>Ga0307378_10004903_pt1 | contig 18837 bp, 14 predicted proteins | sample UN1MG_FD_202238 | JGI IMG/M metagenome (GOLD analysis project Ga0307378, IMG submission 202238) | Soil microbial communities from Risofladan, Vaasa, Finland - UN-1 | ecosystem: Environmental > Terrestrial > Soil > Coastal area > Acid sulfate soil | place: Finland: Risofladan, Vaasa | collected... | reverse complement strand
CTCTGGCCCATGATCTCGTGCCACAGGCCGTCCACGTAGGAGATCTTGGTGAAGAAGCGGTGCCCGCCGATGTCGCAGCGGAAGCCCTTGTACTCGACGGTGCGCGACAGGCCGCCGACGACCGAGTCCTTCTCCAGCACGACTGCGCCGGCGCCCTGCTTGGTAAGCTCGTAGGCGGCGGCCAGGCCGGCCGGCCCGGCGCCGATGACAACTACGGATGCGCTCTTACCCAAGTGGAGCTCCTAAATCCAAACCCCTCACTATATCGTCACTGTTTCACGGCCGCTTGGGGTTTGTTCAGAGGCACTACCCTGTACTGCCAGCCCGGACGCAGGGGGATGCGGAAGAGTTTGGGGTCAACCTTCTCGTCGGTCTGCACATTCGAGAAGACCACCGTGGTGACCTCCTTGTTCTTGTTGGCGGTGATGAGCTTGACGGGCAGGCGGGTTGCGCGGTCGATCCACATCTCCAGCCGCAGGAAGCTCAGCTCGTCCTTGAATCGATCGCGCGTCACGAGCTGAACGTAGTCGGTGCCATTGGGATCGCCGGCCTTTGGCGGGCGCGTGGACGCGCGGAAGTGCCTCAGCACGTCCTCGGTCTTTTGTCCGAACGGCACGGGGAATGGGCCCTTGCCGAGCTTGAGGGGGTCGGCCTGCTGGCCCTTGGGTACGACCTGCCATCGCGTCATCGTCTTGATGCGGTGCTTGGCCTCGGTCAGCCACTCGCCGTCGAAGGCGTACTCGACCTCGTCCTTGATGCGTTGGCCGGCGCCCTGGCGGAGCGTGTCGAAGCGGATGTAGAACATGGCCGGGGCGTTGCCGTCCCGCCTCTGGAAGCCGACGTGGCCGGTGCGTTCCTCGCGGTCGCCGCTCATCCGCATGACGACGCGGTGAAAGACGTCGGCCTGGACCGTGGCGTGCTTCTGCCCGGTGGCCTCCAGCGCGTCGAGAATCCTGACGACGTTCGGGTCAACTGGCGCGGAGGTTGGTTGGCTGGTGGGCTGGCTGCTTGCCGCTTCGGGGGCCGGACGGCTTTCCTGGCGCGTGGTCGGCTCGGCCGCCGCCCCACAACCCAGCAGCAACAGCATGCAAACTGCACGCACAATCGTTCCAGCCATCGTCACGGCTCCTCGCTCGGGCCTGAACTGTCAGACACGGTCCGCACGCGGGCGTTTGCCCCGTTGCTCAGTATCCTGCGCGCCATCCAGGGCAGCAGGCGGACGAGGCCCAGCACGATGGCAAGCCCGAGCAGCGCGACGACCGCGATCCAGCCCAGGTTCCACCAGTACGTCACGAACGCGATGACGCCGTACCGAATGAACCGCCCGATGAAGCTCGCCGCCGCGAACCCGTGGCGGCCGTACCGGCAGGAGCTGGCCAGCATCCGGACCACGTCGATGGGGACCGGGATGATGTTGAAGAGCACCTGCAACAGGAACGGCGAGCGGGCAAACCATCGTGCGGCTGCGTCATGCACGCGGGTATGGCGGACCCTTGAGATGCGGTGATGGCGGAGCATCCAGGTGAAGAGGTGATAGTCGTTGAGGTTTGCGACTGTGCTGGCGGCCGCCCCGATGCCGGCGACGAGAAGGACGGTGCTCCACAGGCCCCCTCCGACGGCGGCCTGGCGGGTGGCCACCGCGGCGATCAGCCATCCCGTCGGCAGCGGGAAGAACGTGGTGCAGGCCGACAGATACACCGCCATGACCAGCAGCTTGACGGCCGGGCTGGTGGCGCGGAAGGTCGCGGTGAATTGCTCGACCCACTGCGACCAGAGCCACGGCTGGCGGATCAGAAGTATCGCCAGCGGCACGCCGCAGGCCAGCAGGAAGATCGCATAGACGGCGAACCATCGCCGCACAGAGATGTCGTCCGGCAACAGCAGCGAGGCCGCCAGCTCATCAGCTTGTCTCGAGTAGCTTGCCATCCTTCATGTGCAGGACGCGGTCGGCCCAGCCGGCCGCCTCCTCCGAATGCGTTATCATAACGACAGTCTGGTTCTCCCGTCGGTTCATTCTGCGGAGAATCTCCAGCAGTTCGGCCGCGCGGGTGGAGTCCAGGTTTCCAGTGGGCTCGTCGGCCAGCAGCAGCTTCGGCCGGTGGGCGACGGCGCGGATTAGAGAAACGCGCTGCTGCTCGCCGATGGACATTTCGCCGGGCTTGCGCCCGGCCACGTGCGCCACGCCCAGGGCCTCGAACAGCTCGCCGACCTGCCCGTCCATCCTCAGCCCGCGGACGCTGAGCGACAGCTCGACGTTCTGGATGCCCGTCAGTACCTCCAGCAGGTTGAACCGCTGGAAGACGAACCCGATGTGCGTCCTGCGGATGGCGGTCCGCAGGGCCGGCTGTCTGGTGACGGCCTGCCCCTCGATGTGGATCTCGCCTTCATCCGCCGGCGTCATCAGGCCCAGCACGTGCAGCAGGGTGCTCTTCCCGCAGCCGCTGGGCCCCATGATCGCCAGGAACTCGCCCCGGCGGACGGCGACGTCCAGCCCGCGCAGCACGTGCACGCACGATCGTCCCTTCCCGAACGATTTGTGCAGCTCTCGGCCGACCAGGATGTTCCGATCCTCGCTCATCCGCTCTCCGGCGCGACGAAGTCCCGCCGACCGCCAGTCAACGGGTGCCACCCACAACCGGAGGTTGTGGGTGCCTCGCCCAGGCACACCCACAAGCTGCGCTTGAGGGTGCCACCCATGACCATCGTATCATGGCTGACAGAGCATTACTCGAAGGTCAGGGCCTGGACCATGTCCACTCGTATGGCCCGCCATGCGGGGTACAGCCCGGCGGCCAGCGCGCCGATCGCTGCGGCGGCCACCGCAACGGCGATCCACTCCCAGGTGATTGTGACGGTGTAGAGCGTCATCGACTGTATCAGCCAACCGGCGACGAGACTGAGGGCCAGCCCGACGGCCGTTCCGGCGGCCGTCATTATCATCGACTCGGCCAGCACGCCGCGGAGGATGTAGCCGGCCGACGCGCCGAACGACTTCAGCATTGCGATCTCGCGCGTGCGCTGGAGCACCATCGTGTACAGCGTGACCATGATGAACAGGAAGGCGATTATCATGGCCACGGCGTTCACCGCGTCCACGTAGTAGTACATGATGCTGAACTTCTGCCGCAGCATGGTGCGGTATTGACGCAGTTGGATGACCTCCTGGCCCATGCCTCCAAGCTGCCGGGCGGCGTCGTTGAGGTCCAGGCCGTCCTTGAGCTTGACGAACATGAGCGTGCTCTTGGCCAGCGAGCCGCTGCCGAACAGGAACTGCGCCGTCCGCCGCGGCATGAAGACCCGCGCCATCGCGCCGGAAGGCACGATCCCCACGATCCGCCAGCGGTGGTTGGCCGTGTTTACCTCGTCGTTGACCCGCAGGCGCCCCTTGGCGGCGAGGCGGTCGTCGATAACCAGCTCCAGCCCCCCGCGGGCACGCAGCTCCTCGCTGGTGATTTCTATCGCCTCCTCGTCGTCGGCCGGCGACTGGAGCTTCCGTTCCAGCCACGCCGAGAAAGCCCCGTTGGGGTCGAACAGCCTGCCGGCCGACAGCGTCCGCCCGCCCGTCAGCACGTGCCACTGGCCTGGATCTACCCCTACCGCCATGTGGTCCTGCTCCGCCAGCCGCATCTGCCATAGGAACACCGGCACCGCCTCGGCCACCAGCCGCCCGTACTCCTCGCGGACCCGTTGCGCGTAGCGGTCGGACAGGCCGATGCCGCTCAGAGTGGTGACGTTGTTTCCCCAGCCGCGCGGATAGACGATCAGGTCGGCGTCCACGGTCTCCCAGCGGTCGGCCACCTCGTTGAGGCTGCCCCGCGACAGCCCGCTCAGCGTCAGCAGCATGCAGATGCCGATCCCGATTCCCGCGGCGCTCAGGGCGCTGCGAAGCTTGTGGTGCATCAGGTTGGCCAGCGGAAGGTACGCCATGCGCCTCGCCCGGCGGGTCCGGCCCTGCGCACGGGCGCAGAACCCTACCGCCGTCGCCTTGTTCAAGGCTATGGCGGCAATTTAACCGCGACGCCGCCTGTTATGCCAATTAGAATCGGACAGGCGCGATGAAAAGGCAGGCCTCGGCAATCTGCATTCTGGCGGCGGCGACGGCTGTTGCCGCCTTCGCGCGGCCGGCCGATGCGTGGTGGAAGCCCGCCTGGAAGTTCCGCCGCGCGGTAACCGTGCCGGGTTTCGAGCCGAGCAAGCTCCCCGGGGACGACGTGGGCGTGGTGACGATGCCCACGGCCGGCAAGATCAAGCGCGACGGCAGCGACATTCGCGTGGCCACGCCGGACGACCGCGAAGTGCCGTGCCGCGTGCTGATGACCGGCCCGGGCGACCAGGTCCGCGTGGCCTTCGCGCTGCGGCCGAAGGTCACCAAGTACTACGTGTACTTCGGCAACCCGGAGGCGCCGGCGGCTGACCCGTTGGACATCCGCCGAGGCGTGCTCCTGGAGATGTGGGCCTATCCGGGCGGGGCGCTGCGGACGCTGGAGCAGGTCGAGGGCATCTTCAGGCGCACGCGACAACTGCTTGGGCGCGACGTCCGCGACCGAATCTTCTCGGCGCACAACCCGTTCGGGCCTCGCAACTCCATCGCAGCCATTCACACGGGCTGGCTGAATGCCAGGCGAAGCGGGCAGTACGTCTTCGCCGTATCCAGCCAGAACGCCTCCTTCCTGCTCGTTGACGACAAGGTGCTTATCAGTAACGGGGGCCTGCACGCCGTGGACCGCCGCGCGCGGCAGAGCGCCCGCATCAGTCTGGAGGCCGGGCTGCACAAGCTGACGTTCTACCACGTCAGCCCGGGCGGCCATCCCTACGCGGTGCTGGCGTGGCGCCCGCCGTGGCAGCCCAATCGCCAGCGCTTCACCTTTGTGCCGCCGGGCGCCTTCGCGCCGTTCGTCCGCGGCGCCCCGGAGGCCATGGAGGAGTACGGCAAGGCCGCCGGCGTCGATTTTCTCCCCGAGCACCTCGGCGAGACGTTCATGAGCAACCGCTACTACCAGCGGTACGGCTTCAACGCGCTGGCGCCCGGCCGCTCGCAGCGGAGCGTCAAGTGGACGTGGGACTTCGGCGACGGGCAAACCTCCACGGATCCCAATGTCGAGCACGTTTACCTCCTGCCGGGGCAGTACACGGTGAAGCTGACCGGCGCCGTCGGGGCGGCCAGGATGACCCAGACCAACGGCCTTTACGTCTCGCGGCCGTGGGACCGGGTTACGGACAACCGCCTGGACACCGTGCGGCACCACGCGGACATCGTTCTGAAGTACGATCTGAAGGCCCTGCCGGCCCAGGCGCTGGGCGAGGCGGTGCTCCTGTTTGAGCGGGCGAGGATGGACGAGGCCCTGATGAAGGCCGGCGCGGCGTTCGTGTCTCTCGACAAGGTCCCGCCGCGGAGCGTAAACGACGTCCTGCCGGTCTATGCCAGGCGGCTGGTCGCGCATGGCAAGGCGGACGAGGCGATTGCGGCGCTGAGGAAGGCCTCGCGCCTTGTCAAGGCCAGCCCGGACGTCTCGGCGTCGATGCTGGTGGAGGCCGGGCGCATCATGCTCGAGCACAAGGGCGACGACCGCGGGGCGGCGGCGATCTTCGAGGGCGTGATCGACAAGTACGTAGCCGTCGGCAAAGGCGGGGCCGTGCGCCTGGCACAGATCGGCCTGGGCGACGTGTGGCGGACCCGCGGCGACGCCAACCAGGCCCGCCAGGCCTACCAGAAGGCCAAGCCGAACCCGCCCGATGGCGCCGGCGGCGAGCCGTTCGTCAAGGGCGACTACGCGCGCCACGTCGAGGAGTACATCCGCACGCGCGACTATGAGGCTGCCGGCGACTACCTCCAGACGTGGCAGGAGGCCTTCCCGCTGGACAAGCTGGAGGGTTACTGGTCGCTGCTGGTTGCGCAGCTGGCCTTTGCCCAAGGCCGACACGCCGAGGCCGTCCGCGAGGCCCAGGTCCTGGTGAAGGTCAACCCCGCCTCCAACTACGGCGCCGAGCTGCTGATGATCGCCTACGATGCCCATCTGCGACTCAGGCAGCCGGACCAGGCCAAGAAGGTCCTGCGACAGATCGTCAAGGACTTCCCCGAATCCCCGCTGGCCGCCGAGGCGGCAAAGAAGCTCGGAAGCAAGTAGCCTGGAGCCGGTGGTCAGCGCAGTAAAGACTCGCGGCGTGGCTACCTCGCCGCGAGGGCGTCGGCCTTTCGGCAGCGCTGGCCGACCTGGAAGCTGCTCACGTCGCCGGAGACGGTGTCGGCCTCGCTGTATCCGGCCCAGACCTTCGTGACGCGTACGCGGCCGACGATGCGCCCGGGCCCTCGGCCGATCACGTCGCCGTTGTCGGGGTCCAGGACTGCCTCGCCGGCCTCGATGATCTCGTAGTCGGCGCCGGCTTTCACCTTGCGGTCTTGCCCCCCGTTGATCAGAACGGTGCCGCTGTCGTACACGCGGGCGATCTTCGGCACCCACGGCTGCGATGCGATGCTCCAAGTAATCTCGCGGACGGCCTGGTCCATGACCTTGCTGGTCGCCTTGCCCAGCGGAGTGCGGTAGAAGGTGCTGCCGCCTATTGCGACGTCCTTGTAGCCGGCGCGGACGTTCACGTCCTGCGCGCGGACGGACTTCTGGATGCTCCGGGAGCAGATGATCTCGCCGGATTCCACCTCTATGACCTGTACGGTGATGCCCATCACGGCGCGGCTGCTGCCGCCGAAGACGTCCAGCCCGCCCAGGCCGAGGAAGCCTGTGTCCCTGGCGACGTGGCCGAAGTCGGTAACCACACCGCGGATGAGATACTGCACGTTCTTGAGGCGGCCCTTGGGGGTGCGGCGCTGCGGGCGTGTGGCGCCGGAGTGCTGGAGCTGAAGCTCACGCGCGACAGCCGCCAGCTCGGCCCGCTCGACGACGTGATACCGGCCGGTGGCCACCAGCCGGTCCACCAGGATGTCGCGCGTGCCGTCGCCGAGGTTCCAGCCCAGCGGAAAGGGAGCCCGATTCTCGAAGCTGACGACCGCCACGGCGGGCTTGGCGTAAGCATTCGTTGAGCCCAGGCCCAGAGCGCCGTTGCAGCCTGCCAGCACGGCCGCCAGCCCAAGCGCCAAAAACCGAACGCATGTGCGCATAGTTCCTATCTCCGAGTCCTTCTGTCGGTATCGGCGCGGCGGGCGCGAAAGGTTTAGGGGGGTGGCTTGCCCGCAGGCGCCCAAACGCCCCGGCTACGATCCGGCCGGCTGCCTGGCGGGCCGGCTGGCCGGTTCATCCTTCACGTCCAGGCCGGATACGTGCGGCTCGGTCTTCAGTTCCGGGTCGGTGTTGGGGGGTCGCCCGCGGGAGGCGTCGGGCTTGTCGGGCAGCTTGAACGCGACCGACTTGGCGAAGCCTACGGGGTCAACGTACACGCTGAGCTGGGGGTAGTACTCGACGTGGATCTTGCGCCACTCGGCCTGCGGCAGGCGCAGCCGCTGGAGCACGCGCTCGGTGTTGGGTATCCGCTCCCATCCGCCGTAGCTGTATTGGAAGTGCCACAGCTCGATACGCCAGATCATCTCGCTGGACTTGGCGGCATAGAACTTGGCGGTGCGGATCATCTCGACCAGCACGGTTGCGTACTTGCCGTGGCCTTGCACATATAGCGCGCGGCGGATGTCCATGAAGTCTTCCATGTCCCGGACGTACTCGAGCAGCGCGTTGGCGTCGTCGCCGTCGAACTTGTGCGTTCTGGCCGGAGGCATTCCGAGCTGCCGGCGGCGCTTCTCCGCCAGGCTGGCCAGCCGCGAGTCGGCCGCCGACAGGTCGATTCCCTCGATCGTCCGCCCGTCCGTGGTGGTCACGGATACGTCGTACGTGGCGTCGCCGGGAAGGCCCCTGAAGAGGAACTTGCCGGTCTTGGCGTCGAAGGCCGCCGCCGGATAGACCTTGCGGGTGGTTCGGGAGACGGCCTTGACGCGAGACACTTTCTCGGGCGGGGTGATAACGCCCGATACGTTGCCGTCGGCCGGCGCGCGGACCAGAGGCGGATCCTCCACGAGCTTGACGTCGGCCGTCGCCGCGACAATCGCCGCAGACACGCAAATTATCGCCACGCAGCCTCGCATCCTGGGCTCCCTGCGTTTATTCTTAGGCAGGCTTGTTGCATCGCCTGGCAATTGATTATACTTCCATGTCTTGCTTGAGGTCCACGGAGTGACAGGCACAAGGGCAAACGACATGATTGGGTCCCTGGCGCTGCCCAGGCGGCTGGGCGTGGTGGCAATTGTGGTTCTTCTGGCGGCTGCGGCCGCATCGGGTCAGCCCGAGCGCGAGGTCGTCTGGATCGGCACCGGCGGGGCGTTTAGCGCGGCCGCCAGGCCGGGGGTCTGGTGCCAGCGCGTCCTCCAGGTCGAGAACTCCACCGACGAGAAGCGCCGGGTAAAGGTGGCCTGTGTCGTGGACGTGCCCGGCCGCGGGGTGATGCACTTCTCGAGGATCTGCGATCTGCCCGCCAAGACCAGGCGAAGGGTTGAGCTGGCCGTCCGCCCTGGACAGATGCAAATGCTTTCGGAAAGGGATCCGAACAAGGAGCTGACCGGCAGGGAGTTCTACGAGGAGAAGTACGTCATCTGGGACGCCCGCACCGGCGGCAAGCTCCACGGCGACAGCCGCCCCCTCAACACGATCCTGCCCGGCCGGACCGTCGTCGGCGTCATCATGGGCGACACTCCCGACGACGAGAGCTACGACTACATAGATAGTCTGCAAGACGAGCCATTGGGGCGAGTTCAGCAGTACGGCTCCGGCGCGAAGACGGCCACCCGATGGTACGGCTATTCCGTGCTCGACCTGCTGCTGGTTACCGATCTGAGCATGGCCAGAACCCGAAGCTCGCAGCTCAAGGCGATCCTGAACTGGGTCCGCCGCGGCGGGGTGCTGGTTGTGGCGGGCGCAGAGACGTACGGCGAGACGTTCCAGCAGGAGTTCGCGGAGGCCACCGGCGTGACGTCCGTCGGCGTGCACTACATTTCAAGAATGAGCGTCAGCGGCTTGGGCCGGTCCGGCACCGTGGAGGTGGAGCTGCGCGCCCCGCTGCCGATGGCTGAGCTGCTGCCCGTGGACGCCCAGGTAGTGCTGGAATGCAACAAGCTGCCCCTGTTGACGGTGCGGCGGCTCGGCATGGGCACCGTGTTCACAGTGGCGACGCCTCTGGCGGCCCTGCGCGACAAGACGCTCCACGAGATCTGGCGGCGGGTGAGGCAGAGCATGGACACCCTGCCTGCCGTCAACGGTGACGACTTCGTCAAGACGGACGAGATCAAGGCCGAAGTGTCTCGCCTGGTCGCAGACCTGAAGGGCAAGATGGGCAGACTGTCCCCGACCGATCAGGAGAAGGCCCGTTCGGCGATAGAGGCCCTGGGGGCCTTTTCCGATCCGGGCACGCACACGATGAAGATGCTGGCCGGCCGCAGGGCGCCCCCGCGTTGGGTGCCGGTGGCCATCCTGGTGGCGATAGCCGGGCTGGTGGCGGTGGCCGGCCTGCTGCTGCGGATCGTCCGACGCGGCGAGATCCTCTGGGCCGTGCTGGTGCCGGCGGCGTTGGTCGTCTCGGTGGTGCTCTACGGCATCGGGCTGTCGCGAAGCAGCCCGGAGCGCCTCAGCTTCGTTGGCGTGGTGACCTCGCTGGGCGACGGGGTGGTCCGCGTGCAGGAGGTCTGCCAGTATTACAGCGGGCCGGATCGGCATCGGCTCAGGTTCTCGGCGGGGGCCCCTCGCGGCGTGATCCGCGATATCGGACAGGTCGGCTCGGCTGCCCTGAGTCTGTCCGAGACGGAGACCGGCCGCCAGGTCCAGCTGCCCGATCAGACCATTGAGACCAACGGCACCGCGGGGTTCTACATCGACGCCGTTCGCAACACGCCGGGCCTGACGCCCGAGTTGACGTTTGACGAGAACGGGCTGGTCGGCACGATCCGCAACGACCTGGGCTTCGCCCTGTCCGGCGCGGTGATCTACGCCGGCGGGCGCACGTATCGGGTCGGCGATATAACCGAGGGAAGCCAAAGCGTCTCGGTCGGCCTCGGCGACCGGATGGGCCGCGTGGAGTTCGCCAACCTGCGGGACCGAATCGGCTCGCTGTCGCTGGCGGGGGTGCCCAAGCCGGCCACACCGGGCGCGGCCCGCCCGCCAGGCAGGGCCCCCGCGCAGCCGGCGCCGAGCGACTCGGGGACCATCGTCCAGCGGGCGGTGCTGCGGAGCGCCGTGGGCGAGTTCACCTCGGCCTGGGTTCGCACCGCCGCCGACGCGCATCGAAACCGCCTTCTGGGTTACCTTGTCAGCGCCCCGGCGTTTGGCAGGCACGTGGACGACGGGCCGGTCCTGATCGCATACGGCGCCAAGAGTATGCTGGATCCCCTTTCGGGCCGGGCGATGGAGCGCCAGGGGTGGAACGTGGTCCTCTGGCCGCTGGAGTTTCAGCCTCCTGCGAGCGGCGCGGCGGTGACCATTCCATCGGGGCTGCTGCGGCTGAGATTCCCGCGCACGGGCGCGACCGTGTACGACCCCATCATGGGGTACAACATGATTCGCCCCGGCTCCGGTCTTCTGGTCCACGCCGAGCCGCCGGCTGCGATCGGCCCGCTGCGCGACGCGAAGGCCGTACTGACGATCACGGCCAGCGCCAGCAGCTTCCGTATGAACGTTTACGGTGTGGAGCCGGCAGCCGAGCGGGACCGGGGCGGCCTGGAGCTCCGCAGCGTCGATCACCCGCAGGGGGCCACTAAGGTTGAGGTGCCCCGGGCGGAGCGATTCCGCAACGCCTCCGGCGCCTACGTGTTCAGGATTCACTTCGAGGAACTTGACCCTCAGGCCGACGAGGCCACCATCAGCAGCACCTTCGAAGGCATTGAGGTCGATCTGGAAGGAATTACGCAGTGAGCAGGAACAACGACTCGGTCGTGCATTGCGACAGGCTGACCAAGATCTACGACGAGATCGTGGCGCTGGAGGACCTGAGCCTGGACATCCCCGCCGGGCACATCTTCGGGTACATCGGCCACAACGGCGCGGGCAAGACCACCACCATCCGCATACTGGCGGGCCTGCTGGAGGCCACCCGCGGCAGCGCAACCATCTGCGGCGTGGACGTCGGCAGCGGGCGCGACAGGATAAAGTCGATGGTGGGGTACATGCCCGACTCGTTCGGCGTGTACGACCAGATGCGGGTCTGGGAGTACCTGGACTTCTTCGGCGCGGCGTTTAAGATTCCGCGGGCCAGGCGGCGGGACCGGATCGACCACGTGCTTGACATCACCGAGGCCGAGTACATGCGCGACAGGTTCGTGGACACGCTGTCGCACGGCATGAAGCAGCGCGTCGGCATCGCCCGAACGCTGATGCACGACCCCCAGGTGCTGCTGCTGGACGAGCCGGCCAACGGCCTGGACCCCAACGCCCGGGTGCAGATGCGGAAGCTGCTTCGGCGGCTGGCCGACGGCGGCAAGACGCTGATCGTCAGCTCTCACATCCTGCCGGAGTTGGCGGCGGTCTGCGACTCGGTCGGCATCATCCATGAGGGCCACCTGCGGGCCTGGGGGCCTCTGCACAAGGTGCTGTCAGAGATTCAGCGCGACCGCCTGATGGAACTGAAGGTGATCGACCCAGCCCAGATGCCGCAGGCGCACAAGACCGTTACACAAGACGATCGCGTCAGCCAGACCGACGAGTCGGACAAGGCTGAGGGCGTACTGCGGTTCCGCTTCAAGGGAGACGACTCGGCGCTGTCGCGGCTGCTTCAGTCGGCGGTGTCGGCCGGCATCGGCGTCGTCACGCTGCGCGAGATTCCGCTGTCGCTGGAAGACGCGTACATGGCCATCAGCGGCATCAGCTCGGAGGTTCCGGACTCCGGGCCCCAGCCGGCGGAGGATTCGTCCGCATCATGATCGCCAACCCGATTATCCGCAAAGAGGTGCTCAGTTCGCTGCGGACGCGGAAGGCCGTCCTCATGCAGGTGATGTTCCTGCTGGTGGTGGCGCTGCTGATCTGGCGGAACTGGCCGGCCGAAGGCTTGCAGGACATCGGCTCCCAGCAGGCACGCCGAATCTTCAGCATCCTGGCCATCGGGCAGTTCGCGATGATCGCGCTGTTCGCTCCGGCGTTCACGGCCGCCTCCCTCACGAGCGAACGGGAACGCAACACCATGGAGAGCCTGTTCGCCACGCCGCTGCGGCCGTGGGAGATCGCCGTCGGCAAGATGGCCGGCAGCCTGGCGTTCCTGGTGCTGCTGGTGCTCAGCGGCGTCCCGGCGCTGGCCATGCTGTTCCTGATGGGCGGCATTCCGGGCCAGATGGTGCTGGCCGTCGTGGGCGTGCTGCTGCTGGCGGCCGTCTACCTGGGCATGATCGGCCTGCTCGTCAGCAGCCTCATGTATCGCTCGTACCGCGCTATCATCGTCACCTACGCGGTGCTGCTGGTGGTGTGCTTCCTGTTCGCGCTGCCGGCGTGGCCCGTCAGCAAGAACCTGCTCCGAGAGGGCGGACCGGCCTGGCAGGCGGTGTTCCACCTGGTGGCTTCGCTTAGCCCGCTGGAGGCGATACTCTCGATCGTGCTGGACAAGAGCCTCTACGCTGCCGGCGCCGAGGGCATGCCGCCGTTCTGGCAGACGTTTATCCCTCTGAGCGTCGGGGCGATTGTCGTCACGAGCGTCGCCTGCCTGATTAAGCTGCATCGCCCCATCGCGCCGCCGCGCCCGCGCGAGAAGCTCAGGGTGGTCGAGCGAGGCAAGATCTCCGCGCGCACCTTCCTGTTCGTCATCGACCCGCGCAAGAGAAAGCGCATGATCCGCTGGTGGCAGAACCCGATCCTCATCAAGGAGTTTCGCACTCGCCCGATGCTCCAGGCCCAGTGGCTTCTGCGGGCGGTGGGCATCTGCCTGATCGTCTCGGTGCTGCTGATGCTGCTGGTGGCCCTGAGCGTCTCGCAGTGGGTGGCCGAGGGGGCCCGGATGATCCCGGACATGATAACGGCCGTCTCGGCGCTGGCCATCGTGCTGGTCCTGCTGGTCGGCCCGGCGATCACCGGCGGGGCGATCTGCTCAGACCGTGAGAGCGGAGTGTGGGAGCTGGTGCGCACGACGCGCCTGAGCAGCCTGCGGATCGTCAGCGGCAAGTTCCAGTCGTCCATCATACCGCTGCTTCTGCTGGCGCTGGCCACCGCGCCGGCGCTGCTGGTGACGCTGTACTTCGACTCCGAGCATCTCAGCGAGCACTGGGCGAACGTGGTGCGTGTGCTGGCAGTGATGGGCATGACGGTGGCGTTCGTCTCGACGGCCGGCGTGTTCTTCTCCAGCATCTTCTCCCGCACGTCGGCGGCCACCGCCGCCACCTACGCCCTGCTGATCGCAATGGGGCTGGGAAGCATGATGGTCCTGCTGGACCGCGAGGGGTTCTCCGAGCGTCTCGTCCGAACGGTCTTTCTGCTGAACCCCATCGCGGTGGCCATGGACGCGTCGGGTGCAACGGCCCTGCGAAAGTACGGGCTTCTGATCCCGCACCTGAAGCTGATGTGCGTTGTGACCCTCTCGATGCTGGCGGTGGCGGTGGTGAGAGTATTCCAGCTTCGCCGCCCCGACTGAGGGCAGCGGCCAAGCTGGCGGGAGTATCAGGTGAACTGGCATAGAGGCACTCGTGGATTGCTGCTGGCGGCGGGCGTGCTGGCCGCCTGTGCCGTGCTGTGCGGCGACGGGCCGCGCCCCAGACTGGCTGAGCCGGTCCTCCGCGCAGAGAAAGACGGGCGGATGGTCTCCCAATACTTCGGCGACGCGGAGAACGTCCGCCTGCTTGTCGGGCTGCTGGCCGACGAGGACGCGCTCGTCCGCGAGAGGGCCACCCTCGAGCTCGGCCAGACGCACAATCTCACCGCGATACCGCGTATCCGCGCGATGCTGAAGGACGTGGACGCTGACGTTCGCTGTGCGGCCGTCGCCGCGTGCGCCGAGATGGACCCCAACTACACCGGGGACATGATCGTCGAGGCGCTTGGCGCCAAGGACCGGCAGATGGTCCTGACGGCCCTCAGATGTGTGCGGCAGGCCCGGCTGACCGGTGCGAAGGACAAGCTGCGCGGGCTGCTGTCGGGCGCCGATGCGCTGGTGCTGTCGGCGGCCCTGCACACGATGACTGATCTGGGGCTCTACGCCGGCCCGGAGGCGCTGGATGCGCTTTGGGGCCATGGCTCTGCTGTTGTCCGGCTGCGGGCTGCGGAGAACGCCCTGCTGGGCGCCAAGGGCGACGTGCCGGCTGAGCGGTGGGCGGAGCTGGCCGCCAAGGACAGCCCGGCGGTGCGGGCCGTCGCGATTGCGGGCATAGGGGCCTTCTCGTCGCCCTCGTCGCCCGCGGTGGGGCGGGCAGGCACCTCGCCCGTGCCAATGCTGCGCCGCGGGGCCGTCTGGGCGTATCATCGCGGAGGACAGCGAGACCGCATTCGCGCCTTCCTGGACGACGCCTCGCCGATGGTCCGCCTTGCGGCGATACGGGCCGCCGGCGAGCTGAAGTGCGAGGACTGCATCGGCCGGCTGTCCGAGCTGCTGCTGGACGTGCGCGACGACATGGCGCACTTCGCCGCAAGGGCCAGCCTCGCCAGCATCGGCACCGACGCCACGACCGACAAGGCCGCCGAGGCGCTCACGAAGCTTGCACCCGTGATCATCGCCCAGGAACCCACCGGGCCCAAGGATGCGGAGATGCCCCGGCCGCAGGACGCCAACGTGCCGCGATGGGTCAGGAAGCTCGTGGTTCGTAACGTCCGCTCGTGCGCCTGGCTGCTCGGGCACTTCAAGAGCCCCAAGGCATACGACGTTCAGTTGATGCTGGTCGAGAAGCTGCCGGTCGATTCGCAGGCGCTGATCGACCTTGCCGGGGCGATGGCGAAGATCGGCGACCGCAGGGCGATCGCGCCCATGCTGGGGGCGCTGAAGACGGCCAGGAAGGCCGCCCCGGCGTACCTGAGGGTGCTGGTGACCGGGCAGGGCTCGCACCCGCCGTTCAGCGAGGAGGTGACTGCGGCGCTGATCGAGGCCCTGTCCGAGCTGAAGGCATCCGAGGCCGTGCCCACGATCCTGGGGCTTGTGAACATGCAGGTGATGGGCGCGCGGCTGAAGATACCTGCCGCGGCGGCGGCGCGCATCCTGCCGGACATGGTTACCGAATCCAACCGCGCGGGCATTACCGGCGCCGTGACCGCGATGCTCCGGGACCGGGCGTTCGGCCGGTCCTGCCTGTTCGATGCGACCAAGGCGGCGGTGCGACTGAAGATGAACTCGGCCGTCGGTGATCTGCAGAAGGTCCTGTCCGAGCGTGACGGCCGGCAGCTCATTCACGCGGCCGCCTGGGCCGTCCAGGAGCTTACCGGCACCACCCCCGACCTGCCCGAGCCCAAGCGCAACCAGGGCGAGTGGATCATCACGGTCAAGGATCGCTGAGCCCGCCGACAAGCCCCCGGCGCGTGCGGGGGGGCTGTGAGCCTACCTCAGCAGCTCCGCGGGGTCCGGCTCGGCGTGGGCCGCCAGAATCTTCCCGAAATACACGCGGTGGAAGTCGCCGTCCACGTACGCGCCGGAGAGAATCTCGTCGGCAAGCTTCTCCGGCAGCACGTCGTTGCTGTGGACCACCTGGCACTCGTACACGATGGGGCACTCGCCAACTATCGGCGCCAGCACCGATGCGCCCTTCTCGGCCGTCAGGCCGCACGCGGCGAACTTGTCGATGTCGCGACCGCTCTTCGAGCCGCACGTCGCGCAGGCCATCGACAGGCCCTCCGGCGGCACGTTCACCGTGAAGCAACCGCTGTGCTCGATGCACCGATGGGTGTAGCGGCTCGGGCGAACCAGCACCGTCCAGACGGGGATGCCCCAGATGCTGCCCAGAGAGCCCCAGCCGATGGTCATAAGGTTGGCTTTGCCGGCGGCGTCGTAGCTGCCCAGCAGCAGCCCTCTTTGTGTCATGGCCGCCAGCACTTCCTGATAGTGCTCGGCGTAGTTCATTTTGCGCTTGGCCATCTGAGTGTCCTTTGACTGCGTGGTGCCATGCTTCTACGCGCAGCGGAGAAGCATGCTTCTGCGCCTATCCGCATCATAGGCGCTATTCGTAAGTTCTTCCCTCGCGTCCGGCGGAGAAGTTTCGCCTGGCGGCCCGCACCAGCCTGTTGCCCCACGGTGTCGGATACCCGCCGGTGACGCAGCCGGTGCACAGCTTGCCTACGTCCACCTGGAGGCAGGGGCCCAGGTCGGGCACGCACAGGTATCGCAGGCTGTCCACGCCCAGGGCGCTGGCCATATCCTCGAGCATCCGCCGGCTCGGCGTGCCGCGGTAGCGGCCGCGCGTGAACCGCGGCGCGAACAGCTCGCCCAGCGTCGACATGTCGATGCCGTAGAAGCACGGCGCCACGATCGGCGGGCACGCAACGCGCACGTGCACCTGCCGCGCGCCGCCTCCTCCGCGCAGCCGGCTCACCAGCGACGCCAGCGTCGTCGACCGCACGATCGAGTCCTCCACCAGGAACACCCGCTTGCCCTTCAGTACCGTTGGCAGGGGGGTGTACTTGCCTCGCGCCCGCCGCGGGCGGGTGCTGTTCGGCTCGATGAACGTCCGCCCGATGTAGCGGTTGCGGATCAGCCCCTCGACCGACGGAATCCCCATGCGGAACGCGTAGGCGTCGGCGGCGGCCTTCGCCGTGTCCGGCACCGGCACCACGATGCACGACGAATCCATCGGCTGGTCTTCCATCTCCGCGAGGCGCTCGCCGGAGCGGGAGCGGGCCACGTACACGCTCGACCCGTCGATCTCGCTGGCCACGTTCGAGAAATACACCCACTCGAAGAAGCAGTGCGCGGGCCGCCGCGCGCGGGCGAACCGCTCGAACCGCAGCCGCCCCTTCTCGACGATCGCCATCTGCCCCGGCTCGAGCGAGCGCACGTCGGTGAAGCCGAGGTTCGTCAGCGCCACTGATTCGCTGGCGGCCGCGAACAGCCTGTCCTGCACGGACCAGCTCAGCGGCCTCAGCCCCGTTGGGTCGCGGGCGACGAGCATCCGCCCCATGCCGTCCAGGAGCACGATGTTGAACGCCCCGTCGAAGTCCCTCGCAAGCGACGCCATCACCCTCCGCAGAGGCGGCGGCTTATCCCCGCGCAGGCGATACGCCAGCAGGTGCATGATGATCTCGGTGTCGGTGTTGAACGAGAAGTGGTAATTCCGCCGCTTGAGCAACCGGTCGCGCAGCTCGGTGAAGTTGGCCAGGTTGCCGTTGAAGGCGAAGGTGAACCACTTCCACAGCCGCCCGTGATGGCGCTCGAAGGGCTGGGCGTACCGCTCGTCGTCGAGCCCGCTGGTGGCGTAGCGGGTGTGCCCGATGGCGGCCGGGCCGGCGTACTCGGCGAGAATGTCGCGGTGCCGCGAGGGATTGGACATCGCGAACGCCTCGACCACGCCGCCGGTGTGCTTGTAGGTGTCCAGCAGTTGGCTTCGCCCGGGCCGGTAGGTGCTGAACCCCGCGGCGAGCTGGCCGCGGTTCTGGAGGTCCAGCAGCATCGACGGCATCAGCCTGGCCACGTCGCCGTCAACGACCGAGCGACTTGCGGGGCCCGACCGGCCGGCCGACTTGCCCAGCCAGTACAGCGCCGCGACACCGCACTCGTGATGGATGTCTTCGCTCACCGATGCCTGCTATCCGGGAACCGAACGCCGCGCCGCCGACGCCGCGGAACACGGCGCCGATCATACCCAATGCCGGCCGGAAAGCCAAACCCCTCGCGGACGGGCACTGTCGTCTGCGTCCTTCCACTTAGGCCGCCAAGCCGCTACAGTCCGGGGCCGATCGGCTGGTTCGTGCGGAGGACGCTGAGCCGTGGACATAACGCTGGCCAAAGGAGCGACCCTCGTCGGTGTCGGCCTGTTGGCCGGCATGGTCGGCGGAATGCTGGGCATCGGCGGGTCGGTGATATTCATCCCCGCCCTTGGGCAGCTCTTCCCGCAGACCGGCTACGGCGTGTTCGCGGCCGCGGCGCTGATCTGCAACGTCTTCGTCGGCGCCGGCGGGGCCGTCGGGCACTGGCGAAACCGCCGCGTCATCCTGCAGGTGGTCCGGCTGATCGTGCCGTTGGGGGTCGTCGCGGCCCTGGCGGGCGTCTTCGCCGCAAACGCACTGGAGAAACGCCTGGACCGCGTGCTGTGGCTGGTCTTCGGCGCCGTCTGCTGCTACATGCTCTACAACAACGCCCGGCGGCTGCTTCGGCGCCACCAGCCGGCCGCCATGAGCGCCGGCGAGGCGGTCGATCCGAAGAAGGTCAACCTGCCGCGCACGCTGCCGGTGGCGCTGCCGGCGGGCTTCCTGGCCGGCATGCTCGGCATCGGCGGCGGTGTGTACAGCGTGCCCAGCCAGCAGTTGTTCCTTGGAATGCCGCAGAAGAACGCCATCGCCAACTCGTCGGCGACGATGATCGTGTTCTGCCTGATCGCCGCCGTTGTCAAGAACCTCACGCTGGCCCTGCCGCCGGGCGGATCACACTGGCACCCGCTGGCGCTGGCGGGGCTGCTCGTTCCTCCGGCGGTCGTGGGAGCATTCATCGGCGGGCACCTCACGCACAGGCTGCCCGACCGCCTGGTCCGCGGCATCTTCACCGCCTTCATCGCCTGGACCATCTACAAGTGCTTCTTCGCCAAGGGCGATCTCATCGGTTTGGTGCGGGGCTGGCTTGGCCCATAAATAGGGACGTTACCTGCTCTGTAGAAAACCCCTCAAGCGGCAAGGCGTGACGGTTCGCCCGGCGCATAGAGGATGAGGATATTGTGGGCGACGGCCTTGAGCATCAGCGCGCGGCACTGCGACC
>Ga0307378_10004901_pt1 | contig 18839 bp, 17 predicted proteins | sample UN1MG_FD_202238 | JGI IMG/M metagenome (GOLD analysis project Ga0307378, IMG submission 202238) | Soil microbial communities from Risofladan, Vaasa, Finland - UN-1 | ecosystem: Environmental > Terrestrial > Soil > Coastal area > Acid sulfate soil | place: Finland: Risofladan, Vaasa | collected... | reverse complement strand
GTAAGAGCTGAAGAACGGAATTAAACTTTTTATCTATATGCTTTCTTTCTATGAGCAATTCGAATAACAACAACTATCACTTCTGAGTTGTAGATGTTATAGATAATACGATAATCACCCATTTTTGTACGATACGTATCTTTGGCATTTCGCATTTTAATTGCTGGAACTTGAAAGGGGAATTTCAAAGAATGAATGACTTCAAGAATTTGTTTTTTGATTTGTTTGGGTAGCTTCTCGAGATCTTTTTCTGCTGCTGGAAGGAGATATACAGCATACTCTCTACTCTTAGAGTTTGAATTAGACGTCACTTCACCAAAACTAGTTTGTCAAAAGCTTTTTCTTTTACCAGTTTATCAGCTTGAGCCACGCGTAGTAATTCTTCTTCAGTTAGGTTATCCTCATCTAACATTAGCATTATAAGCTGTTCAATTCGATCGATTTTTCCTTCGAGCTGAATTATTCGTTCGAGAATGATATCCTCATTTTTTGCTCTCATACAATCTCTTCCTCAAATACTAATTGTGTATCAATATTAATATAATTTATCATAAATCGAAATCAAGAATTGCTAATTGTTTACTGTCAAAATATGACATTCAACCTTCGCTTTTTCTGTAAGGGCTAGAAGTCCAGATTGTGAAAAGTCAAATAATAAAAAAATTATTATCTTTATATTGATAATATAAAATTAGGAAAAGGAATGAGTAAATAATGCAATCAATTGAAATAGAGGAAGAAGAAAGTCAAACAGCTACAGTTGAAAAAACCAAGAATTCTAACAAATATGTTTTAAGTAATAAATTACCAATGCTGATTTTGGTATTTTTTGTGATGACTACAAAAATGCCAGGCTTATATATTGATTATGATACTTTGAGCCGCCATACAATTATTACTAATGCACTATTATATTTTATTGGATTCGGATTATTCATAATTACCATTATTTTGTATGCAAGTACTTCTTTCTACCAATCAGTCAAATTTAATAAACAAAAGAAAATTGATATTAACAGCGAAACAGAAGAACAAGCAGTTCCCATAACAAAAGGCTTTAGAATATTTAGAATAATAATGTGGATCTTTTATGCTAATACCTTCATATGTTTAGTGGTATACTTAATGCACACTGCTATTATAATCCTCAGCTTCATTTAATCTTAGATTAGATAACTATCTGAAATACTTTTTTTATTTTCTACTTGTCATGAATTTAGATTAAATTAATCAAAAATAGAGAAATAATGCAGATTGATGCAATGTTCATACACTGCTTATTGCAAGTCTAATTATTAGTTCAAAAAATCCATATTTGTTATGTGTGAGAAAAATATTAAAAGCAACAAAAGAAAGTAATCGTGAACTACGTAGGTGGTTACATGAAATTACGAAAAGGAAAAGTAGTGAAACTAAGTCTATTCATGTTCCTGATTATAATTTTTATTCTACCACTAATGAATTAGTTGAAGTGATAAATTTGGAAGTAAATAGCAACGAAATTGATAAGACACACACTAATACAGATCAACAAATAGTAGTAAAAGAACGATATTTACATAGAATGAATTACTATTTAACAGCATTTTTTATCGCATTAGCCATATCAATAGGAATTATGTTATTTGGAAAGATAATCTTTGACGTAACAATAAATCTAGTAAATGTCTATCTATTTTACACTTTACTAACCATCCCACTTTTTATCTTCAGTTTGAATATACTAATCTATTTACTACCTATTATTGAATTCATAATAAAGAAAAAGAACCAACCTAGTGGTATTAAATTCGATATAATTATTGAAGAACAAAAAAAACCCACTATGAGAAAATATTTGGTAAGAAAAATCTTTCTTATCACTTTTTTTGTTTTAGGAATTATAGCTACGTTAGGAAATATCATTCTATTTATTGTAGAAAGTGTGATTTAATAGTAAAGTATTTTCTACTAATTTTTTTGCTTTTTAAATTGAAATAAATAACAATTTAAAAAATTAAAACAAAAAAGGCATGATATCAATACTGATGCTCGGTCACACACTGCTTCTGTAAGGTCTAGAAGACCAGTTTGGCAAGGATACGATAAAGTAAGTTCTACAAGTGAAATGTTAAAACATTAAGAAAGATATAGAAAAAAAATCAAAGAATCCTCAAAAGATTTCTTTGATAAAAATTATTTTATGGAAGCTTATTTTTATTCTGAATGACATTTATAACAATTACTATTATAAATCCAACAAAGATTGCCCCAGTTACTGATAAGAAGATAACCTCGAAAGAGTCTATTTTAGCACTAAAAGGATAAATATGTTCTGGGAAAGCAGGATTTGATACATCAATAATATAAAGTTGATTCCTTTCTTTAGAGTTGGTAATATAGACATAATCATCTACAACAACTAATGAGGTAAATAGTTGATTTTCATAGTTAGGTAATTGAAAAACGCAAACCTCAGTTATATTTAACATGTCAGTAGCATCGTAGATTGCTAATCCTTTATCATATAGTAAATAGATATAATTATTGAAATAATATATGTCCTCTTCTGAAGAAAGAAAATTATTTGTACTAACATAAGTTATTATTTCAGGTTCACCTGGAATTGAAATGTTTGTAACTCTGAAACCTGATCCTGACAAAATCTCAAAAATATAATCACCAATTTGACTAATAATTCGACAAGAATTATAGGACCATGTAGAATTATATATTGGATCGGTATGATCGGTAACATTTACTATTGCAAAATCACCTTGCCAGTTATAAGCATAAGCAAATCCTTTGTGTACAACTAAGAACATAAGGAAATAAGGGCATGGAACACTAACTTCTCCGATTTTAACTATACCATATTTTTGAGCATTATAAATTGTTACATTCTTATCTTGAGTAACATACATTAAACCATCTTTAACAACAATATCTCGAATGCAATATTCAAATTCAGTATCATATACTTTAACTATATTTGTTGGATCACTACAATTGTATGCATATAATACATTATCAAATGTAACAAAGTAGGCATATCCATCAGCAACATAAAAGTTTGTTGTGCTTGTTGGAAAATCAATTGTAATTTGCGAAATCGTTAATGGTTTCTTGGGATTAGTTATATTTGTTAGAACAAGATTGCCATAAACATATTGGTAAAGAATGCCATCCTCATAAGCAGTAAAATCTTCACTCTGTCCTTGATTAGTGCAACTCATTATATCATACATACTTGAGTGGTTATCCATATTTAATGCTGAACCATTTATAGTAGCGGGTAAAAAAAATATAAAAATAATAAAACATGACAGATAGAATTTCCTTTCTTTCAAATTTAATCCAACCAATTCTTATCCTCCAGAAAATAATCTCTACAAAAAAATGCTGTAAGCAGTTATTTAAAGATATAGAATTAAATCAGAAGAATTAGGTATACAATAAATTTAGCTCATTCTAGTGTTAGATGATGAATTATAAATACCTAAATACTTACTCATTACCTGAGAATTCAATATAAATGATTTTTTATTTGAACTTAAGTGCGTATAAAGGAATGGAAAGCTCGTATGATTTTACATTAATATGCTACTATTGTAGCACTATATCTGGAAATAATAAAATAATAATGTGCAATCTCTGAAGAAAGTTTAGAAGCAGTTTAAATGAAGAAAAATAGCAATTGATGCTTCAGGTCACACACTTCTTCTGTAAGGGCTAGAAATCCGGTTTGGTAGAGAAATGCTTCAGTGATAACAAAGACTATGTAAAATTCTTATCTGAATAAAGGACCTTTAGCAACAAAATACTGTTGACTATAGTTTCTATTATTCTTTTTTTTATTTATGATAGAAAATTAAGAAGTAATCTTATTAGCTTCTAAATAAGTATATGAGATATTATGAAGAGAAGTAGAAAAATAGCTTTGATAACTATTCCAGTTGTGTTAGTAATCGGTCTTCTAGCTGGCAGCTTAATTTTCTTAAGTCAATCCTACAAACCGATGAATGAAGCAATACTTGCTATGGAATCTGATTCGGAAGTTACTGTTGAATCCTCTAAGGATTGGATCACCTTTATACCAACTAATTTTACCTCAGAAATAGGATTCATATTCTATCCTGGAGGTAATGTTGAGCCTGAATCTTATGCAATAATTGCTCGAGGAATAGCTGAAGGAGGATTCTTTGTTGGTATAATTAAAATGCCTTTTGATTTAGCTGTTTTTGCTCCAAACAAAGCATCTGAATTAATTGCTTATTATGGAAACATTTCTACTTGGATAATAGGAGGGCATTCTTTGGGTGGATCGATGGCAGCTCAATTTGTTTATAATAATCCTGATACCATCGCTGGGTTGGTGCTTCTTGCTGCTTATCCTGCAAATGCCAATAATATTTCAAGTTATACTCTTCCTGTCCTCTCAATGTATGGGTCATTAGATGGGGTGCTATCAACTCCAATCAATGAAACAAAATCGCTATTACCAGCAAACACAGTATATATAGAAATCATTGGTGGAAATCATGCTTATTTTGGTTCCTATGGAGAACAAAAAGGAGATAATCAAGCAAATATTTCGAGAAGTGAACAACAACAAATAACAATAAATGAAATTTTAGCTCTCATTTTGAGTTTGTAATCTAAGTATTTATGTGTAAATCCACTTGTCAAGCACTAGTTTAGTATTGGTCCTAACTACGAGTAATTATTCTCGAGAGAAGAATCATTATAACACTCTCAAAAAGTATCTTTTAGGTAATGATCATTATAAGAAGAAGAATCTGCACACACCCCTTCAGCATAACATTGCTTTGTTGGCTTCCTTCATTAGAAGCTTGATTCATCAAGGAAGCTAAATAACTATTCTTCAAAGTGTATTATCTTATAATAAGCTTCATGGTAAAATTAATGCATAAAACTCACGCCTCTTCTGAAAGGATTAGAAGATCAGATCAGTTATGAGAAGCAAAAGAGGAAAATTTGAATGTCGATTGAATTTATTGATTATTTTACATAGATTGTTTTGATATTGACAAATTCCTTGATACCATAATGAGACAATTCTCTTCCATAGCCACTTTGTTTAATTCCACCAAAAGGCAATCTAGGATCTGATCTAACAGAGGTATTGATAAAACAACTTCCTGCTTCAATTTCCTCAATAGCCATTCTTTCCCCTCTTGCAATATCTTTGGTAAAAATAGCTGAACCTAAACCAAAAGTTGAATCATTTGCTATGGAGATTGCTTCTTCATCATCTTTAGCTATAATGATACTTGCTACTGGACCAAAAAGCTCCTCATCATATGCTGGCATGCCCTTCTTTAAATTTGTTAGAATTGTTGGCGGATAAAAAGCTCCAGGACCATCAGGAATGAAACCACCTAGAAGCAGCTCAGCACCCATTTCTATACTTTTTTGAACTTGTTTGTGAAGCTCATCCCTTAAATCATACCTAGCTTGAGGACCAACATTTGTTGACGGGTCGAATGGATCACCCATTTTCATTGATCCCATGTATTCTACAAATCCTTTTACAAAATCTTCTTTCTTTGCTTCTACAACAATAAATCTTTTTGCTGCTATACAACTTTGTCCAGCATTAATTAATCGGCTATTTACACAAGTCATAACAGCTTCTTCATTATCTGCATCCTCAAGAATAATATAAGGATCACTACCACCTAATTCTAGAACGGTTTTTTTGAGCATTTCACCTGCTTTAGATGCCACTGCTTTACCTGCGGGAGTACTTCCAGTTAATGTAACAGCTTTTACAACATCATTTTCAATTACAGCTGCAACTTGTTTGCTACCAATAAGTAATGTTTTAAATGCATATTCAGGAAAACCTGCTTTTCTAAAAACTTCCTCAATAATTAAAGCAGAACCAGGAACATTAGAAGCATGTTTTAAAATACCGACATTACCAGCCATAAGAGCTGGTGCAGCAAATCTGAATACTTGCCAATAAGGAAAATTCCATGGCATAACTGCAAGAATAACTCCTAAAGGTTGAAAAACTACAAAACTCTTTGTTGCTTCCGTTTTAACTACTTCAGGTTGTAGAAATGCTTCAGTATTTTCAGCATAATATTCACATATCCAAGCACATTTTTCAACTTCACCAACAGCATCCCTAAAGATTTTCCCCATTTCGACAGTGAGCATTTTTGCATATGCATCTTTATTTTCTCTTAAAATTTTAGCAGCTTTTAACATTAATTTCTTTCTTTCACTAATAGCAACTTTTCGCCATTTTTTGAATTCTGCATTAGATTTCTTTAATATTTCAGAAACCTCTTCTCGGGTAAATTCTTTATATTCCTTTACTTTCTCACCAGTAGTGGGGTTTATTGAGATAATAACCAGCATCTTCACCTTCACAATACAGTAACTACTTTGAATGTAGTGCTATATATTTGTACGGTTTTTACAAATTAAGTTATTATAAATGATACTTGAATTCAAGCTCTTTTGTTGGATCTATCGATGGATCAATTATACAAACCAATTTAAACAACTCATCAATAAGGACTTTGACATTTTCAGAATAATCTATAGGCAGATCGATAACATGAACTCCTGTTGAGTTCAAACAATTTTGCAAAAGAGGTAATAAATCTTCAGTCTTAGAAAGTCTATAACCTTTTGCACCATAACTTTCAGCATATTTTACGAAATCTGGGTTTGTAAAATCCAATCCCCAATCCTCAAATTTCATAATTTTTTGTTTCCATTTTATCATCCCATAACCACCATCATTGACAATTAAAACAGTTAAATCAAGATTTAATCTAATGGCTGTTTCTAATTCTTGGGAATTCATTAGAAATCCACCATCTCCACAGATAGCTAGAACTTTCTTGTTTGGATAAACAATCTTTGCTGCTAAGCCAGATGGTAAACCTGCACCCATAGATGCTAAAGCATTATCCAGGATAATCGAATTTGGTTCATAAGCATAATAATTTCTTGAGAACCATATCTTATATATTCCATTATCTAATGTAATAATTCCATCATCAGGAACAGCTTTTCTGACATCAGCAACTAATCTCTGCGGTTTAACAGGAAAATCATTACAATCTGATCCTTGTTGGGTGTGTCTATCGACTTCTTTCTTAACTTTCAAATAATATTCAAAATTCCACTTCTTATTAACTGTGATATTGTTAGTTATTTTTAAAACAGAATTTGCGATATCACCAATTACTTCAATTTGAGGAAAATAGACATCATCAATGTGAGCTTTGAAGAAATTTATGTGAATAACTTTTGATTCACCATGGCGCATGAAGAAAGGAGGTTTTTCAATAATATCATGACCAACATTAATAATTATATCAGCTTTACGAATTGCGCAATGAAGATAATCATTATCTGATAAAGCTGCTGTTCCCAAAAATAGAGGGTGCCTTTCATCCACTGCTCCTTTAGCCATTTGAGTATTGAAAAATGGAATTCCTGTTTTATTAATAAAATCCTCTAAAGCGTTTTGTATTCGTTTCCTATTTGCTCCTGCACCGATTAATAATAAGGGATTCTTAGCTAGTTCAATCACTTTAATAGCAGAATTAATAGCCTTATCATCAGCAGATGGTCGTCTAATATCATGTTTTTCAAAAATAATAGTTGTGGTTTCTTCCCTAGCTATATCTTCGGGCAATTCTATATGAACAGCTCCAGGTCTCTCTTCTTCAGCTAATCGGAATGCTTCTCTAATAATAGAAGGGATTGCATTACCATTGACTATTTGTTTTGTGAAATATGTTAGAGGTTTCATCATATTGACAATATCAACAATTTGAAATCTGCCTTGTTTGCTAGTTTTTATCGGTTTCTGACCGGTAATCATCACTAAAGGCATACCACCCAATTGAGCATATGCAGCAGCTGTTACAAGATTTGTCGCTCCCGGACCAAGAGTTGATAAACAAACACCAGCTTTACCTGTAAACCTTCCATAAGTAGCGGCCATAAAACCAGCAGCTTGCTCGTGCCTTGTGAGAATCAATTTGATGGAAGATGTTCTGATTGACTCAAGTAAATCTAGATTCTCTTCCCCAGGAATACCAAAAATATATTCCACTCCTTCATTTTCTAAAGCTTTTACGAAGAGATCTGAAGCTTTCATTTTTTATCAACAACATTAACTAATATATTATATAACTACTAATTTATTACTATAGCTGATTTTAGACAAAATATTATGAATCGATTGAACATGATCTAAACCAGGGGAATTTATTTAATCCTCAATTCTTCTTGAAAGGCGAGAAAATCAGGTCGATTATGATACTGAAAGGTTATTTCTATTTTTTATAGCTGATTAATTTTATCGACAGCTATAAAGAATACTGATTATTGTAAATTTAGGTTCTTCTTAAATTCAAAAGTATAATCAAATATGTATTTTAATTAGTATTAAAACAATTTTTGAGGAATACTCGAAGAGTAATATATTATGCAGTAGCTCCGTTCTTTGAAGTTATTTCTTTCTCTTGTTTTACTTTTGCTAATATTTCAGGAGTTATTTTTCCTTCAGCTATCAATTTGTTGAGAGCTTCATCATCAAGCAAACCTCGTTCAAGCAAAGCTAAAGGAGTTAACTCAACTTCTTCTTGTTCATCCACAAATTTCTGAAGATCAATTTCTTCAAGTCCTTGAAAAGCGTAATATGTTCTGTAAACATCAGCATAGATTCCATCTAATTTCATCAACTCTGTGTGATTACCTTCTTCGATCAGTTTTCCATGATCAAGAACGATTATTTTATCTGCATTATGAATAGTTGATAATCGGTGTGCTATGACAAATGTTGTCCTGTTTTTGAACAATTTTTCTTGAGCTTCTTGTATTAAAGACTCTGTATATGTATCCAATCTAGATGTGGCTTCATCTAGTATGAGTATTTCAGGATCCGCTAACATAGTACGTGCAATAGTGATCATTTGTCTTTGTCCAGCAGAGAGTTGTTTTCCGCCTTCATTTACAATTGTGCTATATCCATTAGGCAAGGCTTCAATGAAAGCATCTGCTCCTATTAGCTTACAAATTTCAAATACTTCATTATCTGAAGCATCAGGTTTCCCATAGCGAATATTCTCTATAATTGATGATGAAAATAGATATGGCTCTTGAGGAATAAGGCCAAGAGTATTTCGTAGTGATGTTTGGGTAATATCTCTTATATCTTGGTCACCAATTTTTATTGAACCTTTTTGTACATCAAAAAATCTTGGGATAAGCATACTCGCAATCGTTGTTTTTCCAGCTCCTGTTTCTCCTACTAATGCAACAATTTCTCCATCATTTGCTGTAAAACTAATATCTTTTAAAACCCAGTTATTATCATTGTATGCAAACCAAACATTGTCAAAAGTTACTGATCTATCTCCTGACTTTATAGGAACTGCCGTCTTTTTATCAGATATAGCTGAAGTAGCCTCTAAAACATCAATAACCCGATCCAAAGAACCTAATGCTGATTGTAATTGTGGAAATGAGAATGATAATATAATTACTGGTAGTAAGAACAGATTTGCCAATGTTACTCCAAGGAAGATTTCTCCAGGACTTAGATTTATAGCTCCCCCAGCTAATAAAATTGCTGCGGTAGCAATTGAAGCTATCATGCCAATTAATGGAAAAACAATGTTTACCATTAAACCAAATTTTATGTTCATTTTATAATGAGTTTCATTTAGTACCCGCATTTGTTGTGCTTGACCTCCTTCTTGAACAAAAGATTTACTTACAGCTATTCCAGAGATACTTTCAGCCATTTTACCAGAAACTTCACCAAAAGCTTGGCGAATATTAAGAATGATCCTTCTGCCTATCTTACTAAAAACGAGACTTAGAATAAGTGCTGCAGGTACTGTTCCAATTGTTATAAGTAATATTTGCCAACCAGTTCTAACTATTAGAACAATTAATGTTGCAATCAATACCATGAATTGTATACCAACATCAACAATTACTTGGATGCCTGATCCAATTTCTTCTGTATCACTAGTTATTCTAGCAGTTATATTACCACTTTGCTCTTTCTTCAAATAAGACATGGAGGAATTTATCAGCTTATGGTAGATTTCTTCTCGAATATTTTTAATCATATTAGCACGGGCTCTTGCAAGAAAACGAGTACTAATAGATTGCAATATAAATCCAATTAAACCTAACCCAATAAAAATTCCAGCAAATATTCCAATAACTGATAATAACGGAAGTGATTGTCCTTCTATTATCTCAACAAAAATTTTACCATCATCTATAGTTATTGTATCAGGATTTATTGAATCAATTCCTTGCGAAAGAATGAGGGGGTTTACAAGTTGAATTGCGGCATACAGTATACTAATTACGCCTGTACCAATTAATAAACCAGAAAATCCTTTCAGATATTTTAATAATTCCCGAGTTAGTTGGCCAATAGGTCTAGTATTCTTCTTTTCTTTGGATGCAACTCGGCTAACAGATGATCCTTCACGACTCATTTAATTTACCCCTCCAGATTTTAATATATCATTCACTTGCGAATCGCTTGGAAGATGACTTAGCATGGACTGGTATTTAATACAGCGACCCAACAATTCTTGATGAGTTCCAATATCAAGAATTTCCCCTTTTTCTAAGAAAATAATCAAATCTGATTCAACTAGAGTGGATAATCTTTGTGTAACGATGATAGAAGTTCTACCTTTTATGAGCTCTTCCATTGCTAAACGTAAACGAGCTTCAGTTTTTATATCAACAGCACTTGTCGAATCATCCAGTAAAAGCAGCTTAGGATTTGCTAATAAAGCTCGAGCAATAGCAATTCTTTGCTTCTGTCCACCAGACAGTGAAACACCTCGTTCACTAATAGGAGTATCAAAACCTTCTGGAGATGCTTCAATGAAGCTTAAAGCTTGAGCTCTTCTTGCTGCTGTTTGTAACTCTTCAAAAGTAGCATCAGGTTTTGAGAATAAAATGTTATCTTTAATCGATGCTGAAAATAAAAAGATATCTTGTTCGACAAGTGTAACATCTCTCCTCACATCTTCTGTAGCCATATCTTTAATGGCACACCCATTTAGAAAAATTTCACCTTCAGTGGGATCATATAAACGTAACAATAATTTGAGAATACTACTCTTACCAGAACCAGGACCACCAATGATAGCTACTCGAGACCCAGGAGGAATTGTAATGTTAATGTTTTTTAGGACAAATTTCTCAGTATTAGGATAATTAAAATAAACATTTTTGAAAACGATATTCTTATCCCAATCAGCAACAAGAGGCATTGAAGGTTCCTCTAACAAGTCATCATATGATAAAATATCCCAGATTCTTTTAGCATTAACTAGTCCAGCTTGTAACATTAGAAGACGCATAGGAACCATGAAATTAAATGTAAGTAGGCTGAAAAGTAAAGTGAGCATAGCAGCAAGATCACCAGAAGTAATAACCCCTTGGGGTATAAGATAAATTCCAAATCCAAACGAAATACCCATTGCTATTATAATCAGCAATGATGGCCAATAAAAAGAACCCAAAAAACCTTCTTTCTTAACATAACCAGCATAATTTTCATTTATTACTCTAAACTTATTTTCTTCGGTGTTTTCATTATTAAATGAACGGACAACTTCAATCCCTCGGAATACTTCTTGTGAAGAAGAAGAAATCTTTCCTAATTCTGTAGATAGTTTTCTTCTTACTGGACCAATTTTGGAAGCATATCTCCAAGCTAGAAGCACATAGAGCACAAAGCTTACAGTTACACCAACACCTATTTGCCAAACCCCAACTCCAATGTACCTGGTTCCAATTGGTATTTTAACAAAGAAGTAAACACAAGTTAATGCGATGCTAAGAAAAGTACTTAATAACAATCGGAATGCGGGTTGGTATGCAAGACGAATTTGAGTAACCTCATTCATCCCCATAGATAATAAAACACCAGAGTCTTTTTCATCATGAAAAGCCATAGAATGCTCCTGGATAACTTCGAAGAATTCCTGACGAATATCCCGTTCAATTCTAAAAGCAGCTACAGACCAAATATAAGAACCGAAAAAACTCACAGCCCAATTAATTACAGCAGCAATTATAACTGATAAGCCAATCCACAGAAATATACTTGAGAATCCTTCTTTAGTAAAAATATCAATCCCCCAACCTACAAAAATACTAGGAACTAGGCCCAATATACTCGAAATAAGTAGAAAAAATATAGAAACAAGAAATATACCTGGATATCTTCTTAAGCCTGACCAAAACCAATGGTTAGCTGATCGATATTTTTCTGTTAATAATTTTTGTTTTGATAAACCAATAATAGTGTCAGAGACATCACATGGCTCCCCTTCTATAACCAAATACATCACCATCTAATCTTAACTAAAGATACAAATTAATAATATTAATACTTATTATATAGAAAATTAGGAAATTAAGACAAAAAATCGCACTTTATTAAATTCATTAGAAAATGCAGAAACTAAATTTCAAATAAATTTCATTTTCACAAAAGAAAACAAAAAATTAATCAAATATGTAGAGTATCTGCACCCACTTCTTCTTTAAGGTTTAGAAGGCCAGTTCGGCAAAGACACACAGAGGTGTATTGAATTATATAAATTAAAAAAAATAAAAAAAATAACTAAAATACAAAAGCAACCATCACTAAAACAAGCAGTCTATAAGATCCTATAATTACTACTAAACTATTTAAGACAATAACCCAAGGACTTAAACGCGATCTTCTTCTTTTAAGACCAATGATGCCTAGTATTAGGCCTACTATTCCAAGGAGTATGAAGAATCCATCAAGACTGAAAGCGATAATATCCCTTAGAACATATCTTCCAGCAAAGAAAACAACAACAACATTTATTCCATAGAATATAACTTGTGTAAGCCATAAAAATAGACTGGCAGTAAAACAACCAATTACAAGTGATGTTATAGAAAAATTTGAGTGCTTTTTCTCAATTGTGTTCAATTTTTTGGTTTGAGATATACCACCACATTTAGTACAAATATTCGAATTCTTTTCCAGTAACTCATCGCAATGTAAACATTTTGTGTTCATTTAATATCACTCCAATTAACTAATTATAATATTGTTATTTTTTATAATAAACAGTCTCTTACGAATGTTTAGAAACAGTTTCAAAACGAAAAAGATGAAGAAATCAAACAACAATTCTTCGTTACGATCTAGAAGTCCAGTTCGGTAAAGACACACTTAGGTGTATTGAATTTTTTAAATTAAAAAATATAAAAAATGAAGAAGGAAGAAATCATTTCTTCTTTGCTTTATGTATTTCTTCTGGGACAATACCTTCTATAGGTAAAGCTTGCAAACATACGGGGCACTTACCCTGCGTTTTTACCCATTCTTGCATATGGATTAAATGACCTTTAGTTTCACATAAACTACAAGAACCAACAGTTTCACCAAAAGAAATAGGAAGTTTGCAGACTGAACAGACAAGAATAGCTTTATTACAATCAGGACATGATTTTGTATTTTGTTCAATAGGTAGACCACAGTTATAACAAGTATAGTGCTTTAATTGTAATGGACTCCTTAATTCATCCAACATTTTCTGCGATTCTTTATTTCGAATAAATACTTGTTCTAATTTGTGATATTTACCAAGATGAGGTTGCTGTTGGATAATATATGCTAATACTTTTTCAATCTCTAAAGCAGGTATATTTGTAAGTTGAGCAATACATTGAACGGTTACTGGCACGTACGGTTCAAATTTCGAGAGATACTCTAAAATAGTATTTTTCTTTTATTAAAAGTAAAATCAGCTCAAAGGCATTGCCAAAATGCTGTTCTTAAAAAAACATACATTATTCCTGCATCCCCTAGGTTTATATCTACAAAAGATTCGTCGAATTGCATAATAAATGGTGTATTTGGAGATTCATCATTTTGAATCCAAATTGGTTTTCCACCAATATATCCAGCATTTAAGAGGGCATTATTTAATTGAGTGATCAAATCATCTTCATCAGGTTCTTTCTCAAATGGAGCGAAAAAAATATTCTCAGGTACTTTAATTGGGATTAATTGAAAGGTTATTGCTTTTTTAGGCATTTTCTTTGGTAAGTCTCCTTGATACTCACCTTTACTCAAATCGTTTTTTGAAAGAGGAATAACTTTTGCGTGTTTGCTGTTTGGTTCCCAAGCCTTATTGTAAACACAATCACTCAAGAATACAGCTATAGCTTGAATATTCGCTGGAATGTTTAATTGAAGGTCTTGAAGATCAAGCGTAAAAAGATGAACCATGCGACTATCACCATCATATTCTATACTTGCTTCTTTAGCGAGATTTTTCATTCCTTTATAAATAGGCCAAGAATCATCATCAATACCAATAGGGGGACCAAAAATACGATTTATAGATTTGGAAGAAGGAGGGTCTTTCTTCCTATCCAATAAATAAACCGTTGTTGAAGGTATATTATTTTTAGTAGTTAGTATTTTTTGGACCAAATCAAGGACTTTCTTATTTCTTTCGTTCATTTACTTCACTCTTATATTTTATTAATAAGAGAATTAAAGTAAAAAATGATTTGTTTCTCAGATTTAATCAATATTTATTACTTTAATCTTAAAGAATAACATACCATTTAACCAAATAAACTATTTTTTTATAAATAGAGAAATATGAGCTTACTATCAAGACTCAATTCACCTGTTGTTGATAATTCCTAAATAATTCCAAATTTCAATTGCAAAATCAGAAAGTCTCAAAGTAGCAATTTGCTGGTAATCCAAAGGGGTAACCAAGTACTTCATCATAATCTCCATTTACCTGTCCTTTGTTCCATGTTTCAAGGTAAATTTTATTATTGGCATCTTCAAAAAGGTAATCGTATTCAATACTATGTCCTAAATCCTCGTATTCTTTCAATTCAGTAACTAGTAAATTTCCTGTATCACATAGAAAAGACCAATTTTCTTCAGCAGGCTTAATATAGGGGTAAAGTTTCAAATAAAAGCCTTCTTCAAAATAAGCATTATTCCAAGAGAGAATAAGCGCATAAGTATAATAAGAGGCCATTGTAAGAAGGTCAAACAATGTATGCTTTATATAATCCATTGAATAAGAGTATAATCTAGAATTATCACCAATTGATAAATTAGCAACAAAACCATCACCAATAGAAGTGACATACACATCAACAATTGATCCTACTGGATATTTATCACCATAAAAATAAATTCCTCGAGATTCAACAGAATTTGAACCTACTAACGCTGAAATTCTTGATGAAACAACTTTATAATGATAAGTATCACCAATAGTGACAGCAACACTAGTATTTTTTGGTAGAAAGGTAGACATTAAAATTATGAGTATTAGTATCATCGAATATTTTCTTTTCATAAAATCATCCCTATAACCTATTTTTTTCTGTTTTTAGTAGAATCAATTCTTTTAATTAGAAAACTAGGTGATTTTATAAGTTATGAAAGACGTATCAATAATTCCCAATATTCTTGAGATATAGGTAGGTGAACATAAAGCTTTTCAAATTCTCGTTTCAACATTTGATTATTCTTTTGATAGTATTCTAAAAGGATGGTAGCTTTTTGGATATCGGTCATATATCGCATATTTGAATAAGCACAATTGAAAAAAGCATAGTAGAGAATTAACTGTTGTTTAGGAACAGCTGAAGGATTAAGGAGAGTATCCATTACTTCCTCCAAAAAAGAGAATACTGGGGGAAGTTCCATCAATAAAGCTAAAGGAATCAAACCATTATAATTAAGCAGCTGTTTTGGGGTTATTTGTTTCTCTAAGAGAAGCTTTTGGAGATACTTAAAGTAATAAATAACAAATTTATTACAAGTCATATTAAATGGAGTCTTATTGACAATAAAAGAAATTTTCTTCCCTTCTTCATATGGGAGAGAGAATTGTTTGTCCAATTCTTCTTTGGTATTGAGTGGAATTAATTTAGGACCAAAAAGTAAAAGGTAAGGAATCGAAGATATATTCGCCAGAATTATTGCTGCTTCTTCTAAAGAAAGTTCGATTTCTTTTTTAAGGGGAAATTCCTCAAAAAACATATCTTGAAAGATCACTGGTTTATCTTTTGTGAAATCCAAAACAAAGTCTAGATCAAAGCAACGATAACAACCAATATACTCACCAACATGTTCTACATAACCAAACAACTTGAATTGCTTCTTATCTAAAGAATAATTTTTACCATTGAAAAACTGTTGAAAAACAGATGGAAAAACTGCTAAAGCCTGTTCAGATTGCATGAGCTCAGTTAGAAGAAGAAAGGCTTTCGCAAAATCATAACTGGTTAAATTTAAAGGATCAAAACCAAGTATCTTATTTTCTATAATATAGATTATGAAAGGGGGATTAATATGTCCAAAAAAGGGGATGGAATCATGTGAAAGCGTCTTCATTGAAATAAATCCTCTGATATTTTAATATTATTTCATGGTATTAATAACTAAACAGAAAAATAAACTAATTGATGCAACGGTCACACACTTCTTCTTTAAGGTCTAGAAGTCCATTTCAGCAATGACACATTGTGGTGGTACGTACGAACCGGTTGAGCAATACGCCAGAAGATTCACAGGAAGTTATGTAGAGTAATAAAAATGACTTAAAAATGATTTGAATACAAGATTTTAAAATAAGTTATAAGTATATTATCATGTGAATAGTAAAGATGTCAAAAATAACCTTTACAGCGCTAATTTGGGAAGAAGAAGGGGCCTATGTTTCGAAATGTCCAGAGATTGGAGTGGCATCAGCAGGGGGGACTCCTCAAGAAGCATTAGAGAATTTAAAAGAAGCAATTGAGTTATGGCTTGAAAATGCTAGGGAACTGGGATTTCTAGAGGATTACTCGCCAATTTTTTCCTCCAAACAAAAATTCACTAGTCAGATAGAGATGGATATATGACAAAACTACCTGCGATTTCTGGTACAAAATTGATCAGAAAATTATTGAAAGCTGGTTTCCAAGAAGCACCAATAAAAGGTAAGGGGAGTCATCGAGCTCTAGTTCGAATTGACAAGGAAGGGAAACCTCACTTAGTAATTATACCTTTACATAATCCTATAGCTAAAGGAACATTGTTAGCTATCATTCAACAAAGTGGTCTTACTAAAGAGGAGTTTATCCTACTACTAAAATAATTAATTGGATAAGGATATCTAACAGCCACTCCTTCAAGTATTTTAGAGAAATAGATTAATCCAATTAAAAATAATATACTTGAAAACATCATACTAATTGAAGCAATAGGACACACACTGCTTCTGTAAGAGCTAGAAGTCCAGTTAGGCAATGACACGCTTAGGTGGTAAGTACAGGCTGGCTGAACATTTTATCTGAGGACTTATAAAAAAAGGTTTAATGCTCTTTGAACCAATAATTACTTGAAATTTACTTGTAGAATTGAATATAAGAAAAACTGTATAAATAAGCAAGAAGTATCTACAAAAGGGATTACTTAGCAATGTTATCATCGCTTACCTTTTTTATTTAAGGTTTTGATTATTTTTGGTGAAATATTTTTCAATTCATTTTTCAATGTAGAAATTAATTCGCTTGTTATTTCTTCCTTTATATTGAAAAATCCATCTATATATCGATAAGCACTGATTTTTCTTACATCAACTATATCTTTAGCTGTATCTTGTATTGAATCACAATCCTCAATAATTCGTTTAACTTCTATTGAAATAACATAATTCATTTTATCAGTAAACTCTTTTTCATCGATAATTTTAGTTGTCAAATTTTTTACTTGTTCTCTTAAATTTTTATTAAAAATATTCAGGTTATTTTTTACAATCATACTATCGGTAGGGTTCAATCCATCAATCAATTCTTTTGCTAAAAGTGGTATTAAATTATCTATCTGAATAAGTCTATCAATTTCATTATCGATAATTATTGCTTGACTACAAGTTTCCTTATGAATCAAGCATTTTGCATAAAGTATTAATGTTGCTTCTGCTTTTTGACCAATTGAATCCTCAGAATAAAAAGTAAACTTTAATCTTGTTTGTTCATCATAATCTCTTTTTGAAAATTTAGGACATAGTTCAAAGTCATTCATTTCAGTTTTATCGATATTTTTAGTCATTAAATGCCCAAATGATTGACCTCTAACAGATTTCTCTATAGTTACTTTTCGAGTAATAACATTATAGAGTCTTCTTTCTTTTATTTTACATTTAATTGGACCATTGATATAACCCCACTTGATGGTAGTATTACAGTGATCAAGTGGGCTCTTTACTTTATCAAAAATTTTAGATTCTACACCTAATTCCTTTATTCTATTTAACAAATTTCCAAATTTATTGTAATCAATTAACTTATTTAATAATTCTGAGGGGGAGTTATCTATAACTAAAACGCCTATATATGGTGTTGGCATTGTATCATGCGGTTCTTGTTTGTCAGTATATACAACAATTCCCTCATTTACATAACGAAGTTGACCTAAGCAATCATTACTTGATGGTACTAAACCAACATAAGGTGTTAAGCAGATAAATGGTTGACTTAATTCTATAGGTTTACTTTTATTGTTGCTATTCAAATCATTTAATGTTATCTTTACTGTTCTTTTATAAGCATCATTTTCAGTTGGGTTAATTTTAAAATGAACCATAACTTCTTCCTGATGTTCACCTAATCTTATTTCCTTCACATCATATGTGCCTGAATCAGATCCTGTGGGATTTGTATAGCTAAAAGTATATTTGGGATTTTCAACACGATCTTCATAATCAATATTAATCTTTTTCCTTACCAATAAGGTAATT
>Ga0307378_10004900_pt1 | contig 18843 bp, 12 predicted proteins | sample UN1MG_FD_202238 | JGI IMG/M metagenome (GOLD analysis project Ga0307378, IMG submission 202238) | Soil microbial communities from Risofladan, Vaasa, Finland - UN-1 | ecosystem: Environmental > Terrestrial > Soil > Coastal area > Acid sulfate soil | place: Finland: Risofladan, Vaasa | collected... | reverse complement strand
GGTGTTTTCTCTGCGAACAAAGGCACTTTGCGGATCAAAGTCGTTGAGCCGGACCCGAACGCGAGCGTTCTTCCAGGCGCGACAGTTACTTTGACAAGCCGGGATATGATGGGAGAGCGGGTGCTTATCAGCAGCGATACGGGCGAGGTTCTATTTATCAATCTCGTGCCTGCCACCTATGAGGTAAAGACAGCGTTGCAGGGATTTCGCCCGGTGATTTCGAAGAATGTCGTCGTTAACTCAGATAAGGAAACTGTACTTCGAGTCGAAATGCATACCTCCACGGTGGAGGAGAGTGTCACGGTCGTAGCGGAAAACCCGGCCGTAGATACCAAAAAAACTATCCTCTCCGAGTATGTCTCAACTACCGAAGTCCAAGCCCTTCCCGTCGCCCGCGATTTTGTCGGTTATATTCAATTGGTTTCCGGAGCTAACATGATCCCCAATTCCGGAGGTCGGGATACGGGGAACGATCCCTCCCCAAAGGGAAGCATTAATTATAATGCTCGGAACGCTGCACTCGGGGGCACCGATAATGCTTACTTCCTTGAGGGAGTAGATATCACCGGCATGAGCAGCCAGAAAGCCGGTATGACTTTTAATGACGAAGTCATTCAGGAAGAGCAAGTCATCAGCTCAGGCGCACCAGCGGAGTACGGTGGCGGCAAGGGTGTCATAACCAATATCATTACTAAGTCCGGCGGCAATCGTTTCTCAGGCTCGCTCAATTACTACCTGCAGAAAGCCAGCTTTTGGGGCGGTTATAATGGGCTTGCTGCCGAGGATTCGCGACTTCAAGCCTATAAAGACAACAAGTTCGATACGGCTGGGACCCTGGGCGGTCCGATCGTAAAAGACAAATTGTGGTTCTTCATATCCGGACAATACCGGGACAATGCCAATACGTTCAACCTCACTTCAAATGCTTCTCCCACCGAAGAGGAAACGAATTATTCGGAGAAAAGATATAACGGGTTCGGCAAAATGACGTTTAAGCCCACATCGAAGGATGCATTGGCTCTGATTTTCTTCCTAGATAAATATGACATCATTGGGACGCGGAGCCTAAACAGCCCAATTAATCGGCAGAACATCAGCCATAGCGATTATATGTCCTACACGCTTAATTATCAGCATCTCTTCGGAGCCAATTCAATCCTGACATTTAACTATGGCCATTATGGTATAGCGAGCCAAGGAAAACCCCGTTACCCCGAGGCCGGCTCTTTCGAACAACTGACTTTCCTCCCGGGCACTCAGCCACCTGCTTATGAATACATGCTTGGTACGGCGCCAACGACGTCTGACAACAAAAGCACTAGGGAGCAGTTTTTGGTGACATTTGAAACCTACCTCCGCAAGATGAAGCTGAAGGCCGGAATCGCGTATAATAACGAATCCGACCGAGTCTACAGTCATATAATCGGAAATGAGCAGCTTACTTCACTTCAACCCGGCCTCTCCGGGTGGAACCTCATGGACCTCATAAACGCCGGGGTCTACTCCTACAGCGATTTCCGCAACCTTATCGTCCCGAAATTAAACAACAGCTGGGACAGTACGTCGGAATTCTATGATCTCAATGATGATGGAGTCGTAACCGAAGCGGAGCTGGGGACGGCTACCTTCACTGAACCTAGTCCAAACGGCATTTACTTAACGAGGTGGTTTGAAGAACATGAAGGCACTAACACGGTTAAAGCCCTCCGTTGGACAGGATTCCTGATGGATGATTGGCAAATCTCTAATGAATGGAGCCTCAATGCTGGGGTTCGCCTCGAGAATCACGATTACCGGGATTCGAACGGAGGTACGATTCTCCAAATGAAAACTTACCTGCTGCCGAGAATCGGATTGTCTTGGGACATCGGTGGCCAAGGGCGGCAGAAACTCACACTTTTTTATGGGCACTATACAGATCCCATGGATTTCCGGCGCATCCATAATGCGGGTGACCTCTCTGGCCAGTTGCGGCATAACCAGACATGGTTAGCAAACGACTGGTATACCGTTAAGTCTGTGGGCTCTGCTGAAAAACGAGACTATTATTTTGCAGTTGGCACTAAAGACCAACTTTCTCGTGAGCTTGCCCTGACTTATCAGCGGGATCTTGGCAGGCAATTCTCGGTGCTCGGCCAGGTCTATTATCGGGGAGACAGGAGAATCGTTGAGGATGTTGATTGCTTTTTATATTGCGATACTCTTGTTGGGGATCCCATCTGGGGAAATCTGGCCCTCTCATGGGAGGATTTCGGCTATCCCGCATCGGGACCCCCGGCAGGGGCCAACTACTTTATCGCCAACCTCATCGGCGCGAAGCGAGACTACTACGGTTTTGATTTCGAGCTTCGAAAAAGATTTTCTAAAGGGGCCTTGATTGTCGCCCAATACTCCTTCAAAGACGTGTGGGGTAATAGCGTCAGTGATAAGGAAGCCCTCCACCAAGGCGATATGCCGGAGATCGATCCTAGAAATTCCTGGATGTGGGGACCACTTCCAGGGACGATTCCGCACATGTTAAAGCTGTATGGTACCTACAGAACTCCTTTCGGGCTGAACTTGGGAACAGTTATTTACTGGCAATCCGGGATTGTTTATTCTGAGTCATATCTGCAGAAGGATGATTACCTGAATTACCCTATGAATGACCAATGGACCGAATTGGTCAAGAGCGGACAGGAGCATGGCCCGTCATGGTACAACATCGATTTTAAGATTAGTTATCCGTTAAAGATTGGGAAGACGACCCTAGAACTCTTCCTCGATCTTTACAACTTATTCGATAACCAGGCGGGTTGGTTCGTCGAGCCGTCCAGAAATAACGCACAATGGTCCTACCAACAGGTCAATAGGGTATTGAATCCTCGGAGGCTGTATTTGGGAACGAGGTTTAATTTCTAGTCTAGTGCCAATATCCTGAGGTCGGAAGCTATCTATAGGTTGATGAGGGCAGGTGGGTTGCCTGCCCTCCTTTCTATATTCGGGTCACTTTGCTGTACAAAATTAGGAGCCCCGGGCTGAGGGTTCTGGTCGTCGCGGATCATCTCTATGCCGTGATACAAGGACCTTATTGAGGAGGATAGTTCTCCGTGGAAGCTTTCTATCTTCTCATTGAAAAGATCAACAACGTCGTCTGGGGTCCGCCTACAGTCGTCCTCCTCGTCTGCACGGGCATCTTCCTGACCATTCGACTTGGCTTCATCCAGATCCGCAAATTCGGGCTATCCACGAAGCTCATTTTCTCGGGGAAAGGGAGAAGCTCACGGCTCGGGAAGGAAGGGGACATAACTCCGGTTCAGGCGCTTCTCACTGAGGTCGGGGGCTGCGTCGGTACGGGCACGATAGCCGGCGTTGCTACGGCGATAGCCATCGGTGGTCCTGGAGCCATGTTCTGGATGTGGCTCTCGGGGATTTTCGGGATGGCCACAAAGTTCACAGAGGTCTTCTTGGGCGTGAAGTTCCGGATCAAGGCAAAGGATGGGACTACGGCCGCGGGGCCGATGTATTACCTCAAGTACGGGATGAACCTGCCCATCCTCGGCGGGGCCTTTGCTGGGATGCTTGTTTTAGGGAACTTTTTCACTAGCCCTCTGATGCAGACTAATTCCATCGCCTTGGTGTTCAATACGGAATTCGGCATTCCTCGCTACATTACCGCAATTCTCGTGGCTGCGATCTCCTGGGTCGTTATCGTTGGCGGTATCAAATCGATTGCCAGGTTCTCGTCCAAAGTGGTCCCGTTTATGGTGATCCTCTACCTTGGGGCCTCGCTGGCTGTTTTGATTCAATATGCTTCCGCTCTTCCTCACGCGTTCGATCTAATATTCACCCATGCATTCAGCGCCACTGCGGCTGTCGGCGGATTTGCCGGCGCGGCCGTCCGCCGCACTCTGAGATTCGGCGTAGCCAGGGGAGTGATGTCAAACGAGGCGGGAATCGGCACGGCTGGGATCATTCATGGTGTGGCAAAGACACAGGATCCGGTCCAGCAGGGTTTGATTTCACTCTGGGGCGTGTTCATTAATACTATGCTCATTTGTTCATTGTCAGGCCTGGCAATCATCGTCTCAGGGCAGTGGACGAACGGGTTGACCAGCTCTGCCCTCGTTGCCTCCGCCTTTAACTCCGCGTTTCCCAGAATCGGGGGGTACGTCGTCGCTATCTCCCTGGTGCTATTCGGCTACACGTCGCTGATTAGCGGAGCATATACGGGCGGACAGAGTTGCGAATATTTCCTGGGATCCCGAGCTAAAAAGATTTACTATTGGCTCTTATGCGGGATGATGTTCATTGGCGGAGTGATGAAGGTGGAGGCCGTTTGGTCTGTGGGGGACATCGTCAACGCGGTGAAGATTGTGCCCAATCTGATCGGCCTCATCGGTCTCAGTGGCATTGTTGCCCGATTCACGAAAGATTATTTTCGGAAGGGCCCCCCTTCCCAAAGATTGGCAGATCCCCTATCGCCTGAAAGGAGGGAAGGATGAACGAGGTATATGAAATTGTCTTTTGCTTTAGTCCCGTCTACGTCACGAAAGAGGTCATAGAGCTGGCCCATCGCGAGCTTCCGGAGGGATTTAGACTTGCTACGATAGAAAAGCAAACTCCGGCAGCGGAGAAATTAGCGCTGTACAGCCGGGCCGACTTTCTGATGCTATTTTCCGCTGATCCCACCCCTGACGAATTTGCGGTCCTGAATAAGGTTAAGCTCATCCAGCTCCTGAGCGCCGGCTATAACAAATTTGACATGGCTTCCGCGAACAGGATGATGATTCCGGTCGCCAATAATCACGGTAATTCAATCGCTGTCGCGGAATCGACAATTCTCCTTATGCTGGCACTCTTAAAGAAACTTCCGGTACATCACGAGACGACCCGGAGAGGCCAGTGGCTGGAGCATCGTCTCATGCCCCAGCTTGGCGAATTGGCCGGCCGGACCGTCGGATTGATTGGAATGGGTCATGTCGGTAGAGAAGTTGCGAGCCGCGTCGGGAGCTTCGAGGCTTCAGTAATCTATTACGACATCCGCCGGCTCAGCGAAGAGGATGAACGGGCCTTATGCGTTCGGTATGTTTCTCTGGACGAGCTCTTTGCTACGGCAGACATCATAAGCATCCATACGGCTTTGACACTCCAGACACGAGGGCTGATCGGCAGAAAAGAGTTCGACCTCATGAAGAAGACGGCCTTATTGGTTAACACGTCACGAGGGGAAATCGTCAACCAACATGAGCTCTATTTGAGGCTTTCTGAACGGAAAATAGCAGGAGCTGCCTTGGACGTATTCGACCCTGAGCCTCCCAGCCCCAACGATCCGCTTCTCCTCCTCGACAATATTATACTTACTCCACACATGGCCGGGGCCACTCTCGACACGTGGGCGAGGCGTCTGAGGATTTCCTACAAGAACTTCCAACGAGTTGCGAACGGGCAAGAAGCGCAGTTTATCGTCAACCCCGGCTTCCAATGATCAAACGGAAGGAATCTCAATGATGCACCATTTCCGATCTGGGGTGAACAGACGCGCCGCTTCCGTCGGCTTGTTAGGTACGGCTGCAGCCACGGGCCTTTTGAGCCTGGCCGGGCCGGCCGTTGGCGCGGTAGATCTTTCATCTGTCCGTTTCGAAGAAAAGCCCGATCATGTCATCCTCTACATTATCGACGGGCTGTCCTATAAGACCTGGACCCGGGCGAATCTGCCCGCCCTAGAGGGGCTGATCCAAAACGGCGTCCTTGTCGAGCAGAGCTATCTGCCTCCCTCTGAGCATCCCGTTCAAGGTCCATATGCCGAGGTTCATTCCTGTTCCATCCCGAATCCTGTGATGATGGCCGGAACTCTTTTCCTCACCAAGGAGACGATATATTTTCCACAAAACATCTTCCCGGAAAAGATAACAGCTTTTGTCGCGAACACGACAAACTACAGCAGCCTTAACAAGTATTATCACTATTCGTATCAGAAGCTGGGCCCTGACCCCGAGGGAATTGAAATGGCTTTGGCCTTCATGAAACGTGGACGACCGGCGTTCATGCGACTCCATCTTCAGGAAGTTGGTGAGGCGAGCTACCAAATCCTCTTCGTCAGAGATAATGTCCCATGGCGGAGAAATATCTGGGCCGATGGATCGCCGTATGTTGGTATGCTAACCCGGGCCGACGACCAGTTGGCGGGTTTCCTGCGCGGCCTTAAAGATCTGGGCATCCTCGAGAAAACAGCGCTTGTCATCATGGGGGACCATGGTGAAGCCGACACTGGCTATCATCCCCCGGAAAGCCGCGACGCCGCCATCACCTCCATTATCCTCTGGGGGGCTGGAGTCAGGAAGGGGATAAGAATTCCGTATGCCGAGCAGATCGATGTCGTGCCCACGATTTGTGCTTTATTAGGAATAGCTGCTCCGAAGACATCCCAGGGAAGGGTCATCGGCGAAGCGCTCGCGCACTTCTCAGACAAGCTCCCTCCCAGGAGGACGCTCTTCAAGAGCATGCTGGATCAGTTCGAGGAGTTCCGGGTCAAAGAAGCCGAATCATCGTTCCGGCTGGTAAAGCTCACTTCTTCAGAAATCAGCCGGTTGCAAAGGGATCTTGGCAATATTAAAATGGATTTCTATGGAATAGAAAAGTTCGTCGAGTGGCCTAGATTCGGACGATTGGAGAATCTCCTTGAAAACAATCAGAGGGCCATCAATCGACTTGCCGGTCTTCTCGAGGAGATCCGGGCCCTTAAGTGAATCGGGTCTGCCCAGAAGTCGCTTGACAATTCCGTTGCCTCTGTATATATAATACATTATACAATGCTTCAATGTCGAGAGGATATTTGTGGTCAGCAGGTTTCGGCCTCATAGAATATTCCTCGGGAGGTAGCCGTGAAAAGGAAGGCCTCTAGGAGACGTCTACGCCTCAGCGTAATCCTCTTTTTTTTGCCAGTACTCTCGATGTGCTCAAAGGGTTATCGGGCGGATTCGCTCAAGGTGACGGAAGAGGTTCGTGCATTCATCGCATATCATCGAATCTCGGGCTCTGACAGCCAGATTGTGCATAAGATTATTGAGATCACACACGACCCGTTCCTGTTCTCCAAAATCGACAGACCGATGATTAAGTCCTGGATCCGCGAGCCCAAACTTGTTGAGACGTACAGGGTGGCACTATCTGAGAAGCAACGTAGGCTAGCGGAGATTGGGTTCGGGCCGTCGGGAGGCATCCTTAGTGCCAAGGATGCCCAGGAGCGCCGGAGTCTCCTCCAGGAAGTCTTTTTTGACACGCATAATCTCAGGGTTTACGATGGACTTCTTAGGCACAAGAAAATGCGCGCAGAGGATCTTGCGTTTGTTATCAGCGGCAGCGAGGCCGTTCAATATCAGATCCGAGACGGCTGCACGACCATGGCCCATGTATTCATCACGTTAGCTAAAGCTGCAGGACTAAAGGATGTGCGTTTCGTCGTCTGCGCAAATGTCTCTGAGTTCAGGCGGGCCTGCCCTCTTTCCAACCGGAGCCGTTTGACTGACGTGGAAATAGACGGCCATATGGTCGCCCTCGTTAAGATCGACGGCCAGTGGGCCCTTGTGAATTGCACCTATTTTGAACCCTACAGTTTGGACGAAGACATCCGGTATGAAATCCTGATGTCGTTCGAGGGGAAGCCGATACATCCTGATGAACTCCGAGGCAAGGTACTCAGGCTTCCTTCCTTTCAGAAAGAAAGTTTTCCTCCGAGTGAGCTGTTGATCGTCGGAGTTGGAAACGATCCTGACGATGATCTTGATGTCGATAACCATGGGGCGCTCATGAATTTTTCCGTTAGCGGCGACCCTAAGGATCCTACCTGCCGCTGGACCGTACCTAGCGAAGGCAGAGAATAATCTAAATGCAGGAGACCCTTATGGTGCGAATCGGGTATCCCAAAGTCACGCGAATCTTACGTTGTCTGCTATTTTCCGTTCTGGCTACAGGCGCCGTTTTCGCCGGACCTCCCGCGGGCCCGAAAATCGCCTATACCATTGACGTCTGCCGGCCCGCCGGCCATATGTTTGATGTCTGCATCACCGTAGAAGGAGTCAGGACCTCGACGCTGGATTTCTCTATGCCTGCTTGGCTGCCGGGATACAGCAAGATTCAGGATTTTGCCAAGAACGTGCAGGAATTTATGGCGGACGACGGTACGGGTAGGAGACTATCATTCTCAAAAGTCGACAAGCAGACGTGGCGCGTTTCGAGAGGAACCACGTACGTCATTCGGGCGTCGTACAGGGTTTTCGCCAATAACCTTCTGAACATCAATATCGCAGCGCATATCGACGAGACCCATGCCTTTTTTAACGGAGCCGCGGTGTTCTGCTATGTTTCCGGATTCACTGACCGGCCCGTCACTGTCCGCGTTCTAAAACCGGAGAAATGGAGGATCGCCACGGGCCTCGAAAAAACGGCAGAGGCCAACGTCTTTCGTGCCGGCTCCTATGACGTCCTCGTCGATTGCCCAACGGAGGTCGGCACCTTCACCTCGTACGATTTCCAGATCGAAGGCAGGCCGCACAGGATCGCCATATACGGCTTGAAAGACTTGGACGCCGCGTTCATCGTGCCGGACCTTGCCAGGATTGTCCAGGCCTGTTCAAGACTCTTTAGAGGCCTGCCTTACCGGGATTACACATTCATCTATCACCTGATCGACCGGGACCGGCAGAGTGGCGTCGAACACGCAAACTCTACCGCCATCATCTTCAATCAGATGGATTTTCACACTCGAAGGAACTATGACAATTTTTTAAACGTTACAGCCCACGAGTTCCTCCATCTCTGGAACATCAAGCGCATCCACCCCCGGGGATGGGGACCTTTTGACTACAGCCGGGAGGCCTATACAAAGAGTCACTGGTTCACCGAGGGCATGACCTCCTATTACGCGGGACTCGTCCTGGTCAGGGCCGGACTCTGGACGCGGGAGCAGTTTTACCGGGACTTGGCAACCAAGATTGCCGCCAGTGAGAATGCAGCCGGCAAGAAGCTGATGAGTCTGGAGGACGTTAGCTGGAATATCTGGCTCAAGCCGGATAATACGTCACAGGCAACCGTATCCTATTACGAGAAAGGGGCCGTCGTCGGCTTAATGCTGGACTTGGATATCAGGAAAAGAACTTCCGGCGCCAAGAGCCTGGACGACGTCATGCGAGACCTGGACCGGACCTTCGGGAGCGCCGGCCATGCATATGAGAATGATGAGCTTCTCCATTCGATCAACAAAGTGGCCGGCAGCGATTTTTCAGATTTCTACGCGAAGTACGTCCGTGGCACGGAGGATTTGCCGCTGAACGACTTTCTGTCGTTCGCTGGTCTCGAGCTTGTTCGTGTGGAAGATCCGCCCATGGCTGACCTGGGCACCGAAGTCCAGCGAACACAGGAGAATCTCGTCCGCATTGTGAACGTCGTTCCGGGCAGAACCGGTTCTGCTGCCGGCCTTGACGTCGACGATATCATCCTTGCGATGAACAACGAACGTGTCAGGCCAGATGACTGGGCCGACATGGTGAAACGACAGAAAATTGATGAGTCCGTATCCCTTGCTCTCTTTCGTCGTGACGGGTTGATCTCCAGGTCCGTGCGCGTCGGGCAGGTCCAGAAGGTACACTATTTCATTAAAGAGACTGATTCGGCGTCGGCCGACTACGCCGCCCGTCGGCTTTCGCTTTTTTGCGACCCTGCCAATAAGAACGAAGATAATTAGTGCGGTGGCTCTACAGGAGGATAGAAATGGGCAGAAGGAGGCTGAGCTTGAAGCTCGTGACTGCGGCTCTCTCCGTCCTTGTTCTCGCAGCGACCGGAAGCGGAGCCAAGGATTATAAAGATGGAGCACTCAAAGTAACCCCCGAGGTGGAGGCTTTTGTGGTCAAGTATGGCATCTCGGGCTCCGACCTCGAGAAGGTTCATAAGATTATCAAGGTGGCACACGATAAGTTCTTGTTCCCTCGGGTTGAAAGGGAACGAATGGAGAAATGGCTGGCCAATCCTGAGGAAGTGGCGGCTTTCCGAGCCTCCTTGCAGGAAAAGAAGATCAGCCTGAAGCGCCTCTACGACAAAAGGTCCTCCGCCCTCCTAACAGCAGCAGAGGACAAGCAGCGTCAGGAATGGCAGCGTGAAGTTTTCGCTGGCGACCATGACCTTAAGGTGTTTGATGAGGTCATACGAGAAAAAGATATCCTCCCCCAAGACATTCCATTCGCCGTTAGTGGGGCAGAGGCTGTTATCTATGGTATCTCCGATGGTTGCACGACGGCTGCGAAGACGTTCATCGTCCTAGCCCAGGCGGCTGGCCTCAAAGAGACCCGCTATGTATCTACAGGCAATGTGCCGGATTATAACCTGGCTTGCCCAGCCAAAGGAAAGCCGCGGAAGCCTGACATCACAATAAACGGCCATTTTTTTGCCTTGGTAAAAGTCGATGGCCGCTGGGCGCTGGTAAATTGCACATATTTTAACCCTTATAGCGAGGATGAGAAGATCCGGTATGAAATCTTTTTTAGTTTGGACGGCCAAGACGTCAATCCGGAGATGCTAAAATCTCGAATCCTCAGGGTCCCCAGCTTTCAGCGTGAAGCGGCTGAAGGCGCGCCTAATCCCCCCAACAGGCTCTATGTCATTGGTGTGGGCAGGGACAGCCGAGACGACATGGACATCGAAAACTTTGATGCCTTAATGAATCTTTCCGTCAGCGGCGACAGGAATTCGCGTATCTGCCAGTACGACTGGTTCTAACATCTTCAGCGCCTTCGACTCGGGAAGGAGGGAGTGAATGAAATTGCGGCTGATCCGGCCGATATGGATTTTGGTTGCCTTCCTTTTGGCGGCATTCGTCGCCTGGCCTGGCGAGAATCAATTCGGAGAGATGGCTCCGGGCGGGCTCTTCCTTGGAGAAAAACTCTGGCGACCCCTCATTAACGAATACTCCGGTGACGCGGTCTTTGAGCACGTCCGCCGACTTAGCCAGTGGCACCGAATCGCCGGAGGAAGCCCCGGCTATCATCAAGCCGTGGAATACGTTGCGGGCGTCCTCAAGTCCCAAGGCGGCTGCGAGGTCAGTGTCAGCAAGCATGTCTCGGACGGCGATCGGACGTACCTCCAATGGCGCTCGATGCCGGGGTGGGAGGTTAGGAAAGCCGAGCTATGGCTGGAAAGCACTGGCGAACTGCTGGCCTCTTATTCTGAGATTCCGGTCGCTCTCTTCGAATATAGCAACGGCGCCAACCTCTGCGCTCCAGCTGTGTTCGTAGGCGATGGAACATCAGATTTAGACTACGTGAACGTTGGCGTTGCCGGCAAGATTGTCCTGGCCACAGGAGCCGGAGACGCCGTCCATCGAGAAGCCGTTCTAAAGCGGGGTGCCGCAGGGGTTATTGTCGGGCCATCAGAGACAGATGCCCTCTGTCGCATGTATCCGAACCTCGTCCGTATGCATGCTCTCAGACCCAACAAGAGCCTGCGGGAGAAAACTCGCTTCGGCTTTTCGCTCTCCCGTTCCCGGTTCGAAAGGCTGCTCACGGCTGTCCGAGAAGATAGGAATGTCCGCTTGATTGTCGCAATCGACGCCCGTCAATATGACTCCGAGACGGAAACGGTTTCAGGCTTCTTCAAAGGGAGTCTCTTTCCGGAACAGGAGATAATCCTTACCGCTCACCTCGACCACTACTCCCCCGGCGCCAACGACAACGCCAGTGGCTCCGCCTCTCTTCTCGAAATCGCTCGGACCCTGGCGACTCTCATCGATCGCGGACTCATCGAAAAGCCGAAACGTTCCGTCCGATTCCTCTGGGTTGGAGAAATGCACGGGTTCGCTGGCTACCTTGAGAAGGACACAGGCATCGGGAGGAGAGGCATTGCTGGCATCAACATGGATATGGTGGGCGAGGACATTCATAAAACCTATTCGATTATGACTTTAATCCGACCTCCTGATTCCAATCCGAGCTATATCGGAGACCTTGTGGAACGCATGGTCGACATAGTGGACAATAGGAAGACCTCTCCCTCTCTGGGCGAGGGCAACAGGCTCCACTTTAGGGTCCTACCCTTTAAGGGCGGGAGCGATCATCTCCTGTTGAGCGATCCCACGATTGGAGTCCCTTGCATAAACCTCGGGCATGATGGTGATGTCTTCCATCACACTAGTATGGACGACCTGGATAAGATCGATGTTGCAGAGCTGAAGAAGCTGGGGATAATTGCCCTGGGTGCCACTCTTTTTACTGCGAATGCCGGGGAGGCAGAGGCCTTAGCCATGGCGCTCGAGGTCGCTGAACAGGGGGCTAAGAGAATTGCCGAGCGGACCAAGAGCCATATGGCCGAGCTCGGTGCGCTGTTCCCCAGTGGTTCTGAAATTGCCCTTGGACGCCTTGAAGAAATGCTGGGCTTTCTAGACATCCAAGCCCTCACAGAAATCAAGGCTGTTCGATCGGTCGAAAACCTATCGAAGGACCTTCTGGTCCGAGAATTCATCGACAGGCTGGCCAGCGACCTGAACATCACAGCGGAATCGGACAAAGCCAGGCTTGACTGCTATTTTAAAACTCTCTGCGCCCTGAATAGAGTCGCCCCACGCCCAGGCGAAGTTTCAGCCGAAGAACGTGCGCTCGATAAAATCATCCCCCGCCGCCTCTTTAGGGGGCCCATATCTCAGTTCCTTTTTGAGGATCTCGTTGGCGACGGGATGGCGTGGTATGCCGATTATGCTAAGGCGGACCCGGGGTGGACGGACAAGCGGGCGGAAATACTTAACTTCATGGACGGCAAACGCAGCCTCCTTCAGATCTTCCGTGCCGTCAGCGCTGAATTGGGTCGCAGCGACCCTGAGTTCTATAGAAGGCTGGTTGAGGACCTCAAGAAGCACGCCCTGGTCGAGTACTAAATAAGGAAGGAGTCTCGAAATGAACAATATCGTAATCACCGAAATAAGATCGACAGCAATTGCAATCCCCTTTCACAAACCCGTCCAGCTCTCCTTTGGAGTGGTGTCCGGACGGAGCTATTTGGTCGTCCAGATCTTTACGAATACGGGGATTATCGGTGTTGGAGAATCTGCGCCGCTACCTATCTACTCAGAAGAAAGCATCGAAACGGTAAAAGCCGTCACAGACCGTTATCTCGCGCCGTCGCTGACGGGCATGAATCCCTTTGATATCGAGCGTATCCTAGCCCGGCTTGACCGAGTGATCAAAGGAAATCTCGTGGCTAAGGCCGGCTTGGAGTACGCCCTCTGGGACATTATGGGCAAAGCCCTGGACGTCCCCCTATATCAGCTCATGGGAGGCCTCTATAGGGAGTATGTGTCGCTCCCGATTCACTCTATCGGAATCGGGGAAACAAAGGACGTTGTCAAGCAGGCGGAGGCCCAGGTCGATTTGGGCATGAAACTGGTGAAGATGAAAATCGGGATCAACCCACGGCAGGACGTTGCGAACGTCCGGGCCGTCAGGGCGGCCATTGGAGACGACATCGGACTCTATGCGGACGCCAATCAGGGATATACAATGGACACGGCTATGAAGGTTCTGAAACAGCTCGAGGCATACAACCTTTTGCGCATTGAGCAGCCTGTCTCCAAATACAATATTGAGGGGATGGCCGAGCTCTGTCGGGCGATTGATACCCCGATCATGGCCGACGAGGCCGTGGTCCATCTTCCCTCCGTTAATTTGCTCGTCCGCAACAAGGCTGCGGACATCATCAACATCAAGTCCTGCATGCACGGTCTCTTGGAGTGCAAGAGGATCGCCTCTTACTGCCTCGGATCGGGCGTTCCCTGTTATCGCGGGAGCATGGCTTCGCTCGGCATCTGCGATTCGGCGGACGTTCATCTAGTCGCCTCTACGCCCAATATCATCTACCCAGAAGACCCGGGAGCTAATCGGCCAGAAGAACTTGTCGATACCGTGATCAAAGAACGACTTCAGCCCGTTAAGGGCCTGATCAAAGCTCCGCAGAAGCCGGGTCTGGGAGTGGAGCTCGACGAAAGAAAGCTAGCTAAGTTCAAACTAGACCTGTGATGACAGAGGGCGATTCTCAGCGCAAGTCCCGAGTAACCTGTAAATAGCTGGTCTGCCGACCAAGTACATCCTGAATGGCTATGGAGATGACATAATTATCCGGTTTGACGTCGAGTTCAGCGAGGTACGGAAAAAAACTGGCTTGGGCCTTTTCCAAGTCCTGATGAGGGATCCGAATATCCTGAAGGAGCTCAACAGGGTCAGACCAGCGGTTCTTCGAATCGAGCATTGCGACGATGACCTTTATGGCGCCCGTATGCTCGCTCCCCGATGCCTGCAGAAACAATCGGCTGATTGGAATCAACAGCTTGAAGCTCATCTTGACGAGTTCGAGCGGTAACTTCTGCGTTGGGAGAATCTGAACACGTGCGCCAAGCGGATTATCAATTTGGGGGAGGAACAGCCGGGCGATGACACGACTCTTAACGGTCTCTTCCTCTGATCTCTTAAGGTACCCCTTTCGGAAGTGGAGAACACAGTCCTCTCCGACATCGACGACCTTAACGTTGATCGAATGGTAAGAATCATCTGCGGGTGCATCTAAGGTATACCCCAACGAATAATAATAAGAAAGGTCGTCCTCGATTGTCTCGAATCCAGTTGCGAGGTTGCGCTTGGCAGTAATAACACTTCCGCCTGTTTCCCGGCTGACGATCTCAAATCCGTCGTTCTGAAGGGCTGTCCCGGGCGTGATAGGCCTGAGGCCTTCGGCTTTAACGCTCCAATTTGTTTTATCTGCCGATGAGGCCGAGAGATTGTATTTTTCGGCTTGGAGGGAATAGACCGAGACATCCTGGGTATTGCACTCGGCGATGAATTGATCAAAAAGCCTGGTAGCATCGTACCGCAGAGATTCCGTTTCAGCACTCATGGAAGGGAACAGCCTGGAGATAAAGCTAAAGACTTCTTCTGCGGGATTCAAGGGCAGACCGTCACTGGCATAGATTAGTAGCTTCCTGCCCTTGATGCCGCCGAGATAGTCCACCAAGGAACGGAGCGATCGAAGTGAAAAGTCGATCAGGTTCATCTCCTCTTCGACATTGCCGTGAGCGTAAGAGACAGCCTGCTGATAGCTCCCGTCGTCGCCCGCAGACGTTGCCTGGGCGGCCATCCTGATGATTTCCTGCTGCACGTCGTCCCACGCTCTTGCCCGAAAGAGGGCGTCACTGGCCTGGTTGCGAATGCCCTCCACTGCCCTTAGGAGCAAAGAAATATCAGACGTGAAGCTCTGGACGATGTCGAGACGACGGTCCAGAAGGACGACCATAGCCTGGTTGGTTGTCCCGCTCTGGAAATTCCTGGCGAGAAAGGTTGTGAGCTTTTTAATGATCCAATTCCTGTTTACGGGCTGAATATGCGCGTTGTCGAAAAATAAAACGATTCGGTTCTGAATCGCTTTTGGGATCGTCGCCGAAGGCTGGGTTTCCGGCTCGCCGGGCTGGGACTCGATTCTTGGCATTGCAGAGGATTGGGGGCCCGCGACCTCATGGAAATTTGTGATCTTCTTTGGGAAACCGTCCTCATAGATCTGGAAATTTGAGGGCTTTAGTCCAGTTATCCAATGGCCATCTTTGCCTCTTATGATAACTTCAACGTTTTTGACCGTCACAGCGATTTCGTAGTTCAACTGGGGAAGGGGAGCCAACTGGTTCGCTTTCTCCTGAGAATTGGGGGAAGGAAATCCGGCAAGGCAATAAACGCCGAGAAGCAAAGCAACGATACCCGGGGCCAGTGCCTTGAGGGATGAAGAGTATTTCAGGTTAGCATGCCCTTTTGATGAGTTCTTCAGAACACAACTCCTCTTCCGGATCGCTTCACAGTGCTGTGATGAGGCGTGGCTTAGAATTCTTGAGGATGAACGTATCCGTTCGTAAAAACCGTAAACCTCCACGCAGAATAGTAGATGCCTGCAAATATAGGGCCATGTTGTCCCTAACAGTTACCTCGGCACATTCGTTCTTGAAGGCATACGTTCCCCAATAGGGTTCGAGTCCATAATCAACCTGGATATGGACTGGCCCCTTCCAGCGCAAACTGAGCTCCTGGCATAACGAGCGGAAAGAATGCCCAGGACGCCAGCGGTCTAAGCACTTAAGGTAAGCGTCCGTGAACTGCCCTAGCCCATTCCCGAGGGCTTTGAGCGAAGCATCCAGGACCACCGTCCTCCCCAGCTTAGTCCAGTAGCCGTTATATTCGACCACAATTTCTATCGAGGCGTGCTGGAAGATCGGCTTGGCATTTGGCAGGGATAAACCTTCCGAGGCGCCATCGGCCTCAATGAAGCAAAAGAGGTCCTCTGCTCCCTTGCTCCTCGCCGCTCGCTCGAGTTCGGCTGCGATGTCGAATCCCGAGATCCCCGGGCGCAATTGGGATACAAGACCTCTGAAGGACTCCAAAGCAATGTCTGCGGCAGTGCTCATTGAGGATTGCTCGCGATCGCTTTTAACGACCCTGATCTCTTCAAAAGGGTCCGTGAAATCTATGATATGGCAGCTGAGACGTTTCTCGACGGCCCGAGCAACTGGGTAGGGGAAAGACCGCGCAGGCACTGCTCCAATTCTTGGGTTGGGGACGTCCAGCAAGCTCAGGTAATCGGCGCATTCACGGCCGAGGTTGTTCGTGCAGATAATGTCATCGACCCAGGTGATGGTTTCGAACCAGGGCATATTGCGGTAGGCGTGTGTAGTGAAGAGTCTTGGCCGAGCCTGGATCGGCAGTACGAAGACGCCCGTGTCGGCGTAGGGGATGAAATGGGTCAGGTAGGCTAGATCTCCAGATTGATTTGCATCACCATAGATTAGAACGGCGTCCAAGCCGTCGCGGCGCATAGCACCCTTTATCTGCTCAATCCTCTGTCGGAACTCTTCCTCGGGCCAAGCCTCCCGGTTCCAAGTAATGAGTCCTCTTTTCATTGTTGGACCTTAGCGGACATTACGGACTACTTTTGATTGATATCAGGTCACGCCGGGAGTGGCTCAACCGCTCGCCTCCCGTTTCCGTGATCAGGACGGGGTCGCCAACGACCATATATCCGGCTAGGGGGAGGTAGGTATTAGGATGAATCATGATAACCATGCCCGGCATCAGTCTAAAGTTATTGCCCTCGGCAATCAAGGGTTCTTCATCGATATAGAGCCCGATCCCGTGCCCGCGGCCCCTGGTGTACTTTTCAGAGACGTACTCGCCGAAACCTTCTCGGCGGAAGACGTCGTTTTGGATTCTAGCCACGTCCGATGCCGTCATCCCTGGGTGGACCCTATCGATAGCTTCTTGCTGGGCGTTAAGAAGTATGTCATACGCCATCCGTCTCTCGGGGGAGGCGATCCCTATTGAGATCGAGCGGCATATTTGGGCAAAGTACCCTTCAAACTGCGGGGAGATTTCGGTGACAAGAAGGTCTCCGTCCCGCAAGGTTCTTTCCGTCGGGGGATGCATGGCCCTGGCATCTCCGGAGCTCGTAGCCAGGATCTGGAAATTATCCTCACCATGAAATTTTCGGATATTGTACTCTACTCTGGCGACAATCTCATATTCCCGGATTCCCGGCTTGAGATGGTTGATGAGATCCGCAAAGGCGGCGTCGGCAATGTTCGCAGCCCTCTTGATTTTTGAAATCTCCTGCTCGGTCTTGACGATTCTGACCACATCGACGAGCTGGGTTACATCTACCAATTCTATGCCGGGGAAAGATTCCGTAATGGCCTCGGCAACGTCAAAAGGAAGATACTCCCAGCCTGCGATCCCCAGCCTCATTGGCAGAAAGCACTTTCTCATTAACTGCGGAATGTTCCTCACGTCCCCATCGTAGGAGAAGATACGATGGATCGATGAAACAGAGGCTGCCCGCGCCTTTTCCGTAGGCAAGGGAACTATCAAACAGGGTTCGCCATCCAAAGGGAAGTAAGCAAGTGCGCCGGGTTCAATGGGGTTGAAATCCGTGAAATATCGTAGGTTTTCTCGCCGGAGCATGCTCGAATAGATCACGAGAGCATCGAGGCTATGCTCCACCTGTATGGCGGCCAGCCTGTTCAGTCTTCGCTGCTGATCCCCGTCGCGTTGCGTTGGCTTCATTCCGCCTTCCTACTCGCGCTCTATCTCTTCTGGAATTCCTTTTGCAGCTCGGGAATTAGGCCGCCGACCTCGAGTCTCCGAATCAAGAACAGGGGCATCGGGGAAATCTTCAGGGTCTCTCCGGTTCCAGGGATTTTCAGCGTACCCTTTTCTAGGTCGACCTCCACGGTGTCCCCGACCTGGAGTTTCTGGGAAATCCCAGGGCACTCCACTATTGGCAGCCCGAGATTGACGGCGTTTCGGTAGAAGATCCGAGCAAAAAAATCGGCGATGATGAGTTTAACTCCGGCAGCCTTTAAGGCTACAGGCGCCCATTCCCGACTCGATGAACATCCGAAGTTCTTGCCCCCAACCAAGACTCCGCCCGGCTTCATTTTATCAACAAAATAGGGATCGATGCCTTTGCAGGCGATTCGGCCCAGGGCGTCTGGTTTGGAGGACGTGACGAAGGCAGCGGCAGCGATCATTTCCGTGGCGATATTATCACCTAGTTTGGCTAGGACCGTTGATCTTATGATCATGCACCTATCCTCCGTTCTTGATATCGTCGATGCGCTTCAGAGGATCTCCCGGGGGTCTGCGACCCGCCCCGCGACGGCAGATGCCGCGACGGTAGCCGCCGACGCGAGATAAATTTGAGCCGATACATGTCCCATCCGCCCCGTCGTATTACGCGAGCCCGTGCTGATGCACACCTCGTTCTCCCCAAGTACGCCCATCCCTCCTCCTCCGCAGGCCC
>Ga0307378_10004898_pt1 | contig 18847 bp, 18 predicted proteins | sample UN1MG_FD_202238 | JGI IMG/M metagenome (GOLD analysis project Ga0307378, IMG submission 202238) | Soil microbial communities from Risofladan, Vaasa, Finland - UN-1 | ecosystem: Environmental > Terrestrial > Soil > Coastal area > Acid sulfate soil | place: Finland: Risofladan, Vaasa | collected... | reverse complement strand
GGTCAAGGGAACAAACTCAATGTCCACACCCATCGCAGCGGCGATCGCCCTGCCGTAATCGACATCGAACCCGCTGAACTCACCGGTGGCTGCATCCAGGACGCCAAACCCCGGCAACACCGCGTTTACGCCGCATATGAGCCTACCACGGGCCAGCACAGTTTCCATTGTGTTCTGCCCCATCACGCAGATGGGAATAAACAGCGCCAACAAGACAGCAACAACGAGCATTCTTTTCAAGACAACCTCCTTGCAGTTTTTCCTTAAAACACCTCAAACACCGAGTTCGGTTGAAACGTCTATTTGACTATCACCCCCTTGTTCCTCACGTGTCGATACAATGGGATTGCCTCCTCTATCAAAGGGATTGCGCGTTCCGCCGCACAACCAACCCAGTTTCGTACTCTCCATGATAGCATATTCTAACCGCCGTGCCCAACCGTTTGAGAATGAGGGCAACGACAGCCGGCATCACTCATCGAGTTGCCTCCCGCGATCGGAAGGGAGTATCCTTGCGAACGAGGGAGGTGCGAACATATGTTGAGAACAGCATCGGTAGCCGTTGTCCTGGCGGCCTTAGTGTTTGTTCCCACGTTGTGTGCCTTTGCTCAGGAAACAAGCGACGGAATTGCCTACGGAATTCTCGATGATCTGGCGCAGGAGAAACGTGGCGAACGGCTGATCTCAGGGGTTGGACTGATCGCGGGCGGGCTGGTGATCGGTGGGATTGTTGTTGCGGTCGTGCCGCCGCCGGACAACCTGTGGATCGGTAGTCTCGTTGCCGGTGTAGGTGTGATCCCCGGCGCACTCGTCCTGGCGATTCCCTCCGACGCCGAGCGTGCGTTTAATGACGTCGCGAACGCCGCCCCCGGGCAGCAGGAGGAGAAGGCTGTATTTGCGTTGACGAGGCTGGCAAATGAGGCAAGACAACGCCGGTTCATGGCGGCCATTGGGTATACCGCCGCGGGGCTGGCGAGCTTGGCCTTTCCATCGAGCCTGCAATTCGTCACGCAGTACGATTGGCTCTACTCCACCCTGACCAACCTCGGAATGGCGGCTTACACCGTGCTGATTCCGTCGCGAGAGGAGCAGGCACTCCAGACCTACGAGCGGCTTGTCGCTGTGGGCGGTTAGCTGCCGCGCTCTCTTTGCAAGAGGTCACTTCCATGCGACTGCGATCGTTTTGCCCCGGCGTATCTACGGCGCTGTCGGTGCTCTAGGAGTGAGGGCATTTGCAGACTTGCGGGGGGAGTGCAATCCACTAGGCAACCTCTGTCTTGCGCGTTGTGGGGGGAGCCTAGGAGACTGCGGTCGCGATTCCGTGGAAGCCGAGGAGTACAAGTCCCATACGGACAGCGGTTCCTAGTCCGGAGGCGATGGCAAACAGCACGGGACGATCTCCCACGAGCGCAAAGAGGTACAAAGAGAGCGTGTCGGGAAATCCGGGAATGCTGAGCAGCACGAATACCGCAAAGACCCCATAGCGCCGGACGAACCGCTCGCTCCAATCCATCACAACCTGAATCCAGCGATAGCGATTCACCAAGCGTTGAAAGCGCTGCGTGTCCTTTGCTCGGGCGCCGAGGAAGAAGATGAGATAGGAGCCGACCGTCTTGCCGGCCACTGCAAAAGCGAAGATCCAACCGATTGGAATCCATGTGTATCCAAACACGGGAATCTCGCTCGGCGTCGGTAGAATCACCGCTGCGCCGACTTCGTAGAGGAAGATCAGAAGCAGAGCCCCCAGGACATTCATGGTCGCACTGTATCAAGGTATCGGGTGCCGTATCAAGGAAACGACCATGAGTTTGAGTCTATCGCAGCCCTCTTTTGGGGAAGTCAAGCGTCGTCCACTGCTACGACCTCGGCTGTTCCGGACCAGTGCGCGTTAGTTGTGGTTCGGCTGGTTCCCAGAAGAGATTTCGACTTCGATGATGTGGTCCGCCCAAAGGGATTCAATATCGTAAAACTCGCGCGCCTCGTGCAGGAAAACATGAATGACGATGTCCCCGTAGTCGAGGACAACCCACCGGCGCTCGGAGAGTCCCTCCCGATGAAGCGCCTTGTACGGGAATTTCTCCATCAGATTGGAGACGATCGCCTTGATTTGAACGGGGTTATCTGCCTCGGTGATGAGGAAGTAGCTTGTGGGAATGGAAGCGTCGCGCAAATCAATCGCGACGATTCTGGCTCCCTTCTTCTCCGCGATGAGGCCGATCGCAGTGTGGAGGAGAGTTTCCTCATCCATCCCCAACCTCAAAGCCTGCACCGACGATCAGGAGGAGGTCGGTTTCGACAGGAACCATTGGCTCTAGCGCGGTGTAGTGCGGCTCGAATTGCTCGGGAGAAACCACGACTGCGTTACTCGGAAGCGCCTCCAGCAGCATGTACGCCTTTGCTTCCTCCTTTAGGAATACTATGTACGTTATATCATACGCGAAAGATTCGGCATTAGCGATCTCAGTGATCTCGAAATCGCGCTTTTGCAGATACTTGGCGGTACTTGTGGCGATCAGCCGGACGCCATTCCCATTGAAGACCGACACGCGGATCCCCTCCGGTGTCAGCAGATCGATCCGTTTGATCAGCCGGGCAACCAGGCGCTCCATCTCCACCACTTCAGGTTCTAAGTACGCGACTTCATTTGTCACAACAGAAATTCCGGGAACCGTTGCCGTCCGCAAATCACTCACATCACTTCCGTGCAGGAGCTCTGCAAGATCATACAGGTCAGTCAGAGATAGATTGGTCTGCTGGTAGGGATGAATGGTCCTGACCGTCTTTTGTATCGATGTGGGGTTCTGTTGGTATATCTTCTTGAGCACAGCAGACATCAGCTGTTGCCCTCGGGCGATGCGGTTGAGTCCGTCTGTTTCGTCCGGGTAGCGGATGAAATCAAGGGCAGTTCTTCCATCAAGCACTTGGGTTCCCGGTTGGATATCAATGTGCACTGGCGGCACAGCACTCTCATCGTCGTAGCGCATCGCCTTCTCAACCGTCACTGCGACGCCGCCGAGTTCATCGAACCATAGCTGCAGACCTTCGGAGTCGATAGATATGAAAAACGGAACTTCGATCCCAAGGAATGCGGAGACGGCTTCGCGGGCTCCAGTCGCCCCCGCGAGGGTGTGAGTCTCGCCCAACGTGGAGAGAGTGCCATTGCCGAGTTTCACCCGCAGGTCGCACGGAAGCGTGAGCAAACAGACATCGCTTTTCGGTCCTATGCTGAGCACCGTCATCGAATCAACGAGACCTGCTCCCTCAACGGTGTCACAGCCGAGCAGCAGAACGTTTGTCAGTTCTCCTTGTGTGATTAGGCGTTCGCTCTGGCGTTGGGTCAACAAGTACCAGCCGATGATGATCGCCACAACTACTGCAACAGCACCAACGGCGATAATGATCTGCCTACGCATCATTCTCCCCCTCACACAATCCAACCATCGACGCTATCACAAGGGGCAGGGAAAGTCAAACCTGGCAACAGCAAGGCGATCGGAGAGCAGACATTTCCGCTTTTCTCGGGTTGACAGCCCGTGTGCAGAGAGTATCCTTAGTTTTGTGAGTAGGGAAGTGACCGATTCGTATGTCAGGCTTGCCATTGACGCCATCGAGGCCTATGTTCGTCACGGCGAGATAACCTCTCCTCCAACGGATCTGCTCCCGCGAATGAAGGAGCGGGCCGGAGTCTTTGTCTCACTCAAGAAAACGGGTGGCCTCCGCGGATGCATTGGAACATTCCTGCCGACGGAGCAAGACATCGCTCACGAGGTCATTGCCAATGCGATCAAGGCAGCAAGTGCAGATCCACGATTCTCACCTGTCCGGGAGGAAGAACTGTCGCAGCTTTGCTATTCGGTTGATCTTCTCTCCGAACCTGAGGAGTGTAGCAAGGAGGATCTGGACCCGAAGCAGTATGGAGTGATCGTGGAGAGTGGTTGGCGCCGCGGCCTTCTCCTACCGGATCTCGAAGGAGTGGAGACGGTTGAGGAACAACTCGATATTGCCCGAATGAAGGCAGGAATAGAGCCGGAGGAGCCAGTGACCCTCTATCGGTTTGCAGTGGAGCGCCATACCTAGCAAGGAATTCCATAGCATGCGGCCACGTGTCGGTCTTCTCACTTTCGGCTGCCGAGTGAACCAGTACGAGACCCAGATGATGCGGAGCCTGCTGGCCCGTGGTTTCGATCTTGTACAGGATGAGGCCGAGGTCTATGTTGTGAGTGCCTGCACAGTCACTTCCCTTGCGGAGCGCAAGGCCCGGCAGGCAATACGCCGACTCAGACGTGAGTACCCTCAGGCGAAGATTCTCCTCATTGGCTGCCTGGCCGATGCCGTTGGTCGTGGGGTATCCGACATTCGGGGAGCGGATCTTCTCGGCGGAAACGCTTGGAAGGGCGAGGTTCACGAGGCTGTCCAACGCGCTCTTGCCGGTGAACGGGGGATGCTTCCTTCGATCGATCCGATTCCATTGGATCAGGAGCGGGTTGCGAGGCAACCCGGCCGGGTGCGAGCGTTTCTTAAGGCTCAAGACGGATGTGATTCTTCGTGTACCTTCTGCCGCACGACCCAGATCCGCGGACCCTCGCGCAGCAAACCAATTACCGCTACTGTCACTGAGGCCCGAAGCCTGGTTGAGCGTGGTTGCCCGGAGGTAGTACTAACAGGAATCAACCTCGCCCAATACTCACCGTCTGACGGAGATTTGGCAATGCTGGTTCGGAAGCTTGTGAAGATTGGCGGGCTCCGGCGGCTCCGCTTGGGCTCGATCAACCCCGCGGGAATTACGCAGCGATTGCTGGAAGTTGCTGCTTCGGACAGGCGCTTCTGCCCTCATTTTCACATTCCGCTTCAGAGCGGCGATGATGCGATCCTTCGCTGCATGAATCGGGGCTACACAGCGTCCTTTTATCTCTCCCGAATCGAGCTGATTCGTCGTTTTCTCCCGGAGGCGACCTTCGGCGCGGACGTTATCGTCGGCTTTCCCGGTGAAACAGAGGCAGCCTTTGCGAGGACCTGCTCGATAGTGGAGGAGGTGGAATTTGTGAACCTCCATGTCTTTCGCTACTCTCTCAGGGTTGGAACCCAGGCCTCGGATTTCCCACGTGCTGTTTCTGACAAGCAGCGGCGAAATCGGGCGCAGCGGCTCGCACAATTGGCCCGAATGCTGCGGGAGAGGTGCATGGAGGCCTTCCTCGGACGTGAGGAAGGCGTGCTGGTTGAGGAGAACAGAGATGGCCATTGGCGTGGCTACACTCGAGGCTACATCGATACCGTTCTGGAAGGCGGAAACGGAATTACGGCGGGCGATGAGGTAACCGTGAGAATTGCAGGTGTATCTGGGGATCATCTGGAAGGAGTGAAAGACGACTGAACGGGCGTGTGCGCAGATTACTTTGCGTGACAACGCGGAATCGACCGCTCTTCTGGGCGAATTCAACCGCAACCTAAGAGAGATCGAAAAGGCATTTCCAGTGAGAATCATCGCTCGTGGAGAGACCGTTCGTATCGAAGGAACGCCAGCGGAGGTGGAACAAGTCCGCGCGCTGTTTGAGAAGCTGCTGGATGTTGTCGAAACCAATCATGTTCCCAGCCTGGATGAGGTGCGTTACCTGATCGGACAGGTCAAGGGGGGCGGAGGCGTGGAGGGAGTGCTCTCAGACGTGGTGCGGGTGACGCACTGGGGTGAAGCGATTCGCGCCAAGACCGTCGGCCAGCATCGATACATCGAAGCGATTCGGGCTAATGACATCGTTTTTTCCATTGGCCCGGCAGGGACAGGGAAGACCTACCTCGCGGTGGCGATGGCGATCGACTACCTGAAAATGGAAAAAGTCAAGCGAATCATTCTCACACGTCCTGCCGTGGAGGCGGGAGAAGAATTGGGTTTTCTCCCCGGGGATATCCAAGCCAAGGTGAGTCCGTACTTGCGGCCGCTGTACGATGCGATCTACGATATGATCCCTGTACGGGAATTTGACAAACTAACCGAGCACGGCAGAATCGAAATGGCGCCCCTTGCGTTTATGCGCGGGCGTACCCTCAACAACAGCTTTGTCATCCTTGACGAGGCACAGAACACAACCTCTATTCAGATGAAGATGTTCTTGACCCGGTTGGGATTTAATTCCAAGGCAGTCATTACCGGGGATATCACACAAGTTGATCTGGAGGAAGGAACCTCCGGGCTTGTGGCGGTGCAAGGAATCCTGGATGGGATTGATGGGATCTCCTTTGTCACCCTGGACAAGTCAGACGTTGTCCGTCATCCACTCGTGGCGAAAATCATTGAGGCGTACGAAGCGGAAGATCGTCGCAAGGCAAAGGGATCTTCCGGCTAAACCCACAAGGGATACCTTCAGCGACCCGCCTGCTTAAAGCGGAAGCTTGCCGGTTTCCAATGGGCAAGCTGATTGCCTCCTACGCGATTCGTACGGAATGACTTTTTGGCAATGGACTTTGCTGCTTGCTTAGCTCCCCTTTAGATCGATTGCTCGTCAAGTGAAAGGCTTGGGGTTGGTGAGATCGCCCAACTGTGCTATGCTAGATATGTTGAAGGCAGATCCACCCCGGTTCTGTTTTGTTCGGAGTGTTGTCGCAACAGTGAGGCGCATTGGTGAAGGGAGATCCGATGAAAACGGTGACGATGGTTTCGCTACTTGTTGCCTCAGGGCTGCTCCTTGCCTGCATATGCTGGGGAAGCGAGCGCCAGGTGGTGATCAACGAGGTCGCGTGGGGAGGAACGTCGTGTTGCGTAACGCGCGAATGGATAGAACTTCTGAATACAAGCGACGAGAAGATATCGCTCGAAGGGTGGCGACTCGTTTCGTCTGACGGAAACCCCGATATCCCGCTACACGGATCGATCCCAGCATTTGGCTATTACCTTCTGGAAAGAAACGACGATGACGCGGTCCCAGGGATAGCGGCCGATCATATCTACTCCGGCGCACTGCGAGATGGCGGAGAGGCTCTCAGTCTACGCGGATCGAATGACACAATTGTTGATACCGCGAATCAACAAGGGAGCGGCTGGCCTGCTGGGACCAATCGATTTGGAGTCTCTCCTTGTTGCTCGATGGAACGGGTTGATCCCGAGGGTCCTGACGTCCTGGAGAACTGGGCGACGTTTCAACCGATAGGTGACGAAGAGGCAGATGGGCATTGTGGGTCTCCCAAAGCCGAAAACGCGGTCTTCAATCTGCCGCCTCATGTCGAGTTCTCGGTGAGCCCTCACCCTCTCTGTCCGCGCGAATCGGTTTTCTTTGACGCGGGAGCTTCATCCGATCCGAACGGAGAGATTGTTTCTTTCGCTTGGGTTTTTGGCGATGGAACCATCGGCGAAGGACAAACCGCCAACCATACGTACAGCGAGGTCGGTACGTACACGGTCTCTCTCACAGCGACGGACAACAAGGGCGAAGTTGGCCAGTGGAGGCAAAAGGTTCGTGTCGCAACAAGCAGCCCGCCGATCGTCGATTTCAGTGTGCGGTCGACCTCGTCGACAGGAGTGCTGCAAAGCCTTGATGAGCTGGAATTCATTGATGAATCGGCCGACATTGCGGGTGAGGTTGTGGCGTGGGCCTGGGACCTCGGAGACGGTTCCTCCGCAGAGGGAGAATCCACCGTGCATGCGTATCAGAAAGGCGGAGAGTACATCGTTGCACTGACTGCGACCGACGATCAGGGAGAAACAGCGATCCAGACACAGGCGCTTCGCATCGCTAACCGGGTTCCCGTTGCGCGATTCAGCTTCACGCCACAGCTCCCCAACGAGGGGCAGGAGGTTCTATTCGAGGCGCGGGACTCCACCGATCAAGACGGCTGTGTTGTTCGTTACGAGTGGGACTTCAACGACGATGCGCGCATCGACCTTACCTCCGAGCGAGGCAACGCGACACACGCATTCTCGGAAGGAGGCCAGCATACGGTAACGCTTCGTGTGCTCGACGATCAGGGGGCGCTTTCGCTTCCTTGCTCGGTAGAAACCTACATCAATCAGTGTCCAGTTGCTGCATTTCAAATCTCGGACTTCTCACCGAATGAAGGCGAGGAGGTGCGTTTCACTGATTGTTCGAGCGACCCCGATCCAGAAGGAGTGCTCGACAATTGGCGATGGGACTTCGGCGATGGGGCAAGCTCAGAGCAGGCATCAGCCTCCCATGTTTACCAAGCGGATGGTCAGTACGCAGTAACCCTCACCGTCACCGACGCAAATAGGGCAACAGGAAGCTCGAAGGCGGAGATTTCAGTCAACAACCTTCCCCCTGTGGCCGAGTTTGTAGTGGATACAAGAGCAGGCGAGCCTACGGTACCGACTGGGGGTACGATCGAGCTTGATGCATCAGCGTCCAAGGATCAAAGCCCAGATGGAAAGATCGTTAGCTACGAATGGGATCTTAATGGAGATGGCAGCTACGACGAATCCACTGTAGAACCAAGATATGCCACCAGCTTCTCGGACGACGGCGAGTATACGGTTCACTTCCGTGTGACTGACGACGACGGGGCTTTCGCTGTTGCCGATCCGATCACCATCCGGGTGACCAATCGAAATCCAGAATGCAGTTTCGGTTGGACTCCGGAAATCCCGACCGATGCACAGGAAGTGTCATTTCATGTTACCGCAAGAGATCCCGACGGGGAGATCGTATCGTGGACCTGGGGCTTCGGAGACGAAACCACTTTAGCCGAGCAACTTCCCACTCATCACTTCGACGACGACGGTACGTACACGATCACGCTGACCGTGCGCGATGACGATGGTGCAGAGGGATGCTACACCAAGCAGATACGTGTTGTGAATGCACCTCCCATCGCGGCATTTACGGTTTCTCCATCCCTATTTCAAGTGGGTGAAGTGATCCATTTTCTTAGTCATTCTGAGGATCCGAGCCCAGCTGGGCAGATTGTGCATGTTGCGTGGTCGTTTGGAGACGGGGTAAGTTGCCCAGGAACGCCGGTTGGCTGTGGAAAAGGCGACACGCATTCCCCCTCCCATTGCTACGATTATCCCGGGACGTATACAATCACCTTGGTCGTCATCGATGAGGACGGGGCTCTTGACTACGCTATTAGGTGCTTGATTGTAAGCGAATAAGCCTTACGCGGTACGACTTCTTTAGCAAAGCGATTGTTCATTCTCCTTCTGCCGGGGTCAAACAGATTTCTGGAGCCAGCGACAGAATGGTTGAGGGCTCAACTTCGGTTTGGCATACCCGGGTCAGACAGCGAGACGATACCCGAATCCTCGCACGGTGAGTACGAGCTTGGGATGGGATGGATCTTCTTCCAGTTTCTTTCGCAGCAGGTAGGCGTACTTTTGGACGTCCTGGGTGGAAGCATAGGCGCTACTGGGCCACAGGTGCGCAAGGATCTCTTCATTTGAGAAGACTTTTCCAGGCTCGGAGGCAAGCAGTTTCAATAGGATGTATTCCTTTGGGGAAAGAGAGACCTTTCTTCCCTGCACCCACACCTCCTTGCTGGTGTCATTGATTGTAAGCCCTGTGTGCTCAAGTCTTGGATGGTAGCGACGAAGAACTGCTTCGATGCGAGCCTTTACCTCCTTAAGATCAAACGGTTTTGCAATATAATCATCGGCTCCGTAGGAGAATCCCTTTACTTTGTCATCCACTCGCCCAAGGGCAGTAAGAAGGATCACTGGTGTGTCACGTTGCTGTCTGATCTCCTTGAGGACTTCCCATCCATCCATGTCGGGAAGCATTACATCCAGCAGGACAATATCAGGCGCCTCTTGGGCGAATCTCTTCAAGGCTTTGCTCCCACTGGTGGCGGTGCTGACCTCGTATCCCTCTGCCATAAAATAGCTCTGCAGGATGTCCACGATATCAGGTTCATCTTCGCAGATCAGGAGTCGCATTCCAGTTCCTCTCAAAATCGTTATAATCTAAACAGATAATACACTAAGATTGATCCAGGTGGTAAGCCGGATTCAAGCTGCTTGCTTTGCGGAAAGACACAATTCTCGGGAGTGCGAGTCAACCGTGTACCGATTCTCTTACTGGTTTGCAGGATTGTCATTGGACCAATGCTCTTGGGTTGAAGACTGTCAGAAACCTAGCGACTACAGACTCCCGGCTGAACTCTCGATCCCGCTTGAAAAAACCAAGCGGAAGGACGTAGTATCAGTCAGATGTCTCTGACTTGTTCTCTGCTTTCTGGTTCCTTCGCAAGAAGGCGGGAATGTCCAAATCTTCATCGGGCTGAATTCGTTCCCGCTGTGGTGGACGTTTTCTTCTTCCCTCTTCCTCAATAGTTTCCTGGAAATCGGCTGCGATCACCGTGATCTTAATACCATCCGTGAAACCTTCTCGCACGACCGCGCCGAAGACAAGGTCGCACTCGGTTGCCGCTACTCGGCGGATTAAGCCGGCCGCTTCTGTGACCTCGCTTAGGGTCATGTCCTCTCCACCGGTAACGTTCATAATCATTTTTCTTGCTCCTTGGATTGATCCCCCTTCCAAAAGAGGGTTGGTGCTCGCTAGCTTCGCCGCGGTCACTGCGCGCTGTTCACCACGGGCCTCTCCCATTCCCATCATCGCCTCACCGGCGTTAGCGAGGACGTTGCGAATATCAGCAAAGTCGAGGTTGACTAGTCCGCGAACTGTTATCAGGTCGGAGATCCCTTGCACTCCTTGATGAAGGATACCATCAGCCAGCTCGAATGCCTTGGTCATTGGCAATCCCTTGGCCGCTGTCTCCAACAGCTTGTCGTTGGAGATCGCGATCAGAACATCGACCGCCATTTGGAGTCGATCTATCCCCTTCTGAGCTCGAACCTGCCGGACCGTCCCTTCGAAGGTGAAGGGTCTTGTCACCACGCCGATCGTCAGAGCACCGTTCTCCTTGGCTATCTTGGCGATTACTGGTGCCGCACCGGTCCCGGTTCCTCCCCCTAATCCGGCGGTGACAAATACCAGGTCAACTCCCTTGAGGAGTGAGGCGATTTCCCAGTGCGACTCCAACGCTGCTTTCTCGCCTTTCTCCTCAACACCGCCGGTGCCTCGACCACCTGTGATATCTAAACCGAGCTGGAGAATTTCGTGGGCACGAGAGATTCCCAGGACCTGTTTATCCGTATCGGCAGCGATGAGCCTTACTCCCTGAAGCTGTTCTGCACGCATGCGATCAATTGCGTTTACCCCACCATCGCCGATGCCAAGCACGACAATACGGGCGTTCGTCCCACGTTGCAGATGCTCCTCACGGGCTCGCTCGATGAGCGGAGGTTCGCCAATCAAGACTTGACGTGGGCCGATCACCCTTTCGATTATCTCGTCCAGCTTGGCCTGCTTGCGCAAGCAGTACTCCTTCTTGAACTCGCTCTCCACAGAGATCGTAATCTGGTCTTCATCCAGAGTGATTGCCTGCGGATCCTTTGGAAGGCACGCTCGTAGAATGCGGTCGTCGATTGCCGCTAGCACCTCCCGCCAAAGTTCTCGAGGTCCCCCTTGCGAGGGGAGACTTCTAGTATTTCCCGTCTCTGACATCCTTTCTGCTCCCAGTACGATTCTCTACAGTTGAGGGTGGAAAGTCAACAATCCCGCATGAGCAGTGAAAGGCAGCGAGGTTGCCGGACGGCTGTTGAGGCTCTACTATACGTAGCATGGGGACATAGTGGACGCTTCCTCGGTTTGGTCTGTTCTAAAGTGGGTTTTGGCTGTACTTGCCGCAGGGTTTATCGGGCAGTTCGGCCGCGTGTTAGCGATGCACCTGATTGAGCGGCGCCGCAGGAAAAGGAGTCGCTCCACCACTGAGTCAAACGATGAGGTGAAGACGCCATCGCCAGAGCTTCTTCTCGAACAGGAACGATTGAAGGCGGCGCAGAAGGTGGAGAAGAAACGGGCCAAGGCTGAACTGAAAAGGGCAAAGAAAGAGAGTAAGAACTGATAGATGATTTCGCTCGGAATTTGGCACAGAGCTTTGACCAAAACGCTAGCTATTCTTTGTTCTTGGCTGCTGGAACAACCTCCATCCCGTTGTAGTAGCCGCAGTGCGGACAGGCCCGATGAGGAAGTTTTGTCTCGTGGCAGTGCGGACACTCGCTTGAGGTAATGGATCTCATCTTCTGATGAGTACGGCGCATACGCGCCTTCGAGCGCGAGGTTCTATACTTTGGTACCGCCATTTTCCCTCCTACACTGTGGCTGGCATCCGCCGGAATATGGGGAAGAGTTTAGCGTGCTTCGTCAGAGGGTTCAAGGTTGAAGACCAAAGTCACAGGACCGTCGTTTGCTAGCTCTACTATCATTCTGGCCCCGAAAGAGCCGGTTTTCACGGAAATGTTTTCGGCTCGAAGGGCTTTCACAAATGCGTTTAGAAGTCTTTCTGCCTCCTGAGGTGGGGCGGCTTCGCTGAAGCTTGGTCGGCGACCCTTGTGAACGTTTCCATACAGAGTAAACTGAGAGACGACCAGGATCTCCCCTCCCGTATCCTGCAGGGAGAGGTTCATCTTTCCTGCCGTGTCTTCGAAGACGCGAAGTTGAACGATCTTCCTTGCCCAGTGGCCAAAATCCAGGCCCTCGTCGCCCTTTCCAATCCCAACAAGCAACAGAAGACCATTGGAAATGGAGGCGATGATCCTTCGGTCAACGTGAACCGTGGCTCGACGTACCCGTTGCAGGACGATACGCACCGCTAGGCCTTGCTTTGCAGCTGTTTGGCGTAGTCAATTAGCCTTTCCATGTCCTCTTTGCTCAGTGAGGAGGTTCGCGCCAGCAAGCGTAGCTCGAGGCGTTCCCGCGTTACCTCGGCCTGGATCTGCTGGTGAAATGCCCGTTCCACCAGACGAGTAGCCCGGCGGTTGGCATCGTGATCGATAAAGTTGACCCGCCATTGAGGGAATTCGTTAAGTAGGCTCTTGGTGACTTCTATGAGGCGTTTCAGGTGTGGCTGCCGAGTCTCAAATACACCGTTTAGGTGATTTGCGAGGTCTTGACTAGCGGTGAAGAAGATCACCGACTGAGGTGAGTAGGCAAGGGCATGTCGACACCCTTCGATCAAGGCTCGATAATGTGCAACCTGTGTGGCGGCCCTCCCAATGAGTTTCGAGATCTCTTCGACGACGTTCCCGTCTTTGTCGGTAATGGCTATCCCGATTCCCGCTTCACCGGGTTCACCGCGTGTTGCACCGTCCACTGAAACAAACAGCTTTTCCATCCTTCTTAAGTGGGCCCACCAGGATTCGAACCTGGGACCGACCGGTTATGAGCCGGTTGCTCTGCCTCTGAGCTATGGACCCAAAGATCCTTCTTCGCACTATAAGTGGGAAAAAAGCCTCTGTCAAGGAACGATCTGCAGCATCTCGCTTGCATGCCAAACGTGCTTGCATTGACTGTGGGCGAGAAGGGGAATTGTCTGGATCGGAAGCTAAGTTCGGAGTCGCATCGTGCCGCGTTTCGTTCTCCCATTGCCCTTGGTGGATTGATCTTTAGCTCATGAAGCCTCCGAGATTTGAGCGGTATTGACATCGCGTTGGGGGATTCTTATACTTAGAGCTGTCTCTCCACAATATGTTGGTTTGGTTGGGGCTGGCACAGATGCTACCACAGGGCTGTGCCGGGAAGGTTTGTGGGACTGCAAAGGGCCGAATATCTGCTTTGTGAATCTTAACAAAGCGAATAGGGCTTATTGCGTCAAAGGAGGATTCATAGTGATAAGAAAACTGGGGCTATTGTTGCTAGCAGTGCTGGTCGTGGGGGTTGCTGGGTTTGCACAGACGGCTGCAACGGTGCGTGTGCTGGAAGGAGGGGTAATCCTTCTCGACAACTCCGGACCCGCCGCCGCAAAACTCTCGATCACCTTCGATGTTGCTGTTGCTTTGACGACGGCTGACATCACCGTGTTTGGTGGTGGCGAAGCGACGCTGGTATCAACTTCCAACACCTTTGTCTTCGTCGACGTGGCGGTGGACGCCGGTGGGACGGTGCAGATCATCCTGCCCGCGGACGTTGCAGGCGCGAACGTCGCAGCATCGACGTTCTTTGAGTAGCGGGCTACGCGCTGTCCATAACAGGAAGAGAAGAACTGGAAGGAAATAGAGGCACCGTTCTTTTTAAAAGGAGGGCCGTAGATTGAGAAAACTACTGCTTGTGTTAGGTATGAGTTTGGTGGTTTTTGGGCTGGTGGCGGTCGCTCAAACGAGCGTACCCGAGACACCGGGCGCAAAGGTTGGCGGTACGGTGACAGTAGGCGTGGGCCAGACGTTCATCGATCTTGATCCTCGTGTCTCTAACTCGGTGTACGACTTCTACATCATTGACGCCGTGTTCGATGATCTCGTCGGTTTAGATCAGGAGACACTGGCGCCCATCCCCTTCGTCGCCAAGTCGTGGGAGACGGCTCCAGATGGATCGGAGACGACGTTCTATCTGAACGAAGGGATCAAGTTCCACAACGGCGAGGATCTCACCGCTGAGGATGTAGCGTACACGTTTAACTGGATAGTCGATCCGGCGAACGGTTCGCCGAACGCGACGGAGTACGAGTGGATGCAGGAAGCGGTAGTCATCGATGACTATACCATGAAAATCATCAACAAACCCGAATGGACGCCGTACTGTCCCGGTATTGTCAGCGAGTCCGCCGCGATCGTACCCATGGACACGTGCGAGGAGATGGGACCGGAGCAGTTCAACCTGGCACCTGTCGGCAGCGGGGCGTACAAGTTCGTGGAGTGGGTCGTCAGTGACCACATCACCCTCGAGCGAAACGAAGACTATTGGCTCGTCTATCCCAACCTCGACAAGGTCGTGTTCCGGCCGATCCCCAATCTGGCCACGATGATGCTCGAGCTCGAGGCGGGAGGAGTGGACATTGCCGATAACATTCCGGCGCAGGACGTTCCGCGTTTCCAGGCCGACCCCAACGTGGTGGTACAGCAGATGCCAAGTCTGAGTTACTTCCACATCGGCTTTAACCATTCGCATCTTCCCAGCAGCGACGTCCGCTTCCGCAAGGCGGTCGGCATGTCGATCGATTTGGACGCCGCCGTTTTCTCCATCTTCCAAGGGATAACAGGCATTCGGGCGTACGGGGTCACCCCGGCCGCGCTATGGGCGAACGACCGCGAGTACCTGCAGGCCAACGCCACCGAGGAAGACGATGCGGAGGCCGTGCGGCTCTTCGACGAGCTCAAGGCCGAAGGGATCATCCCCGAGAAGTTCGAGACGACGATCTACTGTCCGCTCGATCCGCGCCGGGTGCAGTTGTCGACGATCCTTGCTACCAACCTGCAGGAGAACGGAATCAATGCTCAGGTGCAGCCGCTCGACTGGGGACCGCTGCTTGACCTGCTCTATCGAAGCGAGGCCGACCCACTCGGAGAGGATTTCGAGATCTACGTGATGGGATGGTCTGGCGGCCCCGACCCCGACAACTTCATCTACTACCTGTACACAACCGAGAACGCAACGATTGGGACGGCGAACAACTTCTCGTGGTACTCGAACCCCGAGGTCGATCGGCTGGTCAAAGAGGCGGCGACCGTTCCTGGGTGCGACCAGGCAACAAGAGAGGCCCTGTACGTCGAAGCGCAACGGATAGCCTTCATAGAAGACTACTGTGACGTGACGGGTTATCACTACATCGAGACGCAGGGCGTACGGGCGCGGGTAAATGATTACACGCTCAATGCACTCGGCGACATCGAGTTCTGCAGCCCACAGTGCAACGTGTGGGTTGACGGCTAGGTAAACTCTGGTTAGACTTAGACGCCTGGGCTTCCGACTTGGTCGGTGGCCCAGGCGTTCCTTATAGAGAGGTATTGGCCGAAAGATGTTTAGCTATACGGTACGCAGGGTTCTGCAGCTTGTCCTTGTCCTGTTCGGGTTGACTGTTCTCCTGTTTGTCTTGCTCAAAACGATGCCCGGTGATCCAGCGCGGATCATGGCCGGGCTCGGAGCTACCCCGGAGAGCATCGAGGTGATTCGGCAGCGGCTCGGTCTGTACGATCCTCTCTATGTGCAATACTGGCGGCTGATCAGCGGTCTGGTGAACGGGAATCTGAAGGCGATGACCTACCACAAGCCGGTGTGGACGGTGATCATGGAACGGCTTCCGGCCACGGCGGAATTAGGGGTTGCTGCGGTCATCCTCGCCCTTTTTGTCTCCATTCCGGCCGGACTTCTTTCGGCGATTTATCGCAACTCGCCGGTTGACTACACAGTGACCACGGCCGCACTGATTGGGATCTCCATTCCCGTGTTTTGGTTTGCGCTGATGCTGATGCTGGTTTTCGGCGTGATCCTGCACATCCTCCCGGTTTCGGGACGGGGTGCGACGCTCTTTGGGTGGTCTTTTTTGACTGTGGATGGATTGCGGCACCTGATCATCCCGACGGTGGCCCTGTCGTCGGTGCTGATGGCGCTGAATGCGCGGCTGACCCGGGCGAGCATGCTAGAGGTGATGCGCCAAGAATACATCGACACCGCCCGTGCCAAGGGCCTGCGCGAACGGGTGGTACTCATCAAGCATGCGTTCCGAAACGCGCTGGCGCCTGTGGTCACGAACATCGGATTGCAGGTCGGGACGATCTTTGCTGGAGCAGTGCTCACCGAGACGACGACCGCGTGGCCCGGGATTGGTCGGTTGATCTACGATTCGATTCTCCGCCGCGACCAGTCCGTTGTATTTGGGTTGGCTCTGTTCATGGCCGCCTGCTACATGGTCTCCTACCTTTTTGTGGACTTGTTGTATGCGTACATCGACCCGAGGATCACCTATGACTAATAGCAAGAATGACACGCTGTTACGAGATAGTCTTCTTTCCCTCCTCCTTCCCGGCTTGGGGCATGTTGTTCGCGGTTGGTGGCGGAAGGGGCTGTTGGTATGGGTCCTCGTCGCTGCATTGGGCGGAACGCTGTACCTGGCCGTGATACGGGGTCGGCTTGCGTGGCTGGCCGGGCCGTCCGAGTATTGGTTCTCAACCAGCATGTTGTTCCTCTTTTTCGTCATTCTTTGGCTATGGGCATTCTTTGACCTGCGGCGGGTGATTCGTGCAAGAGACGTGCAGACTTATGTACAGGGATACTGGCAGATTGTAGGCAGAAGATTCTCCAAAGACCCCAAGGGGATGATCGGCCTGGGCATTGTCCTGATCGTCTGCTTTGTGGCGGTCTTTGCTCCTTTCTTCTCTAACGGGAACGGCCTCAAGATGGAGCTTGCCAACTTCCTCGCTCCACCTTCAGCGGAGCACCCACTGGGAATGGACAATTTCGGACGGGATGTCCTGGATCGGCTCATCTTCGGCTCTCGTGTGGCGTTGGGCATTGGAGCGGTAGCCACGCTTCTCAACATGGTCTTCGGCGGGTTCTTGGGATTGATCGGTGGATACTTCCGTGGCGTGCCTGATGCGGTGATCATGCGGGTCCTTGAGATCGTCAATTCAATCCCTTTCCTCGTGTTGGTTCTTCTCATTGTGAGTCTGTGGGGGGCCGGTATCGCCACCCTGATCATCGTTTTGGGTGTTTTCGGCTTGCAGCCGGCGCGGATTATCCGCAGCGAAGTCCTGTCGGTGCGCGAGGAGGATTACATTCTGGCGGCGCGCGCCATCGGCGCCCCCACCCTTCGGATTATCATTCGTCACGTGCTGCCCAACGCAATCGCCTCGCTTCTCGTCGTCACGACAATGACGATCGGGGTGAACATCATCGTGGTGGCGGGCTTGAGCTTCTTGGGATTTGGGGTCAGGCCGCCGATGCCGTCGTGGGGGGCGATGCTCCAACAGGCACAGGAGTTCATGCGCAGCGCGTGGTGGATGTCCATCTATCCGGGCTTGTGCATCATCATTACGGTCTTCGGTTTCAACATCCTGGGCGACAGCCTGCGTGACGTTCTCGATCCGAGGCTCAAGTAACTCGAATTTTGGTAGAATCGGTCTCTTCGCGTTTTTCTTCCACCGAGCGTGTAAAGAGAATCGCTTTGCCTTGAGAGAAACTTACCTTGATTTGTTCGTCCAGATGTAGTTTGTTCGCCACTTCGCTAGCCAGGGCGCGGAGCGGTCCTACTGAGCTTTCCAAGTGGACTATGGTGGATTCACCGCGGTACTCCAACCCGGCTACCCTTGCTGGGATGGTGTTTACCCCTCTGTCATCGAGTCGAAGATGCTCTTCCCTGACAAACAAGGCAACGCGATCTCCTTGACTCACTGTTGCGCCGCGGATGGTGGTGTTGAACAAGACGTTACCTACCTGGACTTGAGCGCACTCCTTCTCGATGGCAAGCACAACCCCTTCCAGCTGATTCGACCGGCCAACAAACGATGCGACAAACTGGCTTCGTGGATGCGCATAGACTTCTTGAGGAGTGCCTATTTGCTCAATGTTCCCGAGGCTCATTACAGCGATCCGGTCAGAGATTGCTAACGCCTCTTCTTGATCATGCGTCACGTAGATCATGGAAAGGCGAAGCTCGCGTTGGATGCAGCGGATCTGTGTACGCAGTGACTCACGCAGTTTGGCATCGAGCGCCGAAAGTGGTTCATCGAGAAGCAGCAACTGGGGGGTTGGGGCGAGAGCGCGTGCCAGGGCGACCCGCTGCTTTTGTCCCGCCGAAATCTCCGCCGGCATCCTTCGTTCCAGCCCGGCCAAATCCACCAGCTTCAGCAACTCACACACCCTCTGGTTCTTGTCGATTCCTGGCCGGAATTTCAGGCCGTAGGCGATATTTTTCCACACATTCATGTGTGGGAAGAGAGCATAATTCTGAAAGACCATTCCCACTCGGCGGTCCTCCGGTGGGACCGCAAGGACGCTCTTACTGTCGAATAGAATGTCTCCGGTATCGGGCTGCTCGAACCCGGCGATCAATCTTAAAATCGTTGTTTTTCCGC
>Ga0307378_10004894_pt1 | contig 18864 bp, 24 predicted proteins | sample UN1MG_FD_202238 | JGI IMG/M metagenome (GOLD analysis project Ga0307378, IMG submission 202238) | Soil microbial communities from Risofladan, Vaasa, Finland - UN-1 | ecosystem: Environmental > Terrestrial > Soil > Coastal area > Acid sulfate soil | place: Finland: Risofladan, Vaasa | collected... | reverse complement strand
GTAACCTTCTCATCTCACCTCTTAACATATCGCCTTTATAATGACTTCTAATCGTTACCTCTGTAATTATATATTTAATATCTTTTATTCTTTCCCCAAGACTATCAATAGCTATATGCTCTGTTCCTTGCAAATCCATACAAAGAAGATCAATATTTTCAACATTATAATTCTCCATAAACGTATCAAGACGCATTCCTTCCACAGTTATTTCTTTCTGGAAAAATTCATTCTCATTATCCCTATGCCATAATAAAGAAGAAGCACCTATGTTTTTATCTATTGATTTATCCATATCAGTAGCATAAAAAACAACAGGACAATCATGATTATAAACAGCCTTGTTAATAAGTCTGATATTATCTATACCTCTTATATTCTTTTTACAGACAAGAAAACTCTCAGGATTACATTCAAATGAATAAATGATATCAGGATTATAAAATTCATTGAGTGCTATAGCATCAAGACAATCTCTACTACCACATTCTACAATAGTTTTAATTGAATCTTTGTCAATCCATTTAACAAAATTTTTATGTAGATAACTACTTCCCATCAACTAATATATAAATTCAAATTCTTTGAATGGATATGTAAATTATTAATCTTAACTTCATTACTGTCATACTTAAAATAAGGTATCTTACCATATTTATTATGCTTCCATATAACATCAAATTCAGTATGTTGCCTTAATAACTGTCCTATGTAATGATCTTCAGGTTTCGCCCCTGGTCCTTCTGAGGGAGTACCCCCCACAAATTGTCCCCATGAAGCAGGATCAAAGATAGATTCAAAATCCTCATAATTCTCCGCAAATTCACCAAAAGGAAGGATAGGCAATAATCTCATAAATCCAGGATATTCATCTCTGTAAACTCTCATAAGAGTCATTTCATTAACCATATCCATCCCATATATCTTCTTCAGTTCATTTAATTTATTGTTCATCAATAAGTTAATAAAGAAATTAGTCATATGATGTAATGACCAGAAATTCTTAATAAACATAAAACCAGTCATCACTTTGTCTGGACCACCAATCGTAACAGCAAGTCTGTTATAGAGTCTATAAAAGATTTTCTCATAATCTTTTAAATTGAAATATAGCAAAACATCATTTTCAAAATGAAAGACATTTTTGATATTCTGTTCATGCATAAAATTTGCTATATATATCAACCTTGTAGCAGTAATAGTCCAAAAATCATTCTCTCCTCTACCATATAAAACATTAAAGCAATTTATACTCTCCGAATAATATAAATCTTTATTAATAGGTTCAATCTTATATCTATTAAATAATGGAGAATCCATTAATCCACTATCTGTAATAAAATAAATAGGTGTCAATGGATTAAATAATCTTAACTGTCTGAAGTTATATTTAAGAAACTCAGGCAATGTATTACCGCTATGGAATAAAACTATAGTCATATCCAACTATGCATTGTAAATATATCATATTCTGAACCGATATATTTATTTATATGTTTCTTTATCTCCTCATCTTCCCATTCACGTTTACGATGCTGATGCAATACTTTAATATCTTTATATCCATAAAAGTCAGGAAAGTTTTTTGTTACATAATTCCCATACATTTCGTATTCGGAAAATCCGGAAGCATTGTTTATCTTATTTATTCCATCTGTACAGATATCAAAAAATTGATATTTGTCAACATTCATCTTTTCAAGTATATGTCTAATAATGTTACGTTTAAAAAACATCATTTCACAAATAAATGAACGAGGATAAACTTTATCAAGACTCATAACATCTTTCAGAAAATGAAAATAAGGAAGATGATATTGATCCATGCCAATAAAGAAATAAGGAGTATCAGAAGATATTTCTATAGGTTTATTAATAAAAATATCACCATCTATAACGAGATAATTATCTTGTGTAATCTCTTGAAAAAGCTTGATGAACTGTTGTCTATACCACCCTCTCCGATATTCCATATCTATCTTAGAAAAATCAAAATCAATTACCTCATCATCTGTAAAATAATTAACTCCATCTATCTTAAATTTCTTTGGTACTTCCTTATCTGAGACACAATATATTTCCTCAAAGTATTTAACATTCTTCAATATTGACTCCATTAAAAATGAAGTTTTATTAAAATCTTTCTTTGCTATGGTTATTAATATATCAAACATCACATTGCTAACTTTATCCAATCACCAGGAAAATTATTCCTTTCATTATGATCATATCGTGTTATCCAATAATCAGGAGTAATAACTTTTTTATCAGAATTATCATTTAATATAGCAGCCCACCAACTGAAAGTACTATTAGCAGTAATAATATGTTTACATGATCGCATCAACTCAAAATCATGATAATAATCCATGTCAACAAAATTAAGTTCCCTTTTAAAATATTGTTTTTTAAAAATCCTTTTGCACCATGCTATGTCATCACTAAAAAAATAAAGATTGCCATTAACTTCTTTCAATGCTTCATAATAATAACTCATTGGCAAAGGACTTATCGTATTGCTTGTTAAATAATCATCTCTCCGTACATGAACAGCAATAGATTCTTCATTCTCTATTTTCTCTTTTAACTTCAGAAATTTATTAGTTTCATATTCTTTTTTTAGTCTTATCTCATCTCTTAGTATAGGAAGCAGATTCTCAAAATAAGCAAGATATTGCCAGTATCCAAAAAAGTTATACCCTTGCATCTTTAAATAAAAAATATCAAAATTCGGTTTTGACGAAGAATCAACTATTGTTTTAGGCCAAAGAAAAACACTAAATTCCAAATCCATCTGAAATTTGTCAAGCATATAATAACGATGATGCCTTTTAGCATATTTGGAAATATCATATTTCACCTCAATCCCATTTTCTTTCTGTGCCTTTCCAAAAGCATACTGGAACAATTGATTGCCAAATCCTCCCATAAGTCTTATAACATTAGGATTCATAGCAATTCTTTTACAGTACATTTAGGAAAACAGGTTATCATACTGTTAGGAGAAGCATTAAAAATTTCTATACCCATCCTCTTTGCATCTTCTGCAATAATAGGAAATCCTCTTAAATGACGATCAAAAGGTAACTTTCTCAATTTACGTTGGTCACTAACATTAATGATTCCCCTTCCATAATTATTATGCCAATGTTGTTTATTCTCACTATTAAGATTCATATCAAAACCTACAAGAATAATGCGTTTTGCTCCTGAGTGAGCAGCTACACTTATAGCTGCTCCTCCACTATTACCATTCCAACTAACAAGATTAGCTCCCGTACTTATCCCTCGTGGTTTCTTACCGTCCCTGCCAAGGAATTTAACCCACTTCTCTTTTGCCCCACCGGAATGACAAGTAACTTTCAATCCAGGAAACTGTGCAAGATTTGGTTTATTTTTAAGGAAAAATCCTCCATCACCAAAAAATACAATGTCAATCCAATCTCCTATTAGATATGCCATATTTATACCTATGATGTGTTTCTTATGAATGGCTTGCATATATGAAGAATAAACACTCAAAGGCTTTTTTCCTAAGAATACGTCTTTGGCAATATTATCAGGAATATTAAATTGTTCGACCAATGACGGTCCTCCTCCGATAATCCAGACATCACCACCTTCCCACATACGAGGGACAATCCAATTCATTAAGACAAGTCTTTGGCTAATTTTTCTGCTTGTTCTTTAGTAAGAGCTTTCTCATTGATCTCCTTCCCCTGCTCATCGAGAACATCAAACCATGTCTTACTTTTACCTCGTGGTACAACCTTATAAACTATAGTTTTAATATCTATAGGAGTAGGTAGCTCTGATTTTATCTCATCCAACGGAGTTATAAGATCCCTAAATGCTTTTGGTATCTCATCTACACTTGCTGAGAAAACCTGACCTGGTTTAATAATCCTTCCATTGAGATGAAAATGACCACCTCCAGTTTTTTTCCAACGTATTACTTCTTTTGCCATTTTTGTTCGTATCATATTATTTAATAAATAAATACTTGATTAGTATTAACCAAATTATTATGCAAGATGAACAACTCCGGTTCTCAAAGCCTGGTCACTTCTGACCTGCGGAACCATTATTGACATCACCTTATATTTAGTAACCATTCCACCTTCAGTATTCCATTCTACGTTCTGCAAATCCATGCCACGAACAAGACGAACAACATCTGGTGTCATTTGTACCAAAAGAACATTATTAGCTGGCAGAGAATCAATAACCTTGATTCCTGTGATACCTGCAATTTTAAGAATCCTTTCACGAATAGTTGTGCCAGGAGTAGTGGTATCATAGTCATCATCAAGTACAGTCTCATAAGCTGTAGGAATATACAACTTCCAAGGACCAAAATGATAGTCATTAATACTTGCCTGCTTCATCTCAAGAACATCCTGAAGAATCCCTGCAGCAGTCATTGCTGAATTATTCCAAGGAATACTTAAATTAACAGTATTTCTATCAGGATGGTTGACGTAACTATAGATAGTGTTATTACTACGAGAATCTGTCCCACCAAAGCTATAAGTAGTATTGGTGAAAAGCATATTCTCAAGTTTCTCATATATCTTACGACCTGCACGTTCTACTGTAGTAGTATCAAGTGAATTCCCAAGAGAACGACTTGAAGCAAGAACCCTTGCATTTATTTCGTAATCAACATGAAGAATCGGAATTGGCAAATAGTTATGTTGGAACACAACCCTGTCACCAGGACTCCGAGTAACACCATCCATTGTCAAATCAGCCTCCATAGCATCACTTACGTCATGCCATTCGAGAACAGTTGTTCCCATAGCATTTCCAAGGTTATATACAAGACCACTATCAATAAGGTCCTGCACACCTCCAAGACGATAACGTGATATATCAACCAAAGCATCATCAAGTTGTTTCCACTCATCTCTGCGTAATGTTGCAGTAGTATTTATCTGTATTGTGGAATAATTTGACGGACTTTTGGGATCACCTCCTTTATAAGTTGTTATATAAGCATTACCATCATTTCCTAAGAATGGGCGCATACGACCAATGTTCAAAGAACCATTAGCTGCAAATTTACTGGCAAGGATGCCTTCACCGCCACTCTTTCCAATTAAATCAATATTTACATTCATTGTTTTACCTCCTTTCATTTGGCGTTAAAGAATCATTACCTGAATACGTTTATTTGCTCCAAGTCCACCTCCTACATCCTGTCCGGATGAATCAGCACTTGCATCCATATTTTCAAGAGAAATACCAACTATGATATTAGTCTGAACGTTTGGAAGTATTGAAGCCTCATCAGCAGAGTGTGCTGTAAGATAACCAGCACCATTTGATTCAAGAAAATCTCCTGGTTCTACACTCTGTCCATCAGCTAAAATAGCAAGGACGACATCTCCTCGTCCTGGAATCCATACCTGCACCTTATCTCCTGTAGCATAAGCATCATCAATGCCCTTTCCCTGAAGTTCATCCTCAATAGCGAACATAGGCAATACATTGCCTCCGGCAGTGGCGTGAACCAGTACCTCTCCTTTTGCACCATCACTATTTATAGATACAAGACTCCCAGGAAGAATAGCTGCATGAGCAGGATATTCTTCAATCCTGTCAGAGTGCTTTTTGATTTTAATCGTGTTTTTAGCCATTTTTTATCCTCCTTTCCTTATTTTTTTTGTTCAATTTTAACTCCTGTGGGATATAATGGTTCTTCGCCAGTGCTTGAACTATTAAAACTTGGCACATTACCGGAATAATCCGTTACACCCTCTCTCTTAACTGACTTAAGGACTCTTTCGAGTTTATCGTCATCCATCTCTTTCAGAACATCTTCTGTCCATACATCTTTTACGTTATCCTGTATAGATTTAATAAGTTCTTTACGTTTCTCCTCTTTCTGTTTCTTGTAGTCAGCCAAAGCTTTCTTATCTTCTTCAGAAAGAGTATTCACCTCAATCTTTTTCTCAACTTCGACAACTGTTGGAGTAAGTTTATCCAACAGAGTTTCGTCAAGAGATTCAAGCCACTCCCTGTTTTCTTCGGTAAACTTACTCTTACTGTTTGCAATAAGTCCGTTTACTTTCTCTGTTACACAGGGGGCGCACTTTTTAGCATTATCTGCCATTTCAGTTACCTCCTCTTTTTTAGAATTATTAATAAAATTAAACTTGGTTCTTATAAAGCCAGAACCTTCGGCAATTTTTATGTCACCAGAATAAATCTCCCATGGAGACTGATTTTCATCTTTCTTTATGACAATTTCATCTGCATCCACAATATCACCTCCTTTCTTATTATTAACACCCATGCCACAACCATCAACCAAAGAACAAGCTCCAACACTGTCGGGCAGAAGTGCCAGATGATCCGGTCTGTGATTTCTCGCTATAGCTTCGTATGTTTCTCCATTCCAATCACCTTCGATAATCTCATCATCAGTAAACATACCGAGACTAACTTCTAAAGGCTTTCCATTTTTTATTGACTCAAGAATATTAAGAGATATTTCCCTTAACCTCTCTTCATCAAGCCATGCCTCGGCAACAAGTTTACTGCCGTTGACATGGGTATTGAAAACATATCCTACTCCCTGATCATCAATAATATCAGGACTATTGGCAGATATGTTTATTCCATCTACTTCAGGATGATTAATCACAATGGGAATACCATTCCACATTTGAGGAAATTTCCCCAATTCGGCAATAGAATGATATAAAGGTCCATGACTACCATTATGCACTCCCTCAACCATCATCGTAACAGGAACAAGAAAATGATTTTTCCCTCTATATGTCTTTTCTTCTATGACATAACCACCTGCCTGTGTATTGCTATATATAGTATATTGACTATCTTCATTGTTACCAACAGTACCATTGGCTATTCTTACGGCTTTTCCTGCACAGGTTTTCTCAGTGCCTCCTTTTTTCATGCAGTCAGATAATACAGAATTTGCTGTGGATACCCACTTAGCCTTCTGTTTATCGGAAAGACCCTTTTTAAATCTATCAACATCACTCTTACTCCAAGGCATCTTATTTTCCTCCTATCTCCTTAAATTTAAATACACTGGTTTGTCCAAATAAATAATAGAGTTCAAATCAAAATCATTATCTTCAGGGACAATAAACTTTATATTTGGAAGTTGTCTTAATATCTTATGGTCATTAGCATCATGACTAAATCCTTCTATCTTATAATCCTGTCCTCTGCCACTACCAATCATAATAACTTTAATCCCTTCATGTCCTATATAATTTCTGATAGATTCAAAAGCACGAAATATCAAAAATGGAGTAATGGAATAGACAACAGGAATTTTCTTGTTCAAGGAAAACCCTATTGCCATATCCATCATTACCTGTTCTGCTGCTCCCACATTGTAAAATCTATCAGACATATCATTCTTTATCTTATCGAAAAGTCCATAACCAAGATCTGCTGTAATTAAAATAATATCTTTATCCTTCTTCATTAACTCATACAATTCTGTTGCAAATTTTTCTCTCATAATCTTATATAATGTGCAGATAAACCACTTAATCCATAATCCTGAACATTAGTCTGGATAACCTGCATTGCAGGTATCACATGCTTAATGTTATTTATGACATCAGGATCAACTCTGTCATATGCTGAAAACCCATTCCAGTTAAGATAAACCTTCAAATTATTTACATTATATTTATGAATTACATTACCTGCCTCCCATACAGACCCTTCATAAATCTCTCCATCAGAGATAAGGCAATAAACATTTTTTGTTCTGTCAGAAAGTGCCATACCTACAGCTATTGGTAATCCATGACCAAGACTTCCTGTAGAACAATATAATTTACAATCCTCACATTTATCAGGATGTGTACCATGATGTTTAAATATCTTCTCAGCATCTATATTATAATGTTTTTCAATAACTACATATAAAGCTAATCCTGCATGACCACACGACAAGATAAATGGTTCATCTTCTTTCTTGGTAAAATATATTTTATCAATAATATTTACAGAAGTAAGACAACTACCAAGATGACCAAGACCATATTTCTTAGATACTTCAATTATCCTATCGTGTAATCCACTCATACTCCTAAAATATCTTTAATATTTTTACATATATAAACAATATCATCATGAGATCTTTTATGTCCACTTGGAAGATTAATACCATTACTTGATAAATGCATTGTCGTACTATTATAACAATTGTCAAACATTCTGAAAGAACTGATAGGAGGGAAAAATGGACGTGTATCTATCATCCTGCTTCTCAATCCTCTCATCAGATTATTTTTTGATATGCCAAAATCCTTATTAAGCACTATTGATGTCATCCAGTGATTAGGTGATTCCATATAATTATCACTCTCGCTTAATTGTATTCCTTTGATATCTCCAAGTTCCTCTTTATACCACTCATATATCTGCCTTCTTTTCTCAAGTAACTCATCTATTCTTTCAAGTTGTGCTAATCCCCATGCAGCCTGTAGATTAGACATTTTATATTTATATCCAATATCCGTTATAACAAAACCATTATCTCTCCTTCCATGTTCTGAAAAATGCTTTGCCTGTGCAAATAAATCATCATCATCAGTAACAAGCATACCCCCTTCTCCTGTAGATAATAACTTTGCTCCCTGAAAGCTGAAAGCCCCAAAATCACCAAAAGAACCTGTCTTACGATGATCATATTCCGCACCAAGAGAAGGAGCAGCATCTTCAATAATTTTAAGATTGTATTTCTTTGCAAGACATATTATATCTCTCATATCAGAAGGATAGCCATAAAGATGAACAGGCATAATTGCTTTAGTCTTATTCGTAATCTTCTCCTCTATTGCCACAGGCGATATACACCATGTTACAGGAGATACATCAACAAACACTGGTATAGCACCTACATAAGTTATCACGCTTGCAGAAGCTATCCATGACAGGTCAGGAAGGATTACTTCATCTCCTTTTCCTATGCCACAAGCAACTAAAGCAAGATGCATTGCTCCGGTACATGAAGAAGTAGCAAGAGCATGTTTTACTCCGATATATTCAGCAAACTCCTCTTCAAACCTATGAATATAATCTCCCCAATGCTCATCATGACCATTGATGATAGCATCAGTAACATAATCAATCTCATGTTGCGTAATAGAAGGCCCTGCTGTTAATATCATCTCATTTATTGGCATAATTTCATATAAGTATAATAATATTCAGGTTCTCCTTTTGCAGATCCATTCATAGATATCCATTCAATCAAATCATCATGTTCTACTCTAAATAATGGTATGTCATATTGCTTTTCAAAACCATTCTTTTCATAAAAATTAATAGCATGTGTATTGTGAGATAAAACTCTCAAATAAATATCATTAACATTAAGTTTATTTTTTGACCATGTTATAATAGTATTAAGAGCAAATGTCATTGTGCCTGGATTAACATCTTTCTTTCCTTTTATAACATTATCTATCTCACATGAACGTTGTTTAAAGTCAAAACTTGCCAAACCGATATGTCCAACATATTCTTTTTTAATACAATAAATCATAAATAATATCCTGTCCCTGCGTGCAAGCAATAAGTTATCTATCCAATGTTCTGTCTTCTCCAAAGAACCTTTAAATCTATTTGCAAAAAATGATTGATTTTCCTCTCTCCATTTATAAATAAAAGAAGCAAATTCTGGATGTTCTCTCTTATAAGAAAATATAACAGGAACAAGATATCCCATAAACCTACTATTATGAATAATAGGTATCATATGAAGTATATCCTTTTTATTCTTGCATTTATAAGTATCAAGAATATTACATACAGTATTTTTATAATCATTCATTCTTTTGTCACCTCTATCTTAACCCTGTATAAATCACCATCTTTCTTATAATAAGCATAAGACTTGTCCTTAAACGTTTTAGCTTTAATAAGTCTAAATAAATCCCCTGCTTTGTATTCCTTATTCAAATCAATTTTATCAGAAACATTGGTTGCTGACTTTGAATGATATGTTGCAGTACTATGATCTTGTTCTTTAAGTGCAACTCCTCTTTCATGTAATTGTTCCCATATATTCTTAAAAAGTAATATCATTGCTTTCTGACTCTTTTCATATACTGACCCCCCAGTATCTTCTTCTTTAATAGGGAAAGTAGCCTGTGCTAATATAGGACCCGTATCTGTTCCTTCGTCTATAAGATGCAATGTAACTCCTGCAGCATCATCCCCTTCCATTACTTCCCATACAGCAGGATACCATCCCCTATTCTTTGGCAATAATGATGGATGAAAATTAATGCATCCATATTTGGGAATATCAATTATCTCCTTTGGCAACAGATAAGGCCAGTAACAGATTATGATGACATCAGGATTATCTTCCTCGATCATTTCTTTTGTTATTGATTTACCCTCTTCAGCAGGATAGATGGCAACTATATTCTCCCCTCTTGTTCTTAAATAATTTAATATTTTATTCCCAACAATATTGGTGATCATCAAGATAATCCTCGGCTTGCTTTCTATGAATTTTAATACCTGCATCAGAATTTTTTTATAACATCATAAATATATTCAAAGACATTCTCATTATAAAAAGGTGCTGCACCCAAGAAAAAAACATAATCCAATACCTTATTTGCTTCAGGATATTTTTTGTAATCATCAAGAAAACTATAACCTGGATGCAAAAGAATATTACCTGAAAAATAATTTCTTGTCTGAATCTTGTTCTTTTCAAGATAAGTTACAAGTTTCTGTTTTAAATCTATAGTATCACAAATAAAAGGAGTGCCAAACCAACTAATATCAGCTTCATTATAATTCATGACTCCCCTTACTCCATTAATCTTATCAATAATAATATCTTCTATAAAATCCTTAGAATATCGTCTTTTCTTTTTTATCTCATCAAACTTATCTAATTGAATAATCCCTATTGCTCCCTGTAAGTCTAACGGTTTAAGATTATAACCCATATTAGAAAAGACATACTTATGATCTACTATGCCATCATATAACTCCAACCACTTATCAAATCTATGATTACATGAACCATTCTTAAGCATATTATTAGACCCCACGCATTGACAACCCCTTCCCCACCATGCAATACTTATCATAATCTTCATAAGCTTGCCAATAGAAGTGCAAACCATACCTCCTTCCCCCGTACTAATGTGATGTGCAGGATAAAAAGAGTTACTCTGTGCAATACCATATTCTGATAAATATTTATCATTCCACTTAGAACCAAGGCTATCACAATTATCAACTATTAATGTCAAATCATTCCTATTGCAAATCTCCATTAATTTATCCATATTAGGAGGATTACCTAATACCGGAGATAAGAATATAGCTTTTGTTTTTTTACTTATCTTTTCCTCAATCTTATTAACATCAAAATTTAATGTATCCCATTCAATATCAATAAAAACAGGTTTAAGATTATTCTGATGTATGACAGATATGGTTGTAGGGAAAGCCACAGGAGAAACTATAACTTCATCACTATCTTTCCACTCAAAATATTTCTTTAATGCTGTTATAAGGACAAGGTTTGCAGAGGAACCTGAATTTACCATCAAGGAGAAACCTGTATTAAACTTCTCACTGAATAATCTCTCAAATTCATGCACATTCTTTCCTGCTACTATCCAATCACTATTAAGAAAAGCATCTACAGCAGCTACTGTCTCTCTCTCATCCCAATAAGGTCCGGAATATGGAATAACAGACTCACCAGGGATAAATCCATTCCCATAGATATAAGGAGCAATATGGTTGCCTATCAAAGTCTGTATGTTATCTGTCAATATCATATTTCCGTTAATTCAGGATATTGCGGTTTTTCCGTCCAATATTTTCTTTCTCTTAAACAAGCCTTCTTGTCTTTTAGATAATTCTCATGAGCAACAGGATTCTGGTCATTATAAACATAAAGGACTTTCTCCACAAAACGCATATGGTTTAATCCACACATCTCCACCATAGGATATATCATTGCACAATCAAAAGAATTATTTGGATATTCACCATTAACATATCTCAAATCTTTATTATCAATTCTGTCAAAAAGTTTCTTTCTGCATGTAACAAGATGAGATACTAACCATAAACCACTCTTACGATAACTCCTTGTATCAGTAATAAGACTACATCCTTTACCATGTAATCCACTTGTGCGAATAAAATTACCATAAGTCATCCATATGTTATCCTGATAAACACCATTAAGATGTTCTAAAGCATCATCACAATAGAAATAGTCATCACCACTAAGAAAAACAATAATATCTTCTCTGTCATTAGCAGATATATTGATGCCTGCAATGAAATTCTTAATATGATAATCCTGTTTTGATGTATGAATAGCCGGAAACTTTGAATATTCCTTTTGTATTATCTCCCATGTACCATCAGTAGAATTATCATCCATAATGATAACATCATAATTCTTGTAGGTCTGACTGACAATAGAATCAAGGCATTTCCTTATATAAGGTTTAGCATCACGCTGAGTTATTAATATGACAAACCTGTTATCCATTAACTTGAATAAGAATAAACATTACCATCAACATGCTTTCTATAAAGAGTGACCTCAGTAGCTGTAGTGCCGGAAGCAGTATAAGAGACAATATCATATAACTTAACATTCCATGCATAAGAACCCGTAACAGAACTCTCAGGACGCTGAAAAGAATATTTTACCCCTGTCTCAAGATCCATCAATATCCCTGCATTTGGTGTCTTATAAACATATTTGCTCATCTCTATTACTCTTCCGTATGCCATAACTATCTCATTTTGTAAATACTGGAAAAAACGTACATCTGCAGTTAGGATGAGCAGGTAATAATCCCCATGATTCCTCAATAGGAAATACCTCCCCCTCCATAGAGGCACACTGAGGACAAACCTTATCGTCCAGAACCGTTCTCCACTCCGCTTTTACACTAATCCCTAATACTCCCCAATTCTTGTATTCCTGTAACTTGGCGATATTAAAGGCTCTTATAATTTCTGTTCTTGCTATCATCTCAGCACGTCTTTTAGCAGGTATGAAACGACCAATCTGATCGGTCACTCCAAGAACTCCTGCATCAGTACCATCAATGACTGCCCTTAATTTCCTTGCAATGATATAAGGATTATCACCATCTATCATTCCCTGTGCCAATACTCGACTCATAAGACTTGCCATAGTATCAGTCACACCTTGTAATTCAGTAAATGTCCGAGTAAATAATATTCCTACCCTGTCAATATGAAAAGGAGCAGAAAGAATCCCTTCTATGCCTCCTGATGCAGCAATAGAAGGTACTGCCATCCCTGCTGCAACCATCTCCATTCTTGCTCTCATCACACCCCTCTTGTATGAATCATAAACATACATATCAGTCCACTCTTTTTCTATGGCAGTACCTATCTGTCTGTATTCAGTTATGCTTAAAACTCCCTTATCAACCTGTCTTTTGAGCCATAACATGAATATTTCTATCTTATCCTGTGATCGGGCAAAGGCAAAAGCACGTGATGGAGGAATGTCCATCTGATGTGTCTTTATATCCTTTAGTCCAAAACAATCCTGATCAACAACAGCCTTACGAACAACTTTTATAAGTTCATTAAATTTACCATTCATCTTACGGGAAAACGCATTTCTTAGCGAAGTCGTCATCGTAGGATCGTATTGTGAATAATTGGTTATATATTGATTAGACTGTAGCACTTGGCATTTCTCTCTTTTTCACTGGTTCACCTTTCTGTTCCTTTGATTTCTTTTCATCCTTCTGTGCAGGTTGAATAACACCTTCTCCAAGGATATCCTTAACATCTTTCATCTTTTTCACTTCTTCCATCATTTCTGCATCACGCATTTGATTAATAAGTTCTACTTGATCAACAGTAAGACCTAAGAAAAATTCCATAAAGGCATTTGGAGGAATAACTGCTTCTGCCATAGGATTAGATGTATATTCTCTTAATGCATTAGCTCTTGACTTGCCAATCTCTACCCTTGCCTTCTCACTCTGAGCAAACAAATCTGCCCATTTGATAGAATAATCATCTGATGGTTTGGGTAATAGATTAAGTTTTATAAGCATATCTATGAAAGGTCTTAGAATACAAGGTTCTGCATATTCTTCCCTACGTGCCTGCACGTATGATAACCACTCACTCCTGTCTTCCGAACTTGCAAGTTCCCCTCTCTCACTACCTGTTAATATCCTCAAAGGGATACCTGTCTCTGCAGATATCATTTTAAGCTGAGAATCAAGGTGTGTCGAAGGGTCAGCTATCTGTTGTGCAAGAGATTTGAGTTCTACCCCTTCATTAATAAGGAATCGTGTGAGGTCATGTTCATATTCCTTCATCTGTTTTTGCAAATCTTCTTCAAATGCCTTCGTAGATTTAAAGTCAGGATCAAGTTTACCCTGATAACCTGGTCGCGCTCCTCTCCAAAACATCTCAGCATCACCACCGACAATCTTCTCAATGTCCATAAGCCTGTTAAAGACAGCTTCAAGTACAGGAGTACCCTGAATTTCCGATTCAAGAGGACTGTCTGTCACATGAAGAATTCTTGAATAATGAACTTTGATCATCTTTGCTCCCTTGGTTCTAACATCTCCTGCTTCCAGTTCATATATAGAAGGCATACCATAACGAGGGTCAGACGTGTTTTCTTCAAAATTCTTAATAACAGCAGTCTTTTCTCCAAAAGGACGTATATATTTTATTGAAGTTACCCTACCAACAGGTTTCGCAAAATCCTCAACTGTTTTAACATCATCAAATCCTAAAAGTAAAGCTCCATAATGACCTATCCCTGTCAGCCTATCAAGACGTGCAAGACGTGATTTAATACCAAGTTCTTTATTAAGTAATCTCCATTTCTTCTCAAATTCCGTTTCTTCTGCTTTATTGGATTCTACAAGTTCCAATTCTCCCTGCCAAGTGGCTTTGACAGGACGATCTATTATAGCTTTGGCTATGTCCTGACGTGCATAACGAGAATAATAATCATTATATGTCAAATCAGTCTTATAACCTAATGCCTGATAGATATTCCTGTCACCACCATATTGAAACCCTAAATAGGAAGCAAGTAACGCACGATTAACCGAACTACCGACTAACTCTGTATTATTTTGGATTTGCTTCCTATCTGCAGGTTCCTGTTTTACTCCTTTCGTGCGTACCATTTATTTCTTAAGATTAAGTATTTTAAATATCTTCCATGCACCCCATGCAATTAATAAAACAATCAATCCAATACAAACCCAAAGAGCTTTTTTATAGATTGGAGGTATATATTTAACAGGTTGTGTTATTTCTGTTACTTTCTCATATTCACTTTTCCAATAATAAGCCTCTTTAATGGCATTTTCTAAATTTGTCTCTATTGTTGTATCCTTTTGCATCAAAACAAGATTCAAAAAATTTCTTTTAACCCAAGCATGGGCAATAGCTAAAGATGTTTCCTTTATTATTGTATCTGAGTTTAAAGGTCTGTCAACAATTACTTCAATAAAAATAGAATCCCTTATTGTATCGCCCTTGATATAAAAATAGACAGGTTTATCTTTAAAGACTATCGAATCTTTCGTTTGAATTATTTTAAGCGTATCCATAGAAGGAGGGAACTTCTGCAGGCATTTCTTCTGAGTAACACAAGAAAACGCCAGAGAAGTCATAAGAATTGTCAAAAAATAGATTTTAAACTTTATCATTCTTTTCCCTCCATTCCACTTTTTAAAATCAGACTTTCCTGATAATATTTCTTCCTAATATAAACCATCCATTAGCCATAAATCCAATGATTATACCATAAGAAATAGTATATATTACATTAAATTCAGCCATGAAACCCCAATTCAAAAGATTACCGATTACAACAAGAGCCAAAGCAATTAATACTGATACTATTTGCTTGATGACTTTTGTTACATTCTTCCAAACTGTACCTAATAAATAAGTGAGGAAAATAGTAGCTCCTGCTACTGCAACCGGAGTTGCCAGCCATATCTTAAGATTTGTTAGCAGGTCGAGTAATGATCCAGGCTGTTCATACCCCGTAGAATCCACCTGTGCAATTATCAAAAAAGGAATTGCCAGTAAAAGAATAAATAAAAATAATACTTTTTTCATGTTTACGTTTTTTTGATTAATACTAAATTATATATGTTAAATTATACATCAAACTTCGTGTTTTCAACTCTATTCAACCAACCATTGAGAAACACCCTTAACTTAGGTTTTTTCTCTGCCAAACCAACATAATATTCTACTCGTTCACGCTTATATTCCATCAATAAATCACCATCAAAAGAGTTAATACGTCCTGTTGTCTTTTTACCTATATAACCATCAGCATAAGCACCAACAATCCTCTGAACCATCTTAATTGCCCTTCTTATACCTGCATTGACACCCATATCGAAAATATGCAGAATAAGATCATCATTATTAATGCCAGTCAAATTCATCTTATTCCAATAATCCCTATGATAAATCTCAATAGCCTGATTCCTTGTAAGATTCTTAATATCCAAATCAGGATAGAATTTCTTTGCAATACCCATATTCGTTTCGCCTCCTGGATCACTTGGATGCCAGACATAACCTCCTTCATTCCTAAGAACAACTTCAATACACCTCATAAATATGTCTGTATGGCTCATCATTTAATACCTAATCGTTTTTCAATTCCTTCAATACGCAAATCATGTTTCGCAATACGCTTATGTATATCAATAATCTCTGCATTAATTCTTTCAGCACTTTTTTCAATTTTCTCCAAAGCTTCAAATACTAACACCCGATGCTCCACAAGCATCTCTCTGACAATACTACAAATGATTTCAGAATGTTTATCATAAGCTTCTGAAATAAAAGATTTAATTATTTCATCCTGACGATCAAATAATAATTTTATCCATTTTTGATCACCAGCCTGTAATCCCATATCAGACTTTGTAAGATCTGAAAGCGGAAGAAAGCTATCTTCATAATTTGAATTACTTTTCATTTTTCTTATGTTTGCGTTTCACCTCATTTACTGCTTCCAATAAATGTTTTATCCCAAAAAAGATTATACAACCTACCATAAATGCCATCCCAATATACATGATAGCAAAACCTATTTTTCCCCAATCTATATCCAACTGCATCATTTTATTTTCTCTATATTGGTTTTTACTTCAAAATCATTCTTCTTTTTTTCAACTTCTTTTTCTACTTCCCAAATCTTTATTATACGTAAAAGCTCATCAGTACTCTTGGCAGTAGTAGTCATATACTCACGTAACTTATTATCACGTACTAATAAAATATCAACATTTTTGTTTATGCCCGTAACAGTCATATTAAGGTTATCCACACCTTCGCGAACATTACTAACTTCTTTTTTTAATTCCCTGACTTCCTTTATAACCAATGAATCATTTTTTGCAGACATCTCAAAACGAAATTCCTCCCTTGCTTTCTGCTCACCACGAGAAAAGATGAAACGATATCCACCATATAAAGCAGAAGCAATAACAACTATTGCCCCTATAACCTTGCTTACTGTTATGATATATGTATAGAGTCTTTTCACTTTAAAAACTTTAATTATGCAATCAACCCTTTCCCGTAATTATCTAAATATGCTTCTGTAAGTGCAATTACCCCCTGTATTTCTGCCTGAGTTAAATAACTAAACAGGAATACATATCTTATCGGTCTTGCATTACCTATTATTGTATCATTATTATTTCTACCACAAGCATATAATTCTTTTGTAACCAATCCAATAGATACCCTACCCTGATATACTCCTGCTTCTAAATTCTTATATTTATAATATCCGGCAGCTAATGATCTTGACATAGCAAAATGAGCTATTTCATTTCCTGTAATAGGTAAAGTCCCTCCGCCAGCTTCATTGCAATAGAAATTTGTCAAATTCCCCGCTTCCCCTGCTATAATAAAAAATTGTGCTGCATCATTTGCACCAAAATCATAAATATTGCTGTCATTAGAACCTCCTATTCCTATTATTGCACAAATGTTATTTTGGGCGATTAGTGTAGCATCTGATGATGGAGTAAAATTAAGTCTTATACTACTTCCATCTGCTTCCCTACCTGTAAATCCGGCATAGGCTTCAAACGTAGGCGTACCTACTTCAGCAGGGATAAATGCTGCGGGATTCTTCCAGTTTTTTAAAGCCTCACCAGATGTATTCACAGGGGTTGAAAACATATCCAAAAATTCCGCTTTAGCAAAATACCCTGCCGTTACCATCCCCTGTAACCATGTTTGTTGTATGAACGCATCAACCGCTGATGGTTTTACAGTAAATGAAGCATAAACGGCAGCATATTCCGTTTCAAAAGCTAAGTCAAAATCACAGGCAGTGATAACAACATTCGTACTGTTTCTTACTTTCGGGGGTGTTATTACCCCGATACTGTTTGTCAGGTTTATGTCTACACCCCCAACTACATCACTATAAAACAAATAATTCGTAGGATCAAGGTATGTTGTGCCATCACTTATAACATATATCATACATCCCACCCTTGTATTGCTTACCACATAATCTATCGAATTTAAAAATTCACAATCAGTTAAAATTATTGTATCTGTTATGTTAATAACTGTCGTAGCCATTAATCTCTGTAATGCTACAAAAGTACATCGTGTAAATTCAAGAGTACAATTATCAAGAATATCTGTAAATGGCTGTATCAATGCCCTGCCAGTCATTGTAACAACACAATCAGTCATTGTGAACTTATCAAACGAATAGTTGGCTAAGTCGGCAGCCCTTAAAAATGATCCAAGTGTAAAGTCGAAAACACAAGTATCAAA
>Ga0307378_10004892_pt1 | contig 18867 bp, 11 predicted proteins | sample UN1MG_FD_202238 | JGI IMG/M metagenome (GOLD analysis project Ga0307378, IMG submission 202238) | Soil microbial communities from Risofladan, Vaasa, Finland - UN-1 | ecosystem: Environmental > Terrestrial > Soil > Coastal area > Acid sulfate soil | place: Finland: Risofladan, Vaasa | collected... | reverse complement strand
GCTCTGTGGTAGTGGCTACGGTTGACACAGGTGTTGATTATAAGCATACGGATCTGGCCGGGAATATCTGGGTGAATCAGTCAGAAATACCTGGCAATGGCCTTGATGATGATAACAACGGATACGTTGATGACGTTCACGGGGTTAACATGGTCGATTATTACGTAGGCGGAGCCCCGTGTGCCGGAGATCCAATGGATGATAATGGCCACGGAACCCACGTGGCAGGCATTATCGGAGCCTGTGGCAATAATGGTCGAGGTATTTCCGGTGTCAACTGGAATGTATCCATCATGGCCACAAAGTTTATGGACAGCACCGGCCAGGGCTGGCTTGAGGATGCTATCCTTTGTCTTCAATACATCCGTGCTGAGAAACTCGCAGGAGTGAATATTATTGCTGCTAACAACTCATGGGGCGGGGGCGGATATTCAAGAGCCTTGTATGATGCCATCAAGGCACTTGAAGATGTCGGCGTCCTTTTCGTGGCAGCGGCTGGCAATGAGTGGGTGGATAACGACTCATACCTGAGCTACCCCGCAAGCTATGACCGCATGAATGTTATCTCGGTTGCAGCCACAGACTTCAACGATGATCTCGCCTGGTTTTCGAACTATGGCAGCCGGACAGTAGATGTCGGTGCACCTGGTGTGGACATTTTAAGCACCTGTTCAGCTTTGTGCCCGTATTGCTGGTCAACCGATGCCTGGCCTTATGATACCTGGTCAGGTACATCAATGGCTGCTGCTCATGTCACCGGGCTGGCGGCCCTTCTGAAGGCGCAGGATCCGACCAGAACCTGGAAGCAGATAAGAAACCTTATCCTGTCAAGTGGTAAGCATCTTCCTTCCCTTGACGGTATTACCGTTACCGGCATGAGGCTCGATGCTCAAAGAGCACTGACCTCTCCTTCTGACGCACGGCTTTTCGCAATTCTGAATCCGGCTGATTCGGTGTTGACCGGTAAATTATATTCATTATACAGCCCTATCGACTTCGAGTTACATAACATAGTAGGCGCTAATCCGGCGGGAGCGGTAACCTGCACTATCAACAACACCATAGTAAACCTTCTGGATGACGGTATATTCCCCGATAAGGTTGCAGATGACGGAGTTTACTCGGCCAGATGGACACCTCCAAGAGTAGGTGACTTTGCACTGGTCTTTAGAAGTGAATCCGACGGTCTGAGTAAAACGGTTGATATCATTGTTACACTCTTGCCTCCTCGCTATACGATTGGTGAGGTACCCTATAGTTTCACCGACATTTCAGGCACAGGGTTGCCATTGTATATGAGCGATGAGATTCCCCTATGGCTATCCCTTCCGTTCCCTATAACCATGTACGGATGGCAATGGGATTGGTTGTTCGTGAGCGATAATGGTGCTGCGAGTGTTGATGGCACCTATATAGATTGGGATAACTGGCCGCTCCCGAATATGTATTATGGTAATGTGGTAGCCCCATTCTGGGATGACTTCGATCCGGAGTCAGGTGGCGAGGTTTATGTCGGTGTTGTAGGGACTACCCCAAACAGAAGTTTAATCGTTCAGTGGAATGATATTCCTCATTATAATCTCGTGGGAATTACAGGAACCAATGGGGTTACTTTCCAGACGGTATTCCATGAGAATAATCCCGACATCGAATGGAATTACAAAGATGTAGTGTTTGGCGAATTCGATCCTCCAGGCTATGATTATGGACGATCCGCTACCATAGGTATCCAGGATTGGTATGCAGAAAATGCCACCCAGTACAGTTTCTGTACTCCCTCCCTGAAGGACAACTTATCACTGGAACTTACTGCATCGGAATATGCCTATCCTCAACTCAGTGTGGAGCCTTATTATCTTGACTTCGGCTGTGTGTTGAAGAGAAATTACCGTGATCAGCCCGTGTACCTTTATAATAAAGGAAATATTCCTTTAACCGTTACTGCTCTTACTCTCAGTGGCACCGCTGAATACAAGCTGGCCACTAAACTGCCTTATGGCGGGTTGAAGATTCCTGCAGGGGAATACGGAAAGATCATGGTAAGATATACACCCATTAACGATGGATCAGATTACGCCAGTATTTCCGTGAAGAGCACGGGTGGGAATTCTGCCTTATCTATCTATGGCTGGGGTCTGGATGTACCGGACATCGATCTGTCAGGAACAAAGATTGACTTTGGTGAAGTAGCTATCGGCGATTCCTATGATCACGATCTGACTATTCAAAATAAAGGAAGCGCCAATCTCAGGATTGACTATATCGATATCGAGGCACCATTCTCTATCGACGGGGCCCTTCCTCCTTACACGTTAGCTCCAGGCTCATCCATCACCATTAACCTTCTCTTCAGCCCAGAAGAAGAAGGCTCCTTCTTAAACAAAATAGCCATCTTCTCCAATGATCCCGATGAACCGGCAGTTCTCGTTCCGCTTGCTGGAGTCGGTTCTACTTTCTGGCCATAATCGTTTGGTTCTAACGCAGTTATTTTGGTTCTAACGTAGTTATTTTGCTTTTAACGAGTTATCAGGAGATGATCCGGTATTTACATTGAAGGATTATCTTCGCACAATGTTGATGGGGGCACCCACAATTTTTTGTGGGTGCCCCTTTATGCGTAAAGAGGATGAATCTCAACATGAGATAAATTTCAACATTATATAGTATGAACGAGATTTCAACTGGGTTAGGCAATATATTTCATACTACTTTCATGCTGTTTTCATAGTGCGTAAAAGGTAATGATTGAGAAGGTCTATAATATATACAACTTATTACATGTATTAAGGATATTTTTTAAGTAAAATTTAAAAAAATTTTATTAATTAAAATGGTGTATTTCTTGCATAATATTATAGGAATTAACCGACTATTTTTTTCATAGTCTCCTTGCAAGGTGTCTGAAAATTAACGTGCAGGCAGGTCTTTATCCACAGCAAATGAAAATATTAGGAAGTATTATTATGAAATGCATTCAGAAAATAAAACCATGCACATGTCTGCTTCTCCTCCTCTTTTTTTTTCTCTTTTCTCACGCTATCTTTTTTTGCGGCGAGGCCGAAGCTGAAGGGTTAAAGGTTCTTGAGGCTGGGTCGTGGGGAATGATCGTAGAGTTTTCCTCTCCGGAGCTTCAAGTCACGGAGAAAAAAGCGGGTATAGAGGTGTACCAGGTTGTGACCATACCTGATGCAGGAGCTACTCAGGATGCTGGAAAGGCGCAATTGCCGATTCAAAGCACACTGATGGCTTTGCCTCCACAAGCTGAAGTAAATCTGGAAGTTTTGGAGCAGGACACGGAAGTTTTGGAGAATATGCTTATCTACCCCGCTCCCAAAAGACTCCTTGTTACTGACGACCCAGAAGTTACTGACTATGCAGAAAACTTTGTAGGCCCTGTAAGTGATATAAGTGATGTAGGGGATATAAGTGATGTAGGTGATGTAGATGCTGTAAGTGCTGTAAAGGAGGAGTTCACCGTTGATCGGGCCTGGTATACTCAAGATCGATGGAATCCTGAGCAGCCTTTCTCTATCGATGTTGATGGCTGTCTCAGGTATCAGAGAGTGGCCCGCTTATCCATTTATCCTGTTCAATATAATCCGGCTTTACGAAAAGCACGCTTTTGCCGCAAAGTCAGACTCAAGATCCTTTTCAAAGAAGCCTCTCAAATCCGTAGTCGGGAAATCACCCAGGATCAAGGTAAGGGAGAGGCGACCTTCCGGCAATACGGGAGAGAATTTGGGAAGGGAGAATTTGAGCAGATGATGGAAAAGACCCTGCTCAATTACTCTGCGGTCAGGGACCAGCCCTGGATTTTTCTCCCTCCAAGCACTCCCATTCCTCCCCCTACCCTCCCCCGCGAGCTTTTCCAAAGCCCTCTACGAACCGGAGATGAGAGGGAGAAACCGTCAATCACTCCTCAAGGGAGGGAAGAAAAGAGAAGAGCAAGATCTTTTGATATGCGGCTACCTCCGCTTAAAATTTCCCTTGAGCAGGAAGGGCTCTACCATATTGGAGGAGCTGATTTGCAGCGACTGGCTTGGAATCTTGATCTGGTGGTCCCTCAAAAATTGAAAATGTATCATCTGGGCATGGAGATTCCGATCAGCATCTGCGGAGCTGAGGATGGCCTGTTTCATTTGGGCGACACAATAATTTTTTGGGGTGCAGCTATCAATTCTCCATTTACCAGGGAGAATATTTACTGGCTGTATCAGGAGGATGAAGGGGAAGGGCTGCGTATCAAGGAGCAGGAGGAACCCTCTACTCAGCCAGCAGAAGCGGTTGACTATTATATCGATCACCTTCACCTGGAAGAGAATCCCCTCTACTGGCAGACCCACCCTGGTGAGATAAAAAAAGACCGCTGGTTCTGGAAAAGTCTGACTGCACCGGCAACGGAGAATTTCTCCTTCACTATATCCCGGCTTTCCTCTCTTAAAGATACATCTCTTAAAGATACGTCAACCCTGCGGATTCTCTTCCAGGGGAAAACCGATATGCCTGCTATCAAACCGGATCACCATATGACTGTCTCTCTGAACGGGAGCGCAGTCGATGATTTTTCCTGGGATGGGCAGACCGAATATCTTCGTCAGATGACTGTTTCCACAAAGCTCCTGCAGGATGGAAATAATGTCGTTACCGTAAACGCCTCTGGCGATACCGGGGCAGTGATCGATACTGTCTATGTAAACTGGATCGAACTGGATTATCCTAGATCGTGTGCAGCCCAAAATAATCAGTTGCTGTTTTCAGTCCAGGGTGAAGGCAAATATCATTTTCAAGTAGGAGGGTTCTCTGAGAGGGAAATCTCGGTCTTCACTATTACTGACCCTGAGAATGTGTTGAAAATGAAGAATATTTTGATTGAAGCAGAGGGAAATTCCGCGTACCGTGTCAATTTTTCCGGTACGGTACATGGCGGTGAACGGTATGCTGTTTTGAGTACCGGGGCAGAGAAAACGCCAATATCTATTAAATCAAATAATTACAAACTCGGAGAGGAGCCCGATCTGCGCTTAAGTGAGAATGGCGCAGATTATCTTATCATCACCCATTCCGACTTCTTGAACAGCATCCTGCCCCTGGCCGAGTATCGGAAATCTCAGGGGTTGCGGGTAAAGGTGGTGGATATCCAGGATATCTACGATGAATTTTCCTACGGGATCTTTGATCCCCAGGCTATTCAGGATTTTTTACGGTGTTGTTTCCAGAGCTGGACTCCACCTGCACCGATGTATGTACTGCTGGTGGGTGATGCGAATATGGACTACCTGGATAACTACAAGACTAAAAGGGCCAATTATATTCCCACCCACTTATATTTCACCACCGACCTTGGCGAAACTCCCAATGATAATTGGTTTGTTTGTGTTAATGGAGATGACATTCTGCCGGACATGTTTCTGGGGAGAATCCCGGTCAGGACCCAGGCGGAGGTTCGGGCGATTGTAGAAAAAATTATCTCCTGTGAACGGCAGGGGAAGCAACCCTGGCACCAAAGGGCGCTTTTCGTTGCAGACAAGACTGATCCGGAATTTAAAAGCATCAGCGATGGCTTTATCAAAGATTGTCTGCCGCCAAACTTCGAGGCACGGAAGGTCTACGCAGCAGACTATGGCACGAATGAAGAAGTTACCGAACAGATAAAAAAACAAATCTCCGAAGGGTGTCTGATCACCACCTACTGCGGTCATGGCAATGTCGATAGATGGGGATCAACATTTTACCAATTAAGTGATGTCCCAAAGTTAGAGAATACTGATTATCCAACCTTTGCCATCACTCTTACCTGTTTGAATGGTTTTTTCCCGCATCCCAAGCAAGATTGCTGCATGGCCGAAGAGTTGCTGCGAGCTGAAAAAAAAGGCGCTCTTGCCTGCTGGGCACCCGTCAGCGTGAGCTATCCAACAGAGCAAAAGAATTTAACCAGGGAATTATTCGATCTTATTTTCAAGCAGGGCAATAACACGCTGGGGGCATGCACAACGGCCAGTCGGATAAATGCCTACAGCCAACATAAAATTTCGGGAGATATGACCCAAAATTTCCTGCTTTTTGGGGACCCTGCCACCAGGCTTCAAGGGGAGTATGGGCCAAAGATTAATCCCCAAATCAATACCCAAATCAACACCCAAATCAATACCCAGATCATCATAAGGTCAGGGAGTAATCTTTTTGGCTTCCCCGGGCTGTCGGGTTCTTCTTCCTCTATGGCAAAAGACCTGCTGGAATATTTGAGCACACAAGGGATTAAGGTCAAAAAAATTTCAGGGTATAATCCTGCCACTGGAGTGTGGCAGACTGGACTCTGGCAGGCTGGATCATTCAAGGGAACGAATTTTGAAATTTTCCCAAGCCAGGGGTATCTCCTCTATACGGAGGGAAATGCCGATCAACCGCTCTCTTTCTCCAGTACGGATTCCTATCCCTACTATACATTAGGCGCAGGATACAACCTGCTTAATTTCCCTGCCATTCTTGATGATTATACCTCGTACGATCTTCTCCGAGAGTTGGGGGAAGATTATGCCCTCGACCTCCTGAAGTATGAGGATAAGGGTGGAAAATGGGAGAGCTCTTACTTTTTCTTTGGTCATCCGGCTGGGGAGGAATACAAGATAGAGAAAAACAGAGGATATATTATCCGGATGTCCAGGCCCAAGGGTAACTGGAGGCCAGGAGTATGGGATGGAAAGAATCGAGATGATGGGAAGAATTGAGGGTATGAGAAGAATTAATAGGTATTCTCAATATATAAAAATATTTGTAACTACTCAGGTTCATAGGGGCAAAGGCACAAAGGCACAAAGTTATCTTGCCTATTTGCTGTTTAGCTTCCGCCATGTTGCCGGGAATTGAAATGGCGCAATGTCTCATTTGAGAAGTGAAACCGTAAACTTCATTTTTTTATATTTTTCTTTGTGCCTTTGTGCCTCTGTGCCTCTGTGCCTTTGTGCCTTTGTGCCTGAGTAGTTACATATTCCCTATGAAAAATTTTTCACTCTACATGAAATGTATTTCATATTAAAGAGTAATATTATTATATAATAATAAAATTTTAAATTTTAAAATAATCATTAAATATAAACATTAATTATGCGATCAAAGTTAACAGTAAAGTATAAAATAATCATTGATATCTTAAAATACAAAGCATTAGGGTTTATATTATCAGGGTAAAAACCAGTTTTGGAGCAATAAACAATTAAGTTGGTATATAATTTGCTTGTATATAAAAAAGGCCTGTATTTTTTTCTCCCCTAATAATCTGGGGAATAAACTAAAATTTAAGGAGGATAATGTCATGAAAGCGGAAAAGGGCTATTCCAACAACCAGGAACGATCTTTACCTAAGTATGAACCACCTACGATGATTACCTATTCTGAAGAGGAACTGCTTGACGATATTGAGACGATGTCAGTTCAAGCATGCACGAGTTTTACTGCTGCTGTATGTTGATGTGACAGTGCATGACGGTCAAGATATTTATGAATAAGAAGTATCTTGATCGCAGGAATTCCCATTTTTAGTATGCGGCTTGGGTGATGTGGGTACAGCAGATATCCGCCGAAGATCCGGTTGGTAGGGGCGGCCCCTGTTAGAGGGGCTCTCCTGCTGTAGCCGGCCACATGTGGTAGTGATGATGCACATGTGGGAAGCCTGTGCAATATCACCGACAAGATGCCGGTGCCACTGTGGCAAGGGCAGGCACAGAGGCGTGACTCTACGGTTGCCGCCGTATTCCAAGCTAGTCCGAAGGGCGATAACTTGTCAAAAAATTCCCTTTTGATAGACTGAGGGGGATAACTTCAGGCGATAATCTTCGTTTCGGCCATTTCATCATTCCCGGCCGTTGCGGGAATCCATGTTTTAATTTTTTGATTCCTGCTTCCGCACCCCATGACGTTGGTGTGGTGCAGCACGCCTTGGTGGCACTGGGAGCCGCTATGGCAGCCGAAATAAGGATCAAGACCTAATTTCAATAATCACCTAGCAGTCTGTCGGAGTGATAAAACTTAAATACAAATGACACCACAGAGACACAGAGGTTATCGTGCCGTATTATTCTCCGTGTCTCTGTGCCTCTGTGGTGTCTTTTTTCTTCTCCGACAGGCTGCTAGGACGACAATTTAAAAGAGAAAAAGGGCGGCTATCATCCAAATCGCAGATCAAGGGGATTCATTATTTCTTCCATTCTTGCGATGTTAGTCTATCAAAGAAAATCTTATTGTTTGGGGGGACTCGACGGTTTTAATAAGGATTATGGCAAGTGGTTGATTTTATACCTAAAAGTAGAGCAACTTGTATTGCATCCGATGATGAACAGCGGTACATTGTACTGCACAGGGACAAACCTGTCTGGACGGTAGTCAATGAGGTTGGATATAAAATCTTATCCCTTTGTGATGGGCACAGCAGTGTAGGGCAAATCTCCCATGTCTTAAGTCAATGGTATGGTGTGCCTCTTGAGCCGGTGCTTTCCGATGTCCAATCTTTTATTATTCGGCTTGGGAAGGAAGGCTTTCTTTTTTCCCCTGATCCAGCCCAGCCAGTATCGGAGCCTTCTGAGGAAAATTTCATATTAAAAAAAGTGGATCTGTATATTACTGAAAATTGCAACTTGCGGTGCCGACACTGTGCGGTAGCCGCCAAATCAAAAAAAACGGATTATCTCACTACGGAGCAGATCTTCAAGATCATAGATGAAGCAAAGGAATTGGGTATTGGATCTGTGAATATAAGTGGAGGGGAACCTCTTCTTCGGGAAGATTGTCTTGCCATTCTTTCCTATGCTGCTCAAAGAGTCAAAGTGGCGGTGGCTACCAATGGAACTTTAATCAATGATTATACAGCGCAAGTTTTGGCTGATCTCAACCTGAAAATACAGATCAGCCTCGATGGCCCGCAGGCGAGTATCCATGACTTCATACGGGGGAAGGGCTCTTTTGACAGAACCATAAACGCCCTTGATCTTTTGGGCAACCTGGGAGTTAAAGAAAAAATTACCTTTTGTTCTACGGTCAGCAAAAATAATCTCAGTTCTATTCCGGAGTTACTTAACCTGGCCATAGAAAAGGGAATACCTGAGATAAGGTTTATCCCTTTACAGAATATGGGTACGGCTAGATCGTATTGGAGTGATTTGGCTCCGTCCATGGAGGATTATACTCAATTCTATAGCTATGCATTTCAAGAGGTGATTGGCAAATTTCCAGAATTGCGTATTATGCCTGGATTCCAGGGGTTTATGCTCCATCGGCCGCCTGGCCAGGTTTCCTGGTGCCCAATAGGGCAGATACTGACGATTGATGCTCAAGGAGACCTTTATCCCTGTTCCCTCTTGATGGAACCATCGTTCAAGCTCGGTAACATCCTGAAAGTAAGTTTGCAGCAGGCCATTGAGTCACCGCGTATGAGAGAGATACGAGAAATTTGCCTTTTGCGCAAAAGCACAATTCCTGAGTGCCGGGTTTGCCCATGGAAAAATTTTTGTCAGGGGGGGTGCCCCGGCAGTGTTTATCAGTTAAAAGGCACGTTGCAGGCAGTTGATGATCTGTGTGAGTTCAGGAAAAAGTTTTATTCACAAACTATTTTCCGCCGGGCAGACAGAAAGTCGCGTTCATTTTCAAATACGTTACCTGGAGGAGATGAGGAAGATAGTTGTGCTTGATTTTGCTGGTTCAGCATCAATAAAGGATCTTCTTGATTCAGCATCGATAAGGGCTAGAGCGGATATTGACTGCACTTTTCGGTTCCTTGGTTCTCCCTTTACTATCAGCACCAATCAACTTGAAGCTTTGAGCTTCTTTCAGAAGATGTATGCTGATTTTTCCTTACGAACTCTGAAGGAAAAGAATGTGCAGAGCGACTATTACGTGATCAATGAGCCGGATCTTCTGGAAACCCCCTTTATCTGGGCAGATGAAAAAATCTACATTTGTCAGCAACCGCGTATGTTGCCATTGTATGCACACTCGATTATCACCAATTCTATCATGGCCAGAATACAATCACATTTCATATTCCATGCTGCCGCCGTATCCTGGCGCGATCAGGGCATGATCATCCTGGGTGATTCCTGCAATGGGAAAAGCACCATAACCCTGGAACTGATCAGGAGGGGATTTCAATTTTTTACTGATGATGTGACCTGCCTTCACAGGAAGAATCATCAAATCTGTCCATTCCCCAGAGCACTTGGATTGCGACAGAGTGCATTTGGTTTGTTTAAAGGATTCATTGATGCCGATTCTCATGTTACATTTATGCCTTATGGCCAAAAAAAAATATTTTTGCTCCCATCAGCTATTCCCAAAGTAAAGATCAGTGATCCTTGCTTACCAAAATTCCTGATTTGTTTATCCTCGTATCCAAGGGGAGAATCCGGCTATGAATCCCAAAATGTCAGGAAATACCAAGATACCTTTCATGAGGATAAAAAATCTCCTGATGATAAAAAATTTCTCTACCTGGGTGTAGATCGATTTGAAGATGGGATGATCAAAGACCTGATGGCTCTTTCCGGGGTTGAGGGATGTAAGAAACTGGGAGAAAATCCATTTCCTGTGCTAAAGCTCACAGGCAGGCGAGGATATTTCCTGTTACCCGATATAGAAAACCTTTGCTCCCGGCATCGAGTTACGCTCCTTCAAATAGCCAGAAGTGAAAAAACGATAACTGATTACTCCCAAGACCCATATATGGAGAGGATTCCAAAGTCGGTAGCTATGAGGGAGCTTCTCAGGGGCTTTCGAGGCGGATGGACTTCAGCAGTACTTAAGGAGGCCAATAGCGGTATGGCCTCAATGCTGTTTAATTTAAGTCCCATCATGAAAGGTGTGGAATGCTACCGCATGATTCCGGGAGAACTGGGGAAGATGGCTGATTTACTTTACGACCTGGCGACTGGAAAAGTGGCAAAACATGAATAAGAGTCAAGGCACCTTAGTACAGGCCGCGGTAATTACCCAGCCAGTTTTGTAGGGGCGGCCTCCTGTGGCCGTCTGCATACGGGGCAAGGGCAGGCACAGGGAACCTGCCCCTACGGGGCACTATACTGGCTGCGTATTTAATGCGCGGTGTACTAAGAGCCTTGAGAGGGCTTAAAAAATACTCAATCAGGATGAGGATCATGATAATTAAGGGAAAAAGAATAAGATGACAGACGGACAAAACCAGAGACAGAGTGAAAAAAATCAGAAGGCTCCCCGTCAGAAGAGCTCTATTATGATCAGAGACCTTGATGAGGAAACAATGTTGTACGACCCTGACACCAACCACGTTCACATCCTTAACAAGACTGCCCTCCTGATCTGGCAATTCTGCGATGGCCGGCATTCCATTGAAGATATCGTGAAAATTATTGCCAGGGCATGTTTCCTGATTCCAGGGGAGAAAGATGAAAACAGGATTAAGCAGGATGTCCGGGCCATAATTAATGAATTTGAAGTCCAGGGAATGGTGGAGTAAAAAATATAACTGGATTAAGTAAGTGTTGGAGATCAGGGTTAAGGGTGAATGGATATAAGGTGGTCTTTAACTATAAAGAATGCAGGACTTAACATGATACGATTTAAGTCATAGAGCAAAAAAGATGCTTTTTACCTTATGAATTAACCCTACAACTTTTGAGAGCAATGTAATCTTCTGGCCGAGGTAACTCATTGCAATTATTATGTATCAGTTTTTGTTATTTCATGGCAAAAGCATTTTTTGTCACGTTAATTCAGCTCCTTTTGGAGCGCAAAATAATTTAGGCTCAATTTTTAACATAATATGGAATGGCCAAAGGAGGAAAGCGTAATGAGAAGGCTGTCAGTATTAGCTTTGAATTTGGTTCTTGGACTAGCTGCGATAACAGTCGTATTGACGGTATATGTTCCACAGGCAATTGCAGAGACGAGACGTGTACCGAGTGAGTATTCTACTATTCAGTCAGCAATTAATGCTGCCAGCGATGGAGACACCATCATTGTTGATCAAGGGATTTATTATGAGAATATTCATTTTGGCTATCCGTCTAAGGCTATCACCGTAAAAAGTACTAATCCCAATGCTCAGTCAGTAGTGGAAAACACCATAATCGACGGAGGAGCCGCGAGTCCAGTGGTTACCTTTCATGGAGGAGGGACCGGTCCTGCACTGGAAGGACTTACGTTGAGAAATGGTAAAAATTCCTACGGTAATGGAGGTGGTGGAATTGCCTGCCTTGCGGAAAATACAGCACCTCTGGCCACTAAGTATGCCTCACCGCAAATTACCAGTTGCATTATCACCGATAATCATGTTGCTGGCATTGGTATAACCGGCTTCGGTGGCGGAATCTTTTGCTATAATAACTGTTCGCCGACTATCAACAAATGTATTATCAGCTCAAATACAGCTAATGAGGGCGGTGGAATATATGCTCAAAGTAATGGTACACCGATTATCAGCCAATGCGCTATTATTAATAATATTGCTAGCGACTGCGGCGGTGGAGTCTATTGGAAAAGCCTTAACAAGCCAACCATAAACAATTGCACTCTTATTGAAAATAAAGCTTTTAAGGGAGGCGGTATCTATCTCACTAACTGCTCTCTTGACGTATTAATTACTAACTGCACATTTACCCTGAATTCAGCCGCAGAAAGGGGCAACGGCGGCGGGATATATTTTGTCTCCAGCCGGGTAAACGTCTCCAACTGCATTCTCTATGGTGACATAAATGGAGAAATAAAGTGGCTTACTGCTATTTCATATATAGTCACCTACTCCGATGTTCAGGGTGGATTTTTTTACAGCTTCGATGATCACAATATCGATGAAAATCCCCTCTTCGTTGACCCAGGTCCAGGTACAGGGAAGGATTATCATCTTAAGTCAGATTCTCCTTGCATCGACAAGGGGACCGATGTGGGCGCACCCGATAAGGATAAGGATGATATAATAAGGCCCAAGGATGGAGATGGCAATGGGACCGTGGTATCTGACATAGGAGCATATGAATACATCTCTTCCAATCTGGTCAGCTTGGCTTATTTTTCAGCAGAAGCCAATGGAAATCACATTGTCATTACCTGGAACACGCTGAGTGAAGATGATACCGCAGGCTTTAATCTCTGGCGTGCCCAGGCAGAAGGCGGGGAATATGTCAAGATCAATCCTGACATCATACCGTCTATAGGCGGGGCTAGTTCGGAGGCCGAGTACATCTATGATGATATGCCATCCACTGTGGGCGCGTATTATTATCAACTGGAAGAGATTGATGATAAAGGACTGAGCACTTTTTACGGCCCCGTTTCTCAGGCCATCCGGTCCAACTCAAACAGGCCTGTTGAAAATCATCCATTTGGTTACGAACAATTGGAATCCCTGCAATCCATGTTATGGCTCTATATCACTCAACATCCTTATGATTACCTTAATTTCTATTCCCAACAATGGTGGTACCTTTTGAAGTAGCTACCCTTTCTCTATCTCTCTTAAAAAGCAGATTAGCGAATTATTCAGACTAATCTGAGATTTACCATGCCCTGTCTGCCTATTAATCGCTTCATGAATCTCATAAAAACAGGCAGGCAGGACATGAAGTTTACATGCAGGGTAACTACTCAGGTAGATAGGCTGTAGGCTTTAGGCTGTAGGTAGATTGGCTATAGGTAGATTGGCTGTAGACTTTTAGCCTAACAGCCTACACAGCCTACAGCTTGCATTACTAACAGCCTAACAGCCTACAGACTAAATAAACAACCTGAGTAGTTACCTTTATCCCTCAATGGCCAGATGAAATGACCCAAATAACCTGATGACAAATAACTTGGTGACCTCATGACTCAATCAGATGATATGTTACAAAGATCAGATTCATCGTCATGCACAAATAAACAAAGGGTGATTCAAATCATGAAGGCAGGATGGGTGCCTGCTAAAGAGGTGTGTCTTTCTATAAGCGGCTATAGCATGTATCCCCTGCTCCACCCTGGGTCTAAAGTTACCATATCCACGCATATTAATCCTGACCGAATCCTTATTGGCGATATTGTGGTCATTGCCACTCAGCAGCACCCCGGCATCATAGCCCATCAAGGCATTATGGCCCATCGAGTAATATTTATCCGGAAGAGGAAGGGAAAACCTGTGTCGTTTCTTACCAAAGGAGATATGAATAGAGCCTTTGATAAAGCAATATCCCAAGATCAAATCCTGGGGAAAATTGTAGCCATCCAAAAAAAGAACGGGCTCATAAATATCTCAAAAGTATCCTGGCGAATAGCCGGGTTTTTGATTGCCGTAAGTTCTGGAACCTTTGGTCTTATCCATCAATGGATTGATAGACGCCTGCTCTCTTCCGGCAAAAAAAGATCCGAGATCGGATCTTGGCTTTGCAGGCTCGCTTTTCTTGCTCACCGTATTTTCTTATATACGATTATCCTGTCTATGCAATAGCCAAACAGTCTGCACATCTGCCTGAAAACCTACCCTGGATTACTCTGCTCCGTGATCACAACCGTTGCACCTATCGAGCCTGTTTTCCCTTCGTTATCGGTGACTGTCAGGAAAATATCATGATGTCCTATACCAAGGTCAAACCTGAGATCACACATACTGCCAACTGGTGTGCCATTAACCTGCCATTTGTACCCAACGATACTGCCGTCATCAGTGCTCCTTGATGCCGAGTAATGTATTTCTGCCACCTGTCCATGCGATACTGTCAGGTTGAGGGTCTGATCTTCGTGGATCGTCCGGCTACCAGAAGTGATAGTAATCTTTGCTTGCGGTGGAGAATTAGGAGCCACCTGTTCCGTGATCTCAACCGTTGCACCTATCGAGCCTGTTTTCCCTTCGTTATCGGTGACTGTCAGGAAAATATCATGATGTCCTACACCAAGGTCAAACCTGAGATCACAGGTATTGCCAACTGGTGTGCCATTAACCTGCCATTTGTACCCAACGATACTGCCGTCATCAGTGCTCCTTGATGCCGAGTAATGTATTTCTGCCACCTGTCCATGCGATACTGTCAGGTTGAGGGTCTGAGCCTCACGGATAGTAAGCCTACCAGAGGTGATGGTAATCTTTGCTTGCGGTGGACGGAGTGTTGACTGCTCTGTGACAATTATCGTCGCTCCTATCGAATTATGATTTCCATCATTATCAGTGACAGTAAGAAATATTTGATGTGTAGCTGCACCCAGATTAAAGTTAATGTTTCTTGAAGTGCCTACCTCTTGTCCATCAACCTGCCATTTGTAATCAACAATAGTTCCGTCAGAATCAGTACTCCTTGCCGCTGAATAACTGATGGATGCTACCGTGCCAGCAGACACTGTTAAATGAAGTGTTTGGTTTTCACAAATGGTCTGATTACCAGAAGTAATAGTCATTTTTGCTTTTGGATATTGGAAAGAGGATTCTAGGTATGTACCATAACTTACTGCTCCTGTTTCTCTGGGGGTGACAGAGAAAAGGAAGTTACCTATTCTGGTCCCAACTTTTATAGTGCCTGTCCATGTTTTAATAACTTTATCCACGGAATTGATAGAGATATGGAGCAACTTCTTTAACCCTTGGGAAGAGAGGTCGCTTACCATTGAATGTAAGAAATTATTGGCTATATAATTATATAAGCTATTACAACATATTGATATTAAAGAAGATATCCCAGTATGGGCGATGTCTTTTTCCATTAGTCCAGTAAGTATTTCCTGCGAAATATATTCTGCCAGCTTTTTCTGGTCTTCAACTTTTAATAATTTAGTGTCTGTCCGAAAAATAGCACTTTTTATAGTTCCAGGGTGCGCCTGGGGTGAAAAAATCAAAAAATGCAGCCCCTATGGGCAGGCGTAAGTTAAGCAATAAGGAAAATACCGAAAGAGGATCAATTATCAGGTGATCATGGATAGACTCCTCCCTTTGAGGGAAATAAATACAAAATTAATCCGGCTTAAACTACGCTGCCGCCTTTACCTGGCGTATTTGGTGTCTTTTGGCCTTTTTCAGCAGGAGAGAACCCAAAACCTGCACGTTTCTTGCCAAGACACCAAGAGCCAGATATCGGCGATATCCTTTGTACTTTTTATCTCGGCACAGAGCCAATCCATTGCCAGTGCCCAGGGCATGGATAGCCGACTCAATGCCGGAATGCCACTTGCGAACCTTTCCAAACTCAGGAGCACTCTCTCTTTGCTTGTCCTCTTCGCTCAGTTTTCCCTTTTTGGGCAAGCACACCAGGGCAATTATCTTCTTAAGTTCGACAAGATTGTCATGAGAATAAAATCCCTTATCAAAGCTGACCGCTTTGATCTTTCCTCCATAGTACTGCTGCAATTGCGTCATAGCGGGAACAGCCACTTTATCATCAGTGGTATGATCCATAATCTGGGCTTTGAGAATAAATCCTACCCTGTCTTGAACGATCAAAACCCGATGACCAAACTCAATAGGGTAAGGGCTTTTGCCTCGATTGATCAATTCGGTATGGGTCTCGAACAGACTAAAGATCTTCTCATCGTTAAGGATTTGCTCCTCAAGTATCACTCGACGCAGAGCAAGATTACATGCTTCGCGGGTGAGTTTAATGCACTGCTCCAGTTCACTGATCAGGGAGTTGACCCGCACGGCATCTACCTTCACGCCTTCTCTCTTCACATGCTTTTTCGCCCCCTCTATGGTTTCTTCACATCGGGTGGTAAGTCTGAGGGCAATCTCAATCAACTCACGATACAACCCCTTCATTTTCTCCGTACAGCTTCCCTTTTCTTTTTCCTTCCCTTTTTCCTTGGCAGCCAACCTCTGGATTGTTCGGTAAACCTTCTTTGCTATCCCCCACCAGTGCCCTCGCTGATACCCAACCAAAATGGGAAAAAGGATAACAAGCTGACACACCAGGGTCAGCATTGTGCCGATGCCGTCCAGGATAAGGTTGGCATCGGTGGGATAGTGGATATTGGTTTTAGCAACGTAACTGTCTGCCCGCACTCTTTCAATCGCCTTGGGGCACAGCTTATGCCCCTCATCAATAACCAACTGCGAAATCTTCTCAAGGGTCTCATCCGATATCTTGGCTATGTTCCCTTGCAGGGTACTTCGAGTGTACCGCTTGATGTCCAAATCTCCCAATCCCAGCATCTGCCGCAGCACGGTGTGATAGTTGGCCAAATCCTGCAACGCATCATAGGTCAAATTGCATCCCTGCCGTATGCATGCCAAAACCAATATCTCCCAATACTCCATCCCAGACGCTCCACGCTCCTTGCTCTTGTCCCCCACGATATCCTGCTCAATCAATTTCAATACCTTCTTGAGAAGGTTAGGATGGTTATGAATGTATTGCAGCCCTTCGAGAATCGGAATAATCTCATGCCGACAATCCGTATCAAATTCTATTTTGCCAATATCAATGCTTCCTATGCTCCTTTGTCTTTTGATTGTCCTTCTCATAATTCCTATTTTCTCCCTTCAACCTTGGGTTGGGTAATATGCAAAAAGCCGTATATAACTATTTTGAATAAAACCCATTATATCAAAGTGTTAAAAACTTTTCAAGGGGAAAATGAGAATTATCACCAATTTTTCAGCTAGTTACATGGCAAAGGACAGACACTAATTTAAGATCGCATAACACTCCCAAAGTATCTAAAGAACCTAATATGATATTTAGACATCTTGCATATTCCCACCGTGACTTTTGCCATGTATTATTTATTATCGCATTATACTCTTCATCATCCCCATACGAACTACCACTATAGGCAACTATCGCATATACCCCTCCATGCTCAAGTTTTATTCCATTGTTAGGCATTATCGTACTGGCCAACGAATCTGCAAGCTTTCCCACAGGATCGATTACAAAACCTAGGCATCCTGATGCGATTTCTCCCTTTACAATTATCTGCTTCTGAAATCCATTTTCTTTAATGTATTCCTGGATATGGTTATATGTGTATCTACTAAAATAATTCAAATCACCGTTGAATCCAGAAATCTTGGAAGGATCTAGTTCCACAATGTTTGCGAGCCAAGAAACATTTGTCTTAATTCCAAATGGGCCAGCATAGTTTAATTCCAACTTAAGTGTTGAATCTAAACTATTCCCTATTGTCAGTGCAGCCATATCATAGGGTTGAATCTGAATGTCAGAAGAGGAAGAGTATCTTGCAAATTCTCTATAAGGCTGTGCCTTATAGTACCTCGCAAGAATTTGAGAATTTTCTAAATCTTCCAAGATCGATATCACTGCATCTGACACTGCCCCCGATAATGTATCTATGATATTATCATCCGACAACGGATCTTCATTCGAAGTATAAATGTTCTCTATTATCATAGCCAACTCTTTTACTTTTGTATTAGATCTTACAACATTGGTTATATCTGAGTATTCTTCTTGGTTGTCAGGTATTAATAGTGGATTTAAGAGGACTAATACTTCAGCAGTAGATTGAGCATCCATTCTCAAGGGATCTTGGCTATCTGTTGTTAGTGCTGCCAAAATTTTATTCCCTGTATTTGATACTGTATATGTAACAGTAGGTGTTGCCTGTGAAACAGGAATTGTAAAAGCACCATCCGATGCAATGGGCACACTGGCATACGAGTTGAATGCCTTATTAACATTAGTAGAATCGTCTTTTAGTAAAATTGTGCTTCCCAGAACTGAAGATGTTTTATTTGGCGAGGTGGTTCGTTCTCCATTAGTATCGTTATTGCTACCCCCGCATCCGAGGCATAGTATTCCCGACACAAAAATTATAAAAATAACTGTTACTATAGTGCCGGACATCAAAGAGTAGAATAAATGAATTGATTATTTTTAATTTGTGATATATTATTTTGTTATTTATCGATAATATTCAATTATTTAATTATTT
>Ga0307378_10004891_pt1 | contig 18870 bp, 15 predicted proteins | sample UN1MG_FD_202238 | JGI IMG/M metagenome (GOLD analysis project Ga0307378, IMG submission 202238) | Soil microbial communities from Risofladan, Vaasa, Finland - UN-1 | ecosystem: Environmental > Terrestrial > Soil > Coastal area > Acid sulfate soil | place: Finland: Risofladan, Vaasa | collected... | reverse complement strand
CGATCGTGGAGGGGCCGAATTTCGAGTTCGCCACCGAGACCCGCGAGGAGCTTTATTACGACAAAGAACGGCTGCTCGCGAACGGCGACCGCTGGGAGCGTGAGCTAGCCAAGAATATCGCGCTCGACGCGCCATACCGGTGAGGGGCAATTGGGGTGTTTTGGGGCGATCTTTTTTTCGCGTGCCCGGCTGTTGAGCGGGGCGTCCGTTATCAGGTTCTAGTCAGCACGAAGAAGGCTGCATGATGCTGTCCGCGCTGTTCTTTTATCTCTTCGCCGTTATGTGCGTCGGCGCGGCCTTTATGGTCGTGGCCGCCAAGAATCCCGTCCATGCGGTGCTGTTCTTGATCCTCGCTTTCTTCAACGCGGCCGGCCTGTTCGTTCTGCTTGGTGCCGAGTTCCTCGCCATGATCCTGGTGGTGGTCTATGTGGGCGCGGTGCTCGTGCTGTTCTTGTTCGTGGTGATGATGCTCGACGTCGATTTCGCCGAGCTCCGCGCGGGCTTCCTCAAATATCTTTCCGTCGGCGCAACAGTTGGGCTCCTGCTCTTAGTAGAGTTGGTTTTCGTTGTCGGCGCCTGGATCACGGCCCCGGTGCTGGTAAGCGACCTTCCAACGCCGCCCGCAGCCGAAGTGAGCAACACCCAGGCGCTCGGCGAGATCCTCTATACCCGCTACGTCTATCTGTTCGAGGCGGCCGGTCTCATCCTGCTGGTCGCCATGATCGGCGCCATCGTGCTTACGCTCCACCACAAGTCCGACGTGCGCCGGCAGTCCATCGCGGCGCAAGTCGGCCGCACCCGCGAGATGGCGGTTGAGGTGGTCGAAGTGGAAACGGGGAAAGGGCTCAAATGATCATCGGGCTGTCCCACTATCTCACCGTCGCCGCGATCCTGTTCACGATCGGCATCTTCGGCATCTTCCTCAACCGCAAAAACGTCATCGTCATCTTGATGTCGATCGAACTGATGCTGCTCGCGGTCAACATCAACCTCGTCGCCTTCTCATCGTTTCACAACGATCTCGTCGGCCAGGTGTTCACCCTCATCGTGCTGACCGTGGCGGCGGCTGAAGCCGCGATCGGCTTGGCCATCATCGTCGTCTACTTCCGCAATCGCGGCACGATCGACGTCGCCGAAATCGACCTTCTGAAAGGCTGACGGCAGACCCGGATGTATCAGGCCATCGTCTTTCTGCCCTTGGCGGGCGCCATCTTCGCGGGCTTCTTCGGCCGCGTCGTGGGTGCGCGCGCGTGCGAGGTGGTGACCACCACCCTGCTATTCGTTGCCGCGTTCCTGGCCTGGGTCGCCTTCTATCAGGTCGCCATCGACGGCCAGGACGTCCGCATTGAGCTGCTCGACTGGATCCATTCCGGCGAGCTGAAGACCTTCTGGTCCCTGCGCATCGATACGCTGACCGCCGTGATGCTCGTGGTCGTGACCACGGTGTCGAGCGTCGTGCATCTCTATTCCGTCGGCTATATGGACGAGGACCCGCACAAGGAGCGCTTCTTCGCCTATCTGTCCTTGTTCACCTTCGCCATGCTGACGCTGGTGACGGCCGACGATCTGGTGCAGCTCTTCTTTGGCTGGGAAGGCGTGGGGCTCGCCTCCTATCTTTTGATCGGCTTCTGGTATCAGAAGCCCGCCGCCAACGCCGCCGCCATCAAGGCCTTCGTCGTCAACCGTGTGGGCGACTTCGGCTTTGCGCTCGGCATCTTCGCCATTTTCGTCGTGTTCGGCGCCGTGCAATACGACACGATCTTCGCCGCGGCGCCCGACCAGGTGGGCCAAACCATGGCCTTCCTCGGCTACCAGGTGCCCGTCCTCGAGTTGATCTGCTTCCTCCTGTTCATGGGCGCCATGGGCAAGTCGGCCCAGTTCCTGCTGCACACATGGCTTCCCGACGCCATGGAGGGCCCGACGCCGGTTTCAGCGCTGATCCATGCCGCCACCATGGTGACGGCCGGCGTCTACATGGTGGCGCGGCTGTCGCCACTGTTCGAGCTTGCCCCCTATGCGCTCGCCTTCGTCGCCATCATCGGCGGGACGAGTGCATTCTTCGCCGCGACCGCCGCGGTGGTGCAAACCGACATCAAGCGCGTCATCGCCTATTCGACCTGCTCCCAGCTCGGCTACATGTTCGCGGCGGAAGGCGTCGGCGCGTTCGGCGCCGGCATGTTCCACCTCTTCACACATGCCTGCTTCAAGGCGCTGCTGTTCCTCTGCGCCGGCGCCGTGATCCATACCCTTGCCGACAATCAGGACATGCGCCGCATGGGCGGATTGCGGAAGGTGATCCCCTTCACCTGGGTCATGATGCTGATCGGGTCGCTGGCCTTGACCGGATTCCCGCTCACGTCCGGCTTCTTCTCCAAGGACTTTATCATCGAGACCACCTACGGCGATCACACCGCGGTCGGCCTCTATGCCTATCTGACAACGCTGATCGCGGCGTTCCTCACCGCGCTCTACACGTGGCGCATGATGTTCATGACCTTCGAGGGCAATTTCAAGGGCGGCAGAAAGGTCCTCGAACACGCACACGAGCCGCCCTGGACCATGGGGGTGCCGCTGGTCATCCTGGCGGCCGGCGCGCTGTTTGCCGGTATCGGATTCCAGCATCTCTTCATCGGCGCCGACCAGACCGGATTCTGGCGCGAGTCCCTCGTGACCCACGAGGCCACCCACCATGACCTGCCGCTATGGCTGACCCTGTCGCCGACTATCGCCATGACGGCCGGCTTCCTCATCGCCTGGTATTTCTACATGTGGCAACCGCTCTATCCGTTCGGGCTGCTCAAGCGTTTCCCGGCCACCAACAAGTTCTTCCTCCATGCCTGGTACTTCGATGCGCTCTACGACTTTCTGTTTGTGCGGCCGGCCAAGCGGCTCGGCTACGTCCTGTGGAAGATCGGCGACGGAAAGATTATCGACGGGCTCGGGCCTGACGGAATATCCGCGCGGGTCATCGACGTGACCAACCGGGTGGTCCGGCTCCAGACCGGTTACATCTACCACTACGCCTTCATCATGCTGATCGGCGTGGCGTTGTTCATCACCTATTTCATCTTCGCCGGTGGGGGCATCGCGCCATGAGCTATAGCTGGCCGATCCTCTCCACGGTGACGTTTCTGCCGCTGCTCGGCGCGCTGCTGGTCTTGACCTTGCGCGGCAACGACGAGAGCAGCTTCCGCAATGCGCGCTACATCGCCTTGTGGACGACCCTCATCACCTTCGCCATCTCGCTCCTGCTATGGCGCGATTTCGACCCAGCCACGGCGCAATTCCAGTTCGTCGAGCTTCGGCCCTGGCTCGGACCCATCACCTTCCACATGGGCATCGACGGGATCTCCATGCCCTTCGTGGTGCTCACCACGTTTCTGATGCCGATCACGATTCTGTCGACCTTCGGCGCCATCAAAGTGCGGGTGAAGGAGTTCATGATCGCCTTCCTCGTGCTCGAGACCTTGATGCTGGGCGTGTTCTGCTCGCTCGATCTCGTCATGTTTTACCTGTTCTTCGAGGGCGGCCTGATCCCGATGTTCCTCATCATCGGCATCTGGGGCGGACAGCGCCGCGTCTATGCGAGCTTCAAATTCTTCCTCTACACGCTGACCGGCTCGGTCCTGATGCTCCTCGCCATCATGGCGATCTATTGGGAGGCGGGCACGACGAATGTTCCGGCGCTGCTCACCCACGACTTCCCGCCGGAGATGCAGACCTGGCTGTGGTTCGCCTTCCTCGCCTCGTTCGCGGTCAAGCTGCCCATGTGGCCGGTGCATACCTGGCTGCCCGACGCCCATGTGGAGGCGCCGACCGCGGGCTCGGTGATCCTGGCCGGCATTCTCCTGAAGCTCGGCGGTTACGGCTTCTTGCGCTTCTCGATCCCCATGTTCCCGCTGGCGTCGGCCGAGTTCGCGCCGCTCATCTTCGCGTTGTCGGTAATCGGCATCATCTACACATCGCTCGTGGCCCTGGCGCAGAAGGACATGAAGAAGCTGATCGCCTATTCGTCCATCGCCCATATGGGCTTCGTCACCATCGGCATCTTCACCATCACCATGCAGGGGCTGCAGGGCGGCATCTTCCTGATGCTCTCCCACGGCATCGTCTCCGCAGCGCTCTTCCTCTGTGTCGGCGTGCTCTATGACCGCATGCACACCCACGAGATCGCCGTGTTCAGTGGGCTCGTGAACCGCATGCCGCTCTACGCCTTCTGCTTCATGCTGTTCACGCTGGCCAATGTCGGCCTACCGGGCACGAGCGGCTTCATCGGCGAGTTCTTGAGCCTGATGGGCGCCTTCGAGGTCAATACCTGGGTCGCGGCGCTAGCGACCACCGGCATCATCCTATCGGCGGGGTATGCCCTGTGGCTTTACCGCCGCATAATCTTCGGCGTGCTGGACAAGCCTGGTCTTCGCAACATCAAGGATCTGTCCTGGCGCGAAGTCGCGATCATGGTGCCCCTGATCGTCATCACCATCTTTTTCGGCTTCTATCCCAACCCCGTCCTCGATGTGTCGGCCGTGTCGGTCGAGGCGCTAATGTCCAATTTCAAAGCAAGCCTTGCCGCTGCCGAACAGGCGCGGTTTGCGCTCGCGCCATAGAGGGATTAGCGCGTGGTTCAGTCGCTCAATCTCGCGGTAATACTTCCCGAGCTCGTTCTCGCCATCGGGGCCATGGCGCTGCTCATGCTCGGCGTCGCCACGCGCCAGGAGCGCGGCGAACTCGTGCTGTGGCTCGCCGTCGGTCTTCTCGTCCTGTCCGGCATCTTCGTCGCCATCGGGGAGGGGACGGAGGTCCTGTTCAACGGTAGTTTCATCGTCGACCCCTACGCCAGGATGCTGAAGCTCCTCACGCTAGCGGGCGCCGGCGTGGCGCTGATCATGTCGATCGACTACTGGCGTAATGCCGGCGGACTTAAATTCGAGTTTCCCATTCTTGTGCTCTTTGCCGCCACCGGCATGCTGATGATGATCTCGGCCTACGATCTCATCGCGCTTTATGTCGGCCTCGAACTGCAGAGCCTGGCGCTCTATGTCATCGCCGCCTTCAGGCGCGACTCCGCTCTGTCGTCAGAAGCCGGCCTGAAATATTTCGTCCTCGGCGCGCTGTCCTCGGGCATGCTGCTCTACGGCGCATCGCTCGTTTACGGCTTTACCGGCTCGACCGAGTTCAGCCAGATCGCCGCGTCGGTGCAGCCGTCGGACCCCAATCTCGGCCTGATCTTCGGGCTCGTGTTTGTGATGGCGGGCTTGGCCTTCAAGATCTCCGCCGTGCCCTTCCATATGTGGACGCCGGACGTCTATGAGGGTGCGCCGACACCGGTCACCGCCTTCTTCGCCGCGGCGCCGAAACTCGCCGCCATGGCGCTCTTGGTCCGCGTCGTCATTTCGGCGTTCCCCGCCGTCACCATGGAATGGCAGCAGATCGTCGTGTTCCTCGCCATCGCCTCCATGGCGCTCGGCTCCTTCGCCGCCATCGGCCAACGCAACATCAAGCGGCTGATGGCCTATAGCTCGATCGGCCATATGGGCTACGCGCTGGTGGGGCTGGCCGCCGGCACGGCCGAAGGCGTTCAGGGCGTGATCGTCTATCTCGCCATCTATTTGGTCATGACGCTTGGCATGTTCGCCGTCATTCTTGCCATGCGCCGCGATGGCAAGATGGTCGAGCAGATCGACCAGTTGTCGGGATTGTCGCGTACCAATCCGTTGATGGCGCTCGCCATGGCGGTGCTTCTGTTCTCCCTTGCCGGCATCCCGCCCCTTGCAGGTTTCTTCGCCAAGTTCTACGTGTTCCTAGCCGCCATCGAGTCCGGACTCTATGTGCTCGCTGTCATTGGTGTGCTCCTGAGCGTGGTGGGGGCCTTCTATTATCTGCGGATCGTCAAGATCATGTATTTCGACGATCCGGTCGAACGCTTCGAACCCATGCCGGCAACCCTCGCCACCGTTCTCGGCGTCAGCGGCGTGTTCATTTTGCTCTATTTTGTTTATCCCGCACCCTTGGTCGCGGCTGCCGGGTTAGCCGCCAAGTCATTGTTCTAAATGAGCTATATAGCGTCCCCATCACCCAAGATGCCAGCCGGCTACCGGCTGGCGAAGCTAGACTCCGTCGACTCCACGAACGCGGAGGCCAGGCGGCGCGCGGAGCGCGGCGAGCCTGGACCGTTGTGGATCTGGTCGTCGCGTCAATCGAAGGGACGCGGCCGGGCGGGACGGGAATGGACCTCTCAGGTCGGCAATCTGTTCGCGAGCCTGCTGATCAGGCTCAACTGCCCGCTACCCATCGCAAGTCAGCTCGCTCTGGTTGCCGGCATCATCACCTATGACACCGTCGCCAAGCTCATTGCCTATGAGGGCCGCTCGGGGCTTCTGCTCAAATGGCCCAATGACGTCCTGCTGTCTGAGGAGAAGGTGGCCGGCATGCTGCTTGAGAATGTGGCCGGGGCGAAGGCCAACACCTCCGTTGTGGTGATCGGCACCGGGATCAACCTCGCCAGCCATCCGGAGAACCTGCCGCAGCCCGCCATCAGCCTCGCCGAGTATGGCCTGACGGTAACGCCGGGCGAAGCGCTCCAAGTGCTGGCGGCAACCACCCATGAATGGCTGATGCGCTGGGGTGAGGGCGCCACCTTTCCCACCATCCGCCGCGCCTGGCTCGACCGCGCCGGTCCCACGGGACGGGCCATGCGGGTTACGATCGACGGCGTAGAGACCGAAGGCACCTATGCCGGCCTCGACTCCGACGGCGCATTGCGGCTCAGGACGAACGAAGGCGAGGCCCGCGTGACGGCCGGCGACGTCTTCTTCGCCAACTGAGAAGGCGCTTGAGCTCAGTGTCCCGAAAATCCGATCGCAAAGGAGACGAACTCGTCTTCGTGCCACTTGGCGGCGTGGGCGAAATCGGCATGAATCTCTACCTCTACGGCTATGGGCGCCGCGGGGCCTTTCAGTGGCTCATCGTCGACATGGGCGTGACCTTCGGCTCAGAGTTCGAGCCCGGCATCGACATCATCCTGCCCGATATCCGTTTCCTCGAAGAGGAGCGCGACAACATCGCCGGCCTGCTGCTCACCCACGCTCATGAAGATCACTACGGCGCCGTGGCCGATCTTTGGCCGCTGCTGGGTGACGTGCCCGTCTACGCCACGCCCTTCACCGCCGCGATGCTGAAGTCGAAGCTCGGTGAGATGGGTATGGCGGAAGACTTCCCACTCGAAATCGTCGCCATGGGCAGCCGGCGTACCATCGGCCCGTTCGACGTCGAACTGATCAGTATGTCCCACTCCATTCCGGAGCCATCGGCCATCGCCATCCGCACGCCGCTCGGCACGGTGCTCCATACGGGCGACTGGAAGCTCGACAAGAGTCCCCTGACCAGCGCAGCGACGGACGAGGGGCGCTTGCGGGAAATCGGGCGGGAAGGGCTTTCGGCGCTGATCTGCGATTCGACCAACGCCATCCGCGACGGCGTCTCGCCGTCGGAGGCCGATGTGGCGGTAACCCTCACCAAGCTCATCGCCGAGGCGCCACAACGGGTCGCGGTGACGACCTTCGCCTCCAACGTGGCGCGTCTCGGCTCGGTGGCGAAGGCCGCGCGCGCCGCGGGCCGCGAGCTTGTCGTCGTCGGCCGCGCCATGTACCGCGTCATCGAGGCGGCGCAGGCAACCGGCTATCTCGATCCCGATCTCAACTTCCATGACGAGACGGCATTCTCGAAATTGCCGCCACGCAACGTGGTGGCGCTGTGCACCGGCAGCCAAGGCGAGAGCCGCGCCGCCTTGGCACGTATCGCCTCGGGCGAGCATCCCCACGTCAAACTCGCCGGCGGCGATTGGGTGATCTTCTCGTCGCGCACGATCCCCGGGAATGAGAAGGCCGTCGCCCGCGTTCAGAACGCGCTGTCCGATAATCAGATCGAGATCCTCACCGATCAAGATGCGCTGGTCCACGTCTCGGGCCACCCGCGCAGAGGCGAACTCGAGCAGCTCTATGATTGGCTGAAACCGCAGATCGCCGTGCCCATGCATGGCGAGGGACGTCACCTCGAGGCGCACGCGGAGCTGGCCGAGGCGCTCGGCATCAAGCAAGTGATCCGGGCGCGCAACGGCACGGTCGTCCACCTTCTCCCGCAGCCTGCCGCGATCGTCGGCGAGGTGCCGGTGGGGCGGCTCTATCGCGACGGCGCAATCCTCACCAGCGCCGAGGATGGCCAGGTGCGCGAGCGCCGCAAATTGAGTTTCGCCGGCATTGTTTCGGTGTCGCTCGTGCTGACGACCAAGGGCGAACTCGTGGCCGATCCGGAAGTGGCTCTGAGCGGCCTGCCCGCCACCGACACATACGGCACGCCATTCTCGAAGATCGTCCTGGACGCGGCCATCGGCACGGTGAAAAGCATTCCCCGTCCGCGCCGCAAGGATCCGGCGATGGTGAGCGAGGCGGTCCGCCGGGGCGTGCGTGCCGCCGTCAACCAGGCTTGGGGCAAGAAGCCCATGTGTTCGGTGCTGCTGACGGTGCTATAGCGCTCAAGCAGCGCGAAGCGCGGTAGCGCATTAATAGAGCCGCTCAAGCAGCGCGAAGCGCGGTAGCGCGTTAGAAAGCCGCTAAAGTAGCGCTGGGGGCGCTAGCGCACTAGGTTCAGGATCCGTGAGCAACGTACTGGAGCGTCGTTTGATGATTGGCCGTTTGAACCATGTCGCCATTGTCGTGCCCGATCTGAAGGCGGCGACCGATGTCTACCGCAACACCCTCGGCGCCAAGGTGTCGGCGGAGGAGGATCAGCCCGAGCATGGCGTGACCACGGTGTTCATCGAACTGCCCAATACCAAGATCGAGCTGCTTGGGGTCTATGGTGACAACTCGCCGATCGCGGGTTTTCTCGAGCGCAATCCGAATGGCGGCATCCATCATCTCTGCTACGAGGTGCCGGACATCACTGCAGCCCGGGACCGGATGGTGGAGCAGGGCGCCCGCGTCCTCGGCGAACCGAAGATCGGCGCCCATGGCAAGCCGGTGATCTTCCTGCACCCGAAGGATTTCTGCGGCACGCTTGTGGAACTCGAAGAGGCCTAAGCCATGAGCCTAGCCTTCGCAGTCGCCATCTATTTCGTCATCTGGTGGATCGTGTTGTTCGCCATGTTGCCCTTTGGCGTGCGGACCACCGAAGAAGCAGGGGAGAAGGCAACAGCGGGATTCGCCGAAAGTGCCCCGCATCGGCCGCGACTATTGCCCAAAATGCTCGCCACCACCGTGGTAGCAGCCATCATCTTCGCCGGCATCTACGCGGTCCTCGTTCACCACGTGATTAGGCTCGACGATATTCCGTTCTTCCCGCGCTACGAGAAGGTGCAATAGGCACTTCAGCGGCGAAACAGAATCCGAGACAAAAAAAGCAAGGTCGAACCGACCTTGCTTCAGTATCGTGACTCCTTGTCTCTTCAGCCTTTTTAACTCGTCGTCACGAGGACTATCGAGTGTCGGCAAAAGAGCGGCGGCGCCCATGTATTTCATGATTTGCGCGCCTGGAGTACTTCCTCCCAAGACTTGGACCTAGTCCAATCTCAACGCAAAACTTCGAGACACCAGCCCCGAGCGCTCCGACGTTGTGGCGGGACGCTAGCCCAGGCGTGCCAAATTGTCACCATGATTGTGACCCGTCGCCGCAGATTTATGCTTCCAGCCGCACGTCATAGCTAAACCTAACAGAACACAAGTCAAATCCAGGCATTTAACCAGTGCTGTCCGAGAACAAGTCTGCCTAAGACGTGGGCAACATTCGTCGGGAACATGAGGGGCAGAACAAAGCTTACGCTACCCCTCGTTGTACCAGCCATTGCTTCGTGCCTCGGTGCGCGACAGGGACGCTCCACAGCACAGAATCACAGGGGCTCGGGATTTCTGGACCGGGTCGATTGCTTAGCCTTGCGAAACTGGCTATTAGCCGCGCCAAGGGGCCGGGCGGGGAGCTTCCGGCTTTCACGCAAGAATGGCTCATTGCAACGGGCGGGCTTTGAGGCCCGCCGCCAACGCCGTTAGGGCTCAAGCATGCGCCTCAGCCGCTATTTTCTGCCCCTGTTGCGCGACGATCCCAAGGAAGCAGAGATCGTTTCCCACCGGCTGATGCTGCGGGCTGGGCTTGCGCGCCAATCGAGCGCCGGCATCTACTCTTGGTTGCCCCTCGGCCATCGCGTCCTCCGCAAGATCGAACAGATCGTGCGCGAGGAGCAGGACCGCGCCGGCGCTATCGAGTTGCTGATGCCCACCATCCAGCCGGCCGAGCTGTGGCGGGAGAGCGGACGGTACGAGGCCTATGGCAAGGAAATGCTGCGCATCAAGGACCGCCACGAGCGCGAGATGCTGTATGGCCCCACCAACGAGGAGATGATCACCGAAATTTTCCGCGCGGGCGCGAAGTCCTACAAGGACGTGCCCCGCATCCTCTACCATATCCAATGGAAGTTCCGCGACGAGGTCCGGCCGCGCTTCGGCGTGATGCGCGGCCGCGAGTTCCTGATGAAGGATTCCTACTCGTTCGACATCGACAAAGAGGGCGCCGTCAAATCCTACAACAAGATGTTCGTCGCCTATTTGCGCACCTTCGCCCGCATGGGACTTCGCGCGGTGCCCATGCGCGCCGAGACGGGCCCGATTGGCGGGGACCTATCCCACGAATTCATTATTCTCGCCGAGACCGGCGAGTCGCAAGTGTACTGTCATAAGAATCTGGTCCAGATGCCGGTGCCGCCACGCGATGTGGACTATCAGTCCGATCTCACCCATTACGTCCGCCAGCGCACCGAGCTCTACGCCGCCACCGAGGACGTGCACGATCCCAAACGCTTCGAGCAGGAGGTGCCCGCCGACATGCAGCTCTCGGCACGCGGCATCGAGGTTGGACAGGTTTTCTATTTCGGCACGAAATATTCCGAGGCCATGGGCGCCAAAGTGCAAGGCTCCGACGGTGAGCTGATCGCCGTCGAGATGGGCTCTTACGGCATCGGCGTCTCACGGCTCGTCGGCGCTATCATCGAGGCCTCGCACGACGATGCCGGAATCATCTGGCCGGCCGCCGTGGCTCCGTTCGACGTAGGCCTCATCAACCTCAAAGTCGGCGACGCCGATACCGATGCCGCCTGCGAGGATTTCTATGGGCAGCTCAAATCAGCCGGCCTCGACGTGCTCTACGACGACCGCGACGACCGGGCAGGGGCCAAATTCGCCGCCATGGACCTAATGGGCTTACCCTGGCAGATCATCGTCGGGCCAAAAGGCCTCAAAGCGGGACAGATCGAGCTGAAAGAGCGGGCATCAGGCGAGCGCCATAGTCTCACCTTCGATGCAGCTTTGAATCGTCTCGTTGCGGCGGCAGCCCACGCGAAAAAGGAAGCGGCATGAGCACGACCATGAGTACGCGGGCCTTCGCACCGTTCGAATGGATGGTGGCGCTCCGCTATTTGCGGGCGCGGCGGAAAGAGGGCTTCATCTCGGTGATTGCCGGCTTCTCCTTCATCGGCATCACGCTCGGCGTGGCCACGCTGATTATTGTCATGGCCGTCATGAACGGCTTTCGCCAAGAGCTGTTCGACAAGATGCTCGGCCTGAACGGCCATGTGGTCGTGCATAGCCTCGGCGCCTTCACTGATTACGATGACGTGGCAATGCGTATCCGCGGCGTCGACGGCGTCAAATATGTGCTGCCGCTCATCGAAGGCCAGGTGCTGATTTCGACGCCCTATACCTCGAGCGGCGCCTTGGTCCGGGGCTTGCGTGAAAAAGATCTCAAGAGCCTCAAGGCTATTTCCAGCAATATCCGCTTCGGCACGCTGGACGGCTTTGACAATCAACCCGGGCTCGCGCTCGGCAGCCGCATGGCCAATGATCTCAGCGTCAAGGTCGGTGACGAAGTCTCCATTCTGACGCCACGAGGCCCCGCAACGGCGCTCGGCACGGCGCCGCGCGTGAAGCGCTATCCGGTCGTCGCTATCTTCGAGATTGGCATGTCAGAGTATGACGCCAGCATCCTGTTCATGCCGCTCAAGGAGGCGCAGCGTTACTTCAGCGTCCCTGACAGCGTCACCGTGCTGGAGGTGGTTCTCAATTCTCCCGACGAGGTCGGTGAGCTGGCGCCGAAGATCATCACGGCCGGCGGCCCGACCATCTATGTCAGCGACTGGCGTCAGCGCAACGCGACCTTCTTCACCGCGCTTCAAGTCGAGCGCAACGTCATGTTCCTGATCCTGGCGCTTATCGTGCTGGTGGCCGCCCTCAACATCATCTCCGGCCTGATCATGTTGGTGAAAGACAAGGGCAGGGACATCGCCATTCTGCGCACCATGGGCGCCACCCGCGGCGCGGTCATGCGAATCTTCTTCATCACCGGTGCCAGCATCGGCATTGTCGGCACCCTGGCCGGCTTCGCCCTCGGCGTGCTCGTGTGTCTCAACATCGAGCGCCTGCGCGAATTTATCGGTTGGCTCACGGCGACCGACTTGTTCGCACCGGAGCTCTATTATCTCTCTCAGCTGCCGGCCGAAATGGACACGGGCGAGACCACAACGGTCGTCATCATGGCGCTCGTCTTGTCGGTGCTCGCCACGGTCTATCCATCCTGGCGGGCCTCGCGTCTCGATCCCGTCGAAGCGCTACGCTACGAATAGAGGCAGTCGGTGGACAATCCAGAACGAACCCCGGTGCTGCGCCTTGAGCGTCTGATGCGTAGCTTCACGCAAGGCGACCGCCACATCGATGTGCTGAAGGAGGCGGCGGCCTCCTTCTACCCGGGCGAGACCGTGGCGCTTCTCGGCCCGTCGGGCGCCGGCAAGTCGACCCTGCTGCAAATCGCCGGTCTGCTGGAGAAGCCTGATTCGGGCGCGGTGATCATCGACGGCGTCGATTGCTGCACGCTGTCCGATAGCGAACGAACCCGGGTGCGCCGGATGGAGGTGGGATTTGTCTATCAATTCCATCACCTCCTGCCGGAATTCTCGGCGCTGGAAAACGTCATGCTGCCCCAGCTCATCCTCGGCCGGACCAAATCCGAGGCCGAGACACGGGCGAAGCATCTTTTGGAGATGCTGGGCCTCAAGGATCGCTGGGATCATCGGCCGACGGAACTCTCCGGCGGCGAGCAGCAGCGCGTGGCCATCGCACGCGCCGTTGCCAACCAGCCCAAAGTCCTGCTCGCCGACGAGCCCACCGGCAATCTCGACCCGAACACCGCAGAACGCGTGTTCGAGGAACTCTTACGGCTGGTCAACGAGGAGGGCGTCGCCGCGGTGGTTGCGACCCACAATCTCGAGCTTGCCGCGCGCATGGACCGCGTCCTGCGCCTGACCGACGGCCACCTCGTCGAGGAGGCGGTGGCCGTGGTGAAAGTCGACAGCTAGTCCTTCTCGTCGCCCGTCTTGCAATGAGAACGGAATGAGAACATTGTGTTCTCGTTGCCCGGCACCCAGCCGGGCGGCGCCCGTGAATTGCTTGGATATGTCCGATCGCGCCATCGCGCTCTCCTCGCGAATCCGGGAGGGTGGAACCTGATCGCTAGAAGATGGAGACCATGACCGAGCGCCCCCAACTCTTCGTGCATCTGCGGATGCACTCGGCCTATTCGCTGCTCGAAGGGGCGCTCACGATCCCGAGATTGGTGGCCCTCGCCACGGCCGATGCGGCACCGGCGCTCGCGCTGACCGATTCCAACAATCTCTTCGGGGCGCTCGAATTCTCCGAAGCCATGGCCGGGGCCGGCATCCAGCCGATCATCGGCTGCACGCTGGCCCTCACCTTCACCGCCGAGCGTGAGCCGGGGCCCGGCGTCGATCTGCGCGGGCCGAAGGCCGACGGGCGCATCGCGCTGCTGGCCAAGGACGAAACCGGCTACGCCAATCTGATGCGGCTCTCCACCCTGTCCTATTTCACGGCGGCGGAGACCGGCGAGCCGCTCGTGACCATCGCGGAACTCGCCGAACATGCCGAAGGGTTGATCGCACTCACCGGCGGACCGGAGGGTGTCATCGATCTCGCTTTCGCCCAGGACAACCCGGAGCTGGCCCGCAGCCGTCTGGAGACCCTGAAGGCCATGTTCGGCGACCGGCTCTATTTCGAGCTACAGCGCCATGGTCTGCAGCAGGAGAGGGCGGTCGAGCCTCACCTGGTGCAACTCGCCTATGACATGGAACTGCCACTCGTCGCCACCAACGAGCCCTTCTTCGCCGCAACGGACGACTTCGAGGCCCATGACGCGCTCATCTGCATCGCCCAGGGAAGCTATGTGGCGGTGGACGAGCGGCGGCGCTTAAGCCCAGAGCATTACTTCAAGTCCGCCGACGAAATGCGGGCTCTATTCGCCGATCTCCCCGAGGCGCTGGAGAACACGGTCGAGATCGCTCAGCGCTGCGCCTATCGCCCCAAGCAGCACGATCCGATTCTGCCGCCCTTCCTCACCGGCGGCGAGGCAACGAGCGCGCTCGCCGAGACGGAAGCCGCAGAACTCAGGCGCCAGGCCGAAGCCGGCCTGAAGGAGCGCATCGCGCAAGCTGGCATGGCCCCGGGCGAAGACGCCGACTCCTATGCCAAGCGTCTCGCCTTCGAGCTCGATGTCATCACCGGCATGAATTATCAGGGCTATTTTCTGATCGTTGCCGACTTCATCAAGTGGACCAAAGGCCAGGGCATCCCCGTAGGGCCAGGCCGCGGTTCAGGCGCCGGTTCGCTGGTCGCCTACGCCCTCACCATCACCGATCTCGATCCCATCCGCTTCGGGCTCCTGTTCGAGCGCTTCCTGAATCCCGAGCGCGTGTCCATGCCCGACTTTGACATCGACTTCTGTCAGGACCGGCGCGACGAGGTGATCGCCTATGTGCGCGAGCGCTACGGCGCCGACCGCGTGGCCCACATCATCACCTTTGGTAAGTTGCAGGCCCGCGCCGTGCTGCGCGACGTGGGCCGGGTGCTGCAGATGCCTTACGGACAGGTCGATCGCCTGTGCAAGCTCGTGCCCATAAACCCGGCGAACCCCGTGACCCTGCCACAAGCCATCGCCGGCGAGCCGCGCCTCCAAGAGGAACGCGACAAGGAGCCTGTCGTCGCCAAGCTGCTCGATATCGGCCAGCGGCTCGAAGGGCTCTACCGTCACGCCTCGACCCACGCGGCGGGCGTCGTGATTGCCGACCGGCCGCTGATCGATCTTGTGCCGCTCTACCGAGACGCACGCGCCCAGCTTCCCGCCACCCAGTTCAACATGAAATGGGCGGAAGCCGCCGGCTTGGTGAAGTTCGACTTCCTCGGTCTCAAGACCCTGACCGTCATCGACACGGCGCGGCAACTTATCCGCCGCGATGGTCCCGACATCGATCCCGCCAAGATCCCGCTCGATGACGTTGCCTCTTATGAACTGATGCAGCGCGGCGACACGGTCGGCGTGTTTCAGCTCGAAGGACAGGGCATGCGCGATGCCCTGCGCAAGCTGAAGCCCGACCGCTTCGAGGACATCATCGCCATCGTGGCGCTGTACCGGCCCGGTCCGATGGACAACATCGACACTTATGTGAACCGCAAACACGGGCGCGAGGACATCGAAACGCTCCACCCGTCGATCCAGCCGATCCTGGCGGAAACTTACGGCGTCATCATCTACCAGGAGCAGGTGATGCAGATCGCCCAAGTCCTCTCCGGCTATTCGCTCGGTGAGGCCGACCTGCTGCGCCGCGCCATGGGTAAGAAGATCAAGAAGGAGATGGATGCGCAGCGAAAGCGTTTCGTCGACGGCGCCATCCAGAACGGCGTGGAAAAGGGCCGCGCCGAGTACATCTTCGAACTGGTGGCGAAGTTCGCCGGCTACGGCTTCAACAAATCGCACGCCGCAGCCTACGCGCTCATCGCCTATCAGACCGCCTATCTCAAGGCGAACTATCCGGCCGAATTCGTGGCGGCGTCCATGACGCTGGACATGGGCAACGGCGACAAGCTCAATAGCTTCGCGCAAGAGGCCATCCGCCTCGGCATTCCACTGGAGCCGCCGTCGGTCAATCGCTCGGAAGTCGGCTTCATTCCCCATGACGGGGCCATCCGCTACTCCCTGGCGGCGCTGAAGAATGTCGGGCGGCAGGCAGTCGATCACCTCTGCGCCGAGCGCCAGGAGAGGGGGCCGTTCCGCGATGTCTCCGATTTCGCCCGGCGCATCAGCCCGCGCCTCGTGAACAAGCGCGCCCTAGAGATGCTGGCGGCAGCGGGCGCCCTCGAGGAGCTTGGCGTCGACAGGGCGACCGCCCATGCCAATGTCGATCTGATCGTCGCGACCGGCAACCGCGCCCTGGAGACGCGCACGGAGGGCCAGGAGGATCTGTTCTCCGGCGCCCGGCACACCCCGCCGCCCATCGAGCTGCGCCCCACCAAGCCCTGGACGTTCACCGACAAGCTCTCGCGAGAGTTCGAGGCCGTCGGCTTCTTCCTCACCGGCCATCCGCTCGACGACTACAAAGAGGCCTTGGCCAGCCTTGGCGCCGAGACCTGGGCCGAGTTCGCCGTAAAGGCGCAAACGCGCCGGGTGGTGGGGACGCTTGCCGGCACGGTGCTGTCCGCCCGGGAACGCAAGGGCAAGACCGGCAATCCTTATGCCTTCGTGGCGTTCTCCGATTCGACGGGCCAGTTCGAGGCGGTGGTGTTCTCCGAGGCCCTGGTGGCCTCGCGGCACCTCCTGGAGCCCGGGACGCCCGTCCTGCTTCAGGTTGAGGCCGAGGCTGACGGCGAGACGGTGCGGGTCCGGGTTCAGGGCCTCTCCTCCCTCGACAAGGCGGCCGAGGCGAACCACGCCGGCATGCGGGTCTATCTGGAGGATCCGAAGGCTCTGGCCCCCCTGGCCGAGCGACTGGGGGCAAAGGGCGGGGAGGGGCAGTTCCGCCTCGTGCTGCGGCTGGACGAGCTGTCGAAGGAGGTGGAATTCGAGCTGCCGCAAGGCATCGACACCACGCCGCGGCAGAGAAGTGAGCTCAAGCTCGTCGACGGCGTGGCCTCAATCAGCGCCCTCTGAGGAACCCGCCCGGGGCTTGTGCTTTTTCGGGCTTTTCCGCCCTTGCCAAGGCCCGGCCCCACCCCTATAACCCGCCACATCTCACACGCGGGACGCTAAGCGTCACACATGCCCTCAAGGCTGTGCGCTCGCTCCGGTGACCGGCTCCGGCCAGTCTCTTGTCCCGCGGCGGCAAAACCGGAAAAAGGAGTTAGCAGTCCAATGGCACTGCCCGAAATTACTATGCGCCAGCTTCTTGAGGCTGGTGTTCACTTTGGCCACCAGACTCATCGCTGGAACCCAAAGATGTCGCCCTATATCTATGGGTCCCGCAACAACATCCACATCATCGATCTGACCCAGACGGTGCCGCTTCTTCATCAGGCGCTGGTCACCGTGTCAGACGTCGTGGCCAAAGGTGGCCGCGTGCTGTTCGTCGGCACCAAACGCCAGGCAGCCGAGGCGATTGCCGACGCGGCCCGGTCGTCCGCGCAGTATTTCATCAATCACCGCTGGCTCGGTGGCACGCTCACCAACTGGCGGACCATCTCTCACTCCATCAAGCGGCTCAAGTCGCTGGAGGAGCTGTTCGAGGGAGACCATCACGGTCTCACCAAGAAGGAGCTGCTGCAGCTGACCCGCGAGAAGGACAAGCTCGAGCGCGCCCTCGGTGGCATCAAGGATATGGGCGCCCCGCCGGACCTGATGTTCGTGATCGACACCAACAAGGAGTCGATCGCCATCGCCGAGGCCCGCAAGCTCCACATGCCGGTCGTGGCCATCGTCGACTCCAACTGCGATCCGGACGGCATCAGCCATCCAATCCCGGGCAATGACGACGCCGGCCGCGCCATTACCTTCTACTGCGATCTCATCGCCCGCGCCGCGATCGACGGCATCGAACGGGCGCAAGGTGGTGGCGGTGTCGATCTCGGCGCGGCCGCCGAACCGATGATGGAACCTGGCCTTGAGGCCGACGCGGCATCCGAACCGGCCTCGGCCGAGCCTGCGGCGGAAAAGAAGCCCGCCAAGGCAGCCAAGGGCGACGCCAAGAAGGCCCCGAAGAAGGCAGAGGCCGAGGCTGACAAGCCCGCGGCCAAGGAAGACGCCTAAGGGCAGACGCATATCGGACCCGTCTGGGTCACGTATCGAGACGAAAACGAAGAGGAACGCATGGCGACGATAACCGCAACCATGGTCAAAGAACTTCGCGATAAGACCGGCGCGGGCATGATGGACTGCAAGGCGGCACTTAACGAGGCCGCCGGTGACATGGAAGCTGCGGTCGACTGGCTGCGGGCAAAGGGCCTCTCCAAGGCCGCCAAGAAGGCTGGCCGCATCGCGGCCGAAGGCCTCATTGGGCTTGCCGCCGACGGCAACGAGGCCGCCCTGGTCGAGGTCAATTCCGAAACCGACTTCGTCGCCCGCAATCCCGCCTTCCAGGAAATGGTTACCACGGTTGCCGGCGCCGCGCTCGGCGCCAAAGGTGACGTGGAAGCGCTCGGCGCTGCGCCCTTTGGCAAGACCAAGGCCTCCGTCGCCGACACGCTGAAAGAGATGGTCGGCTCCATCGGCGAGAACATGACGCTGCGCCGCACCGCATTTCTCGCCGCCGACAAGGGCGTGATCGCGAGCTACATCCACAACCAGGCGGCACCGGGCCTCGGCAAGATCGGCGTCATCGTCGCCATCGAGTCCACCGGCGACGCCGATGCTTTGCAAAATTTCGGCAAGCAAGTGGCCATGCACATTGCCGCGGCGAACCCCCAGGCCGTCGACACCGCCAGCCTGGACAAGGACTTCGTAGAGCGCGAACGCGCCGTTCTGACTGAGCAGGCGAAAGAGTCCGGCAAGCCGGCCGAG
>Ga0307378_10004890_pt1 | contig 18875 bp, 17 predicted proteins | sample UN1MG_FD_202238 | JGI IMG/M metagenome (GOLD analysis project Ga0307378, IMG submission 202238) | Soil microbial communities from Risofladan, Vaasa, Finland - UN-1 | ecosystem: Environmental > Terrestrial > Soil > Coastal area > Acid sulfate soil | place: Finland: Risofladan, Vaasa | collected... | reverse complement strand
GCTCCGACGCACCCAGACTGGCTGAGTTTCGGGAAGCGATTGAGGAGTGCAGCCGGGTAATCATGAAAATATATAAAGAAAGAAAGGAACAGGAGCCTGTTCCTGAACCTACCCCGGCAACAACGGTAAATAGCATGGCTGCTGTTACCGGTACTGGTAATGGAGAAGACCAGGATGCAGGAGAAATCCTGAACTCTGGAGGAAGAATGCCTGCAGCAGAGTTTTCCTCTTCCCCTCTCCCCCTCTCACCCTCCCCCCCTCCCCTCTCCTATCCTCCCCCCTCTTCCCCTCCCCCCGCTGAAAACGCCCTCTGGGAAGAGGCCCTGCGCCTGATGAAGACCTCCGGCTTTAAGCAGGCCCTGAACCGGCTTATGACAGTCTCTCTCTGCGCTCCTTCAGTGCGGGAAAAAAACCGCTACCGCCTCCTGATGGCAAAACTCTGCCTGAAAGCGGACAGAACGGATTTGGCCAGACCCATCATAGAGGAATTACATGGACTAATCGAAGAACTGCATCTTGAACGATGGGAATCTCCTCTATGGGTGGCAGAAGTGCTTGATACTCTTTACCAGTGTCTGACTAAGGGGGAACCCCCGGACGATGATCTTGACAAGGCACGGGGCCTTTTACGGCGGCTTTGTGCTATGGATGTAACACAGGCAATTTCCTATAAAAAATAAATCTTTCAAAGAAAGGAGAAAATATGTCAGCTCAGGAAAGTTTACAACACAAACTCGACAGAGTGCGGTCTCCTCGCGTTCAGATCACCTATGATGTTGAGATTGGTGATTCTATCCAGATGAAGGAGATCCCTTTTGTGGTGGGTGTACTGGCTGATCTATCCGGCAAACCCGATCAACCTCTTCCGAAGTTAAAGGACAGAAAATTTATCGAAATAGACCGGGACAATTTTAACAATGTACTTGAAGCAACCAAACCAAGGCTTGCCTTTAAAGTGGACAACAAGCTGACCAAAGATGATACCAAGCTGGGGGTAGAGCTCCGGTTTAAATCTATGGATGATTTCCATCCTGAACGCGTGGTACAGCAGGTCGAGCCATTGCGTAAACTGGTGGAAGCAAGAACAAAACTTTTTGACCTGCTCAGCAAACTGGATGGCAACGACAAGCTTGATGAGCTTCTCCAGGAAGTGATTTCCAGCACCGACATGATACAAAAAGCTGGAGAGGAAGCCGGAGTAAAAAAGGCTGAAGAAGAGAAAACCACGGAGTAAAGGAGGGATTCGATGGCCGAAATGGAACAACAGGAACAGGCACAGGCTGCCCAGACTGAGGCAGTCGTAGAAGAAAAAGGGATTTTAGATAAGATCATAGAAGAAGGCCGCATGACCCGTGATGAAGGTCAGCGGGAATGGGCAAAAGATCTCATTGGGGAGTTTGTCAAGCAGGTCATGGAAGGGGCCATGGTCGTCTCCAAGGATACCGAGCGCATGATTAATGCCAGAATCAGCCAGATAGACCGGCTTCTTTCTCTTCAGCTCAATGAAATCATGCACCATCCTGAGTTACAAAAGCTTGAGGGGTCCTGGAGAGGATTGCAATACCTGATCAATCAGTCCGAAACAGGGGAAACCCTGAAAATCAGGGTAATGAATGTATCCAAAAAAGATCTCCTCAAGGACATGGAAAAAGCGAGTGAATTTGATCAATCCACGCTCTTTAAAAAGATTTATGAAGAAGAGTTCGGTACCTTCGGCGGAGCATCCTACGGCGCGCTCATCGGTGACTATGAATTCGGCAACAGCCCGCAGGATCTTACACTTCTTGAAAAAATTTCGCAGGTGGCTGCGGCTTCCCATGCGCCCTTCATCTCCGCTGCATCTCCAAACATCTTTGGCTGGGATGATTTTACCGGACTTAGCGGGCCTCGTGATCTGGCCAAGATCTTCCAAACTGTCGAGTATGCCAAGTGGAAATCCTTCCGCGATTCAGAGGATTCCCGTTATGTTGCCCTGGCCCTGCCGCATGTTCTTATGAGGCTTCCCTATGGGCAGGCGAATGTTCCGGTGGAGTCCTTCGCTTACGAGGAGGATGTAGACGGTACGGATCACAGCAAATATCTTTGGGGTAATGCGGCATATGCTCTTGGCGCACGCCTGACCGATGCCTTTGCCAAATACCACTGGACAGCAGCTATCAGGGGGGTTGAAGGCGGAGGACTGGTCCAGGGACTCCCTGTTCACACCTTCAAGACCGATGAAGGGGATGTGGCCCTTAAGTGCCCGACCGAAATAGCCATAACTGACAGACGGGAAAAGGAATTTGCCGATCTTGGCTTTATCCCCCTGGTTCACTGCAAGGGAACGGATTTTGCCGCCTTTTTCAGCACGCAGACAGCCAATAAAGCCAAGGCGTACGATACCGATGCTGCCAATGCCAATGCCAAGCTCTCTTCTCAACTACAGTATATCCTTGCTGTCTCGCGGTTTGCCCATTATCTGAAGTCAATCATGAGGGATAAAATCGGCAGTTTCATGACGCGCAAAAATGTCGAGGACTACCTGAACCGCTGGATAAGTAACTATGTACTGCTGGATGATGATGCAGGTCAGGAAATGAAGGCACGCTTTCCTTTAAGGGAAGCACGGGTTGATGTCACCGAGGTTCCGGGAAAACCCGGCGTGTATAGGGCTGTGACCTTTCTACGGCCCCATTACCAACTCGATGAATTGAGTATCTCCTTACGGTTAGTAGCAAACCTGCCACCTCCGGCCAAGGGGTAATAAATAGGTTGTTTAGGCTGTAGGTTGTTAGGTTGTTAGGTTGTTAGGCATTATAGGTTGTTTAGGCTGTTAGGCTATTAGTCCTTGTCTTTTCCTACAGCCTAAATACCTATAGCCTATCTACCTGTTTTAATTAGCTGGTAACTGGAACCAAACAACAATCTAATAGATTTAGGAGGAAACAAATCATGGCTTTTGATGCATTTATAAAGATTGACGGTATACCGGGAGAAAGTACGGACGATAAGCATAAAGACTGGATAGAAGTACTGTCCTACAGTTTTGGCGTAAGCCAGATGGCATCCGCTACTGCCAGCTCCTCTGGAGGAGCCTCAGCGGAAAGAGCAAATTTCCAGGATTTTTCCATTGTCAAGACATTGGATAAGGCCTCTCCGAAGCTAACTCTGGCCTGCGCTTCAGGACAGCATATCAAGGAAATCACGGTCGAGTTATGCCGTGCAGGTGGTGATAAGGTGGCATATATGGAGTATAAGATGAATGAAGTCATCATCAGCTCTGTCAGTGTCGGTGGTGGTGGTGGTGGCGAGCCTACCGAATCACTGACCTTTAATTTTGGAAAGATCCAGTGGACATACACCCAGCAAAAACGCGCAGATGGTACCGCCGGCGGAAAAGTATCAGCCGGATGGGATCTTGAGAAAAATGCAAAGGTGTAAAAGATAGTGGTCAGTTATCAGTTGGTTAGGCTATAGGCTGTAGGCTATTAGGCCTTGTCTTTTCCTACAGCCTAAATGCCTACAGCCTATCTAGCTGTTTAGTTTGTCAGTTATCATTAAAAAACTAGTTTATCAGTTATCAGTTAACATTCTGATATCAGTTAACATACTGAAAATTCTTCGATGGTCGCTGACGGCAAACTCATAACTTCTTTATGAGAGAATAGCATACACGTTTATGAGAGAATAGCATACACGGATGACGGAAAATCGGCAAAACATTCAGGCATCTATACTGGACAGGCTCCTTGACTACGAACCAGGGGTGAGGCAGGAGCCTGTCCAGCGTCGTGTATTGGGTTTTGAGCAGGGCAAGGCGGCTGTCATACGAGACTTGGAGAATCTTCTCAACACCAAGAGTACCATATTGACCATTCCGCCAGCATACAAGGAGGTCAGCCGCTCCATTCTTGTCTATGGAGTGAGGGATTATACCTCACAAAATCCTAAAAGTATTTCCGTGAAAAAGCAGTTACGGCAGAACCTGGAGGAAACTATTGCCCGGTTTGAGCCAAGACTGAGGAATGTGACCGTCCATGTTGAGGGGTCCGCGGAAAACGAGCGAAGCGTTAAATTCAGAATTACAGGCATTTTGGTTCTCGACCCTCTTATAGCGCCAGTAACCTTTGATACCCTTTTTGACATTAATAGAGGTGAGTACACTATCCAGGGGTGAAAAACAGGTAGATAGGCTGTAGGTGGATAGGCTGTAGGTAGATAGCCTTGTAAGTAGATAGCCTTGTAGGCTTTTAGCCTACAGCCTAATAGCCTACAACCTAATAGCCTACAACCTAATAGCCTACAGCCTGCATTACTAAATGGTGGTATAATATATATGGAAGATGATATCTTACACTATTATGAGCAGGAGCTTACCTTTATCCGTGAGATGGGAGCAGAATTCGCAAAAAAATATCCCAAGATCGCGGGGAGGCTGCTTCTTGAGCCGGACAAATGTGAGGACCCGCATACCGAGAGACTGATCGAGGCATTTGCCCTTTTGTGTGCACGCATACAGAGGAAGATCAATGATGATTTCCCGGAAATAACAGGGTCTTTGCTGAACATCCTGTATCCTCACTATATCAATCCTATTCCTTCCCTATCGGTGGCGAAATTTGAGACTATGAAAACAGTGCCATCCGTGGGATACCGGATAGAGAAGAATACCGCGCTCTATTCCAAACCCGTAGGCGGTTTTCCCTGCCAGTTCAGCACAACCTATCCCGTTACCCTGTGGCCGGTTGAAGTGGTCTGGGCAGGACTGAAGGACCCAAAGAAGGTGGTGAAAAACGCCCAGCAGGCCCTGGTGATTCAGCTAAAGACCTTCAATAATCTCAAATTTTCCCAGATTGGCTGGGAAAATTTAAGATTTTTCCTGAACGGTCAGGGCCAGCACGTATATCATCTCTATGAGCTTCTGTTTAACAATGTCTGCCACGTGGAATGTGAGTCAACAGCCTCAAGCTCCACCAACATCGGCGGCCAGGGCCAAAGAGCATCGATAGCTTTAAAGCCTGGGGACATCAAACCTGTGGGATTTGACCCTGATGAGGGGATTCTTCCCTATTCTAAGAGGTCATTCCCCGGCTACATTCTCCTCTTTGAGTACTTCTGTTTCCCTGAAAAGTTTCTCTTCTTTGACCTCGATGGCCTTGGCAAAATGAAAAACGAACCTTTTAACGACACCATCGAGATTTGGATATACCTTAACAGACCTGCCAAACCAAACCTTTTGGTCAACGCCGATACCTTTTGCCTCTATGCAACTCCGGTGGTTAATCTGTTTAAACGTATTGCAGAACCGATACGGGTAGAGCAGAGAAAGCCGGAATACCCGGTTATCCCGGATATCAGAAGGGCAGAAGCTACCGAAATCTACAGCGTGGATAGAATTGCTGCTTCTTCGGCAGGCTCTCTGGAAGAAGGAACAGACTTCACCCCTTTTTATTCCATCAGCCACCATTTCGGAGAGGACGAGAAGCTTGATAAAAAGGCCTTCTGGCATATCCAAAGGAGGGTATCGGGCAGAAAGGGAGACAATGGCACAGAGGTCTTTCTCTCCTTTACTGACTTGAACCTGAAACCCCTTGACCCAGGGGTCGAGACCTTAACCGTTTTCACGACCTGCACTAACAGGGACCTGCCTTCCCGTCTCCCCTTCGGTGACTCCGATGGAGATTTCGAGATGGAAACTTCAGCCCCTGTGGCCCGTATAAACTGCCTGATCAAACCAACCCCCACACGCAGGCCCCCCCTTGGAGGAGAGCTTCAGTGGCGGCTGATCTCTCACCTGTCACTCAATTACCTGTCCCTTATCGAGGGAGGAGAAGAGGCTTTGCGGGAAATACTGCGGCTTTATGATTTCGACAATTCACCAGCTACCAGGCAGCAGATTAACGGAATTGCATCTCTCAAGGCAGAGCCTGTTACCAAGAGAATCGGCCCATCCTTTGGTCGCGGGGTCCAGGTGACTATCCAGTTTGATGAGGATAAGTATATCGGTACAGGGCTCTATCTTTTTGCCTCTGTACTGGAAAGGTTTTTGGGTCAATATGTCTCGGTCAATTCCTTTTCACAATTGATTATCAAAACATTACAGAAAAATGAGGTACTGAAAAAGTGGCCACCGAGAAACGGCAACAGGGTACTTCTTTAGAAATCACCCCTTCGCCTCGCTTTATAAAGGGGGAATGGGGGGATTGTTCCATAGAAGACCGCTTATTCCAGGAATATTACCGGTTCTCTTTTTTTATGCTCGTGCACCTGATTGAGCGCCTTTACCCTGAGAAAAAGCCATTGGGCAGCACGCTGAGTCCTGATGAGGAAGCGGTAAGGTTTCAGGTCAAGCCCGGTCTCGCTTTCCCTGCCAGTGATATATCCCATTTACACCGCGCTGGCGAAAGTGGAAGCGGCTTCCAGCCGCTTGGGAACAATGGTCAGATTCAGATGGGAGTCACCTTTATGGGATTGATCGGCCCATCCGGGGTTCTTCCCTATTGGTATAATGAGCTGGCTTCGGAGAGGGTCTGGGAAAAAGATTTCAGCCTTACCGCTTTTCTGGATATTTTTCACCACCGTCTTATTTCATTGTTCTATCTGGCCTGGAAAAAAAGCCGGTTGGCTGTCCATTATCAGCCCGAAGCCAAGGACAGGATCTCTCACTATTTTTTAAGTCTCATCGGCCTGGGGACACCGGGGCTTTCGGATCGCCTCGGATTGCCGAAAGAATCGCTCATCTATTACAGCGGCCTTTTTTCAAGGGCGGTTCCATCGGCCACGGCTATTGAGTCTACCATAGGGCATTTTGCCGGAGTCAGTGCGCAGGTAGAACAGTTCATAGAACAGGTTATCGCCCTGGATTCGGAAGATCAGACGAGCATTGGGGCAGCTAATTGCGAATTGGGAGTGAATGCCCTGTGTGGAAACTTCGTCCTGGAAAACCAGACAAAATTCCGCGTCAATCTTGGGCCAATGGATTATGATCATTATACCCGTTTTTTGCCTGGCAGCGGCCGCGCCATTACAGGTAATATGCTTGGTCTAGTCTTTTCTCTTCTCCGGTACATGGTAGGGATCGAGTACGAATTTGAGGTCCGGCTGCTGCTGAAACGGGAAAGCGTGCCGCTGTGCATCATAGGAATGGAAAGCAATAGGTCTGCCATGCTCGGCTGGACAACCTGGCTCACAACGCCGGGAACCGTATACCAGGAAGATTTTTCTTTAACTTTTCAGTATCAGTAAAAGCAGGTAGATAGGCTGTAGGTATTTAGGCTGTAGGTATTTAGACTGTAGGTATTTAGACTGTAGGTAGATAGGCTATAGGTAGATAGTCTATAGGCTTTTAGTGGTCTTTTCGCTAAGTGTATGAGGCAGCGGCCAATCGCAGGGAAGGGGGGCCTTGCCGTTTTAACTCCCTCGCCCCTATGGGGAGAGGGCCGGGGTGAGGGGCTTTATGATTACCTCACATTTGGGCGGGTGATTTCCGTGGTATGTACATAGCGATGGAACCATTTTGCCTAAAAACCTAAACTCCTACAGCCTAAAAACCTAAACCCCTAAACACCTACAGCCTAAAAACCTAAAAACAGCCTGAACAACCTGCATTAAGGAGGTAGTGAATGCCAAAAACAAATCTCAAATCTTTGATTGGAAAATTGAACAGCCCCTGCCGCAACGCTCTTGAATCAGCGGCTGGTCTTTGCCTGTCACATACGCATTATGAAGTAGATATAGAACATTTCCTCATTAAGCTTCTTGAGATACCCAACACGGATTTTCAGAAGATACTCAGGTACTTTGAGATCAATGAGGGGCGTCTGATATCCGACCTTACCCGTGCCTTGGAAGAATTCAAGAGGGGGAATGCCAGAACTCCAGTTTTGTCACCGCGCCTGCCCCGCATGATCCAGGACGCATGGCTTATTGCTTCCGTTGACTTCCAGGCACCAATTATCCGCTCAGGGCATATTCTGCTCGGCCTTATGTCTGACGATGAGATGGCACGCATGTTGACTGCAAGCTCGGATGCCTTCAGGAAGATCTCTGTTGAGACTTTAAGCATGAATTTCCGCGATTTGACTTCCGGATCTTGCGAAGATAAAGATATTGGGGTTTCGGCTGACGGTGGAGTTGGCAGCGGGGCTGCCGGAGAGCAGACCGGGGCACAAGGAAAAGGGCCTGTTACCGCAGCAGGCACTAAGGCACTTGATCAGTACACCATCAACTTGACTGAAAAAGCCCGTAAGGGTGAAATAGACCCTGTTCTTGGCCGTGATACGGAGATCAGGCAGATGATCGACATCCTGATTCGCCGCAGGCAGAACAACCCCATACTCACGGGTGAGGCCGGAGTGGGTAAGACCGCAGTGGTCGAGGGGTTTGCCCTGAAGATCGCGCAAGGGGATGTGCCACCGGCGCTTCAGAAGGTGGAGATTCGCACCCTTGACCTGGGTCTTCTCCAGGCAGGTGCCGGGATTAAGGGGGAGTTTGAAAACCGCCTTAAAGAGGTTATCAAGGAGGTAAAGGCATCGCCTATCCCCATTATCCTTTTTATCGATGAGGCCCACACCCTGATCGGTGCAGGCGGTGCTGCGGGATCTGGTGATGCTGCCAACCTGCTTAAACCTGCCCTGGCACGCGGTGAGTTGCGCACCATTGCAGCCACCACCTGGTCTGAATATAAAAAATACTTCGAAAAGGATGCTGCGCTGGCCAGAAGGTTTCAGGTCATCAAGGTCGAGGAGCCGGACGAGGAAAAGGCTATGGTTATGATGCGTGCCATTGCCCCGTTTCTCGAAAAACATCACCAGGTCATGATGACTGATGAGGCCCTGAGCGATGCGGTTCGCCTGTCCCACCGTTACCTGACTGCCCGGCAACTGCCGGATAAAGCAGTAAGCGTGCTGGATACCGCCTGTGCCCGCGTAGCCATTGGCCTGACCACCAGCCCCCCTGCGGTCGAGGATGTCTCAAGGCGGATCGGAGATATCGAGCGGGAAGTGAAGATCCTGGAAAAGGAATCTATCATGGGCAGCGATCATTCCGTGCGTATACACGCACTGACCGCAGAGAAGGAAGCGGCACAGTTGAGATTTGAAGAACTAAAGACAAAGTGGCAAAAAGAGCTGGAGATCGCTCAAAAGGTCATTGGGCTGCGCAGGGAGATACACGAGACATTTGAAAAAAATCCTGCTGACGAGACTTTGGCCGGGAAGCGTCACACATTAAAGGGCCTTGAAGAGGAACTTGCCATAGTGCAATGCAATGATCCCCTGGTTCAGGTTGTGGTAGACCCGACTATTATCTCGGAAGTGATTTCAGGCTGGACCGGCATCCCGACAGGCCGGATGCTGACAGACGAAATCAGCACGGTGCTGAAGATGGGAGAATTGCTTGGCGAGCGGGTCATCGGACAGGACCACGCACTTGGGGCAATTGCGGAGAGAATACAGACCGCACATGCAGGTATCGAAGATCCCTCAAAGCCGACCGGGGTCTTTCTCTTTGTAGGACCGAGCGGTGTAGGTAAAACCGAGACTGCCCTGGCACTGTCAGAGCTTTTGTATGGCGGTGAAGAGAATGTGATCACCATCAATATGTCGGAATACCAGGAAGCACATACGGTTTCGGGGTTGAAAGGCTCACCTCCGGGCTATGTCGGGTATGGCGAGGGTGGCGTATTGACCGAGGCAGTGAGAAAACGGCCCTACAGCGTGGTACTTCTCGACGAGGTGGAGAAAGCGCACTCTGATGTGATGGAACTTTTCTACCAGGTCTTTGACAAGGGGACACTTGAGGATGGCGAAGGACGGCGGATTGATTTCAAGAACACCCTGATTATCCTGACCTCTAACCTTGGGACGGATACCATCATGAAGGTCTGCGCCGATGAAGAGACCATGCCATCGCCTGAGGCACTGGCTGCAACACTCAGGCCGGAGCTTATTAAGCACTTCAAGCCCGCTTTCCTGGGCCGCTTGATTGTGGTTCCTTACTTCCCGATCACTGATAAGAACATGCGCATGATCGTGAAGCTCAAACTGGACAGGGTGGCTAAGAGAATGATGGAGAACAGGGGCGTGTTGTTCGCTTATGATGAGGAGTTGATTGAGGTCATTGCCGGGCGCTGCAAAGAGGTTGAGAGCGGGGCACGGAATGTGGACCATATCCTGAGCAATACCCTTCTGCCGGGCATGTCGAAGGAGTTATTGTCCCGGATGGCCAGGGGTGAACAGATAAAAGAGGTGAAGGCGAGATTAGGTGGCGATGGGTTTGAGTTTGAGGTGAGGTAGAGCAACTTCCGGCAAACTGCGTTTGATGCAGGCAAATTGAAGGAGTTATCTGACACCCATTTCTTGTATTTGTTACATTTTTTGACATAGTTTCAGCAAAGGAGGACTCATGGGATTTGAATCATTTATGCAGAAGCCGAAGTCATATCTAAAAACGCATAATGTATTCATCGGCAACAGTTATCTCGGAGGTAACAGTGTGGCTGCAGGAGCGCCCGCGGCAAATGGCGCTGGAGGCAATTCGATAAGATTCACCCTTACTGGCACCGACATAACCATGAAAGACCAACAAAATCGTTCCAGCAGCAATCTTGGAATGTTGGCAAGAAGTCTGAAAATTGCACCCAATATCCGAAGAGATTTCATAGTAACAAACAGCCCAAATGACGTTGGCCTACGCTTTCTCCCCTATAGAGACGGGGCTGTTACCTATATGTCTCTTGACCATGCCGCCCGATTTTTCATTACTGGGCCACTTAGTGGATGTTCTATTGGAGCCGGTAGGGTCAATGGTGAAATATGGACTTTCCATGCATATGCCACTGCCGGGAATCATGGTAATGCAGCAAGAACACAACAAAGGGATATGATTAACAATGTGAGAATGACAATAGGCGTCGGAGCAGTCCATATCTGCCAATACCAAAGGGAATACACTGGGCAAGGCTTTGTGTTTGGTTTACTTCGAAATGGTGGTATATGGAAATTCTATGCATACGGCAGTGGATCGGGTCTAACAAAGATCTGCGAAATATAGTATAATACTAAAGCAGGCGTCGAAATTAGTAGCTCTTCACAGCCAAGTTTGTGAAGAGAGGAAGCGGAGCTGATAATAAATTCGGCTACCATATCAACGTCATTCCCGCGAAGGCGGGAATCCATGCCTTCACTTCTGGATTCCCGCCTTCGCGGGAATGACGAAATGGCCTAATGGCTTATATTCACAAATTTAAGAGTGAAGGGCTCCTAGATGTCAGGGATCGACTTAATAAATATCCAGCAGCCTGTCTGGCGTTATACACCCAGGGCAGCAGCCAGGGATGAAGCATATAGCCCCATAGCTAGGCATAAAATCTTCCCTGAGCATTTCACCAGGAGTGTGTGTGTTGGCTGAATCTCTCGTTTGGCTATGTTTGATAGAGCCATTGTTTTGCTCTGATGGCAATCGTATTGAGCAACAAATTAAGATCAATAAAATCAACATGATCAAGCAAATCAATATGATTAATAAGATCAAGCAAAATAAAAAATTATGAGTAAAGAACCCCAAGAGTGGTTAAAACAAGCTGATTATGATCTGGACACAGCAGAATTTATGTTTGATGGAGGCAGATATTTCTATGCGGTCTTTATGTGTCATTTATCTATGGAAAAGGCATTAAAAGGACTTTATCATGAGAGATTGAAAGCGATACCGCCAAAGGTGCATAATCTTGTCTACTTGCTGAATAAGATTGGTATTAAGCCCCCTGAGGATATTGGAAGATTCCTCATAAAACTTAATGAAGCAAATATTGTTACAAGATATCCAGAAAATATAGATACGCTTCAAAAAGACTTCACACAATCTATTGTAAAGGATATACTTGCAAGAAGTAAGGTGGTTTTGGGATGGATAAAAGTACAGTTTTAGAGATCATATCCCGTTTTAGAGAGGCAATTGAATTCAAAGGCATAAGGGTAAATAAATTAGTGCTTTTTGGTTCTTATGCCAGGGGTACGTATCGAGAAGAAAGCGATATTGATATCGCTGTTATATCCGAAGACTTTGCAGGTAAGGATTATTGGGAAAGGATAGAAATCCTCTCCGATGCTATTTACGATCTATTTGAACCGATTGAAGCTTTAGCTGTGACCCCTGATGAATGGGAAAAAAAAGAATCACTGATTATTGATTATGCTAAAGATGGTGAAGTAGTTTATGGATAAAATGGAATAACCATCCCACTTTTTTTCCTTGGTTTGCAACCACAAAGGGGATGAGGATAAAAAATTCCCAAAAGTGGTATATTTATCCCGATATTTCACCTTATTTAGCACTATTGTGGGGATAATGCATCAAATTTAGATGCGATTGCCCTGTATGGCTTGTGACATGATCATGGTATGTGACACATGGTTTGCATGGTTTGCACCTAAAGGAAAACAACGATGAATGAGATTATTTTTTTAGTTGAGGAGTCACCTGAAGGTGGCTACATTGCCCATGCCTTAGGGGAATCAATTTTTACTGAAGCCGATGATATTCAAAATTTACATGACATGGTAAGAGATGCTGTACTTTGTCACTTTGAAGAAGGGCAAGCACCCAAAATCATTCGGTTACACTTTGTAAAAGAGGAAGTCATTGGATTATGAGACTCCCACGTTCTGTATCAGGGAAAGAATTAATCAAGGCATTGGAGCCTCTCGGCTACCAGATTACACGACAGTCAGGTAGCCATATTCGCTTGACGTCCATATATCCCACTCAGCATCATGTTACTATTCCTAACCATGATCCTATAAGGACTGGTACATTATCGGCAATTATTTCTGATTTAGCAGAACATCTTAAGATGAATCGAAGTGAGTTAGTATCACGGCTATTCAGTGGAAAAGTGAAGTAGGGGTCTGAAACATGTATCAAGTCAAGATCTGACACCGATTTCTACACCCATTTCTAAGAACAGATTTTTCACCACGATGTAACATATACAAAAGGAGAAATCCTTATGCCGTACACACAAGATGACAGACTGATAGCCATCGATACCCCCCTTGGGAAGGATGTGCTGTTGCTTTCGGGGTTTAGTGGGGCAGAAGGTCTCTCCTGCCTGTTCAGCTTTGAGCTGAACCTGCTCTCGGAAAACCACAAAATCTTTTTTGAGGATATCATAGGGAAAAGCGTGACCATATCCGTTGCCCTTGCAGACGGGGACAAACGCGCTTTTAATGGCATCATAGCACGGTTTTCACAAGGAAGGGGTGGAGGTGAAGCAGGTGGAGATCCCCGCTTTTCCCATTACCGGGCAACCCTGGTGCCCTGGTTATGGCTGCTTACCATGACCACGGATTCCAGAATATTCCAGAAGCTCTCCGTACCGGAGATCGTAGAGAAGATCTTTCAGGAAAAAGGCTTTTCCGATTTCGAGATGAAGATTCGTGGCAGTTATGCAAAGAGGGAATACTGTGTCCAGTACCGGGAGACGGACTTCAACTTTGTATCACGCCTCCTTGAAGAAGAGGGAATCTATTACTACTTCAAGCACGAGACAGGAAAGCATACCATGATCATTGCCGATGATCCGCAGGAGCATAAACCCTGCCCAAAGCAGAAAACCGCCCGGTATCAATTGACTGGCGGCGGCCTGCTGGAGGAGGACGTGATCAACAGCCTGGAGAAGGTCCAGGAAATCAGGCCCGCTAAATATTCTCTGAATGACTACAATTTCGAAATACCCAACACCGGATTGGAGGTGAATGTTCCGGGCAAATACTGCTTAGGTCCCGGAGAGCGGGAGATCTATGACTATCCTGGGTCTTATGCCAAAAAAACGGAAGGTGACCGGATAGCGAAAATACGTATGGAGGAAGAGGAAGCAAAGATCACCACCCTGCACGGATCGAGCAATTGCAGGGCCTTTACCAGCGGATACCGGTTCACCCTCTCTCAATTTTACCGGGATGACCTGAACAACAAAGATTATGTCCTGTCCGGGCTGCACCATGAAGCGAATCAGGGATTGGAGAGCGATGCAGATCTTGTCTACGTCAATAAGTTTACCTGTATCCCCTTCGATGTGCCCTACCGCCCCCCTCTGGTCACTCCAAAACCGGTTGTGCGCGGAAGCCAGACCGCTATTGTGGCCGGGCCATCCGGCGAAGAAATCTATACAGATGAGCATGGCCGGGTCAAGGTCCAGTTCCACTGGGACAGGGAGGGCAAGAAGGATGAAAAAAGCTCCTGCTGGATGCGGGTCAGCCAGATTTGGGCAGGTGCAGGATGGGGAGCCATGTATATTCCCCGTATAGGTCATGAGGTCATTGTCGATTTCCTTGAAGGCGACCCTGACCAGCCCATAATCACCGGGCGGGTGTATCATGGCAACAATACGCCGCCTTATCCACTTCCCGCAGAGAAAACCAAAAGCACGATCAAGTCGGATTCATCGCTTGGTGGCGGTGGCTCCAATGAACTTCGCTTTGAGGACAAGAAGGGGGAAGAGGAGATCTACATCCACGCGGAGAAGGATGAGAACACTATCGTTAAAAATAATCAAACCATTGCCGTCGGTAATGACAGGGCTGAATCTATTGGACGAGACCGGAGCCTGGAGGTGGGTCGCGATAAGTCGGAAAAGGTAGAGCGAAATAAGGCGGTCCAAGTGGTCGGGGAGCACACCGAACAGATTGGTGGTGCGATGAATATTATGGTAGGATCGAATCTCACCGAGACGGTGTCTATCAACTATGCCGAGACGGTGGGTGCTGCAATGGAGCTTAGTGTGGGAGGATTACTGGCTATTACGGTCGGCGCAGCTATGACTGAAACGGTAGGTGGTGCCAAAGCCGAATCAATCGGGGCGGCCAAATCGGAAAACATTGGTGGAGTAAGCTCATTAAACGTTGGGAAAAATCGCACTGAGTCAATAAGTAAAGATAAGGTCGTTCAAATTGGCAAGGATTTGAAGGAGAATATTGGCGGACAACATAACGAATCTGTTACCAAAGAGTACATGCTTAAGGCAAAAAAAATACAGCTTGTGGCCGATGACGAAATTTCCATCAAGACAGGAAAAGCCGAAATAATCCTGAAAAAGAGCGGCGATATTACGATTAATGGTAAGAAGATCAATATCAAAGGAAGTGGGGATGTCATTATCAAGGGCAGCAAGGTAAAGGAAAATTAAAAGGTAAAGGAAATTATAGAGTAAAGAGAACTGAAAGTTAAAGAGAACTGAAAGTTAAAGAGAATTAAAAGTTAAGGAGAATTAAAAAAGATGCAAAGTACTATGATGGAGGCAATGGACCTTGGCACGTTGTGGACATCTGAAACAAAAAATTTTTGTGTTGGCCGAATCGTTAAAATCACTGAGGAGGGCCAGGCACTGGTGGATTTCCCCGGCAATCTAATGGGACCCGTTAAGGCACGCTCAGTCATGGAGCAACCACCTGCCGGGCAGGACAACCATTACCAGGAGAACTTATCCGTCCAGGAGAACCTATCCGTCTTGCTGGTATTCGAAAATGGAAATTCTGCCTTGCCCATTATCGTTGGCATCATTCACGATAAACTGTATCCGGCATCCCCTTCAAGACCTGCTTCCTCTCAGAGACCCGCGTCCCCTCCAAAATCTGCATCTCCTCCAAGAGATATGGTTATTCCTGTAGATCGGCCTGGAGAAGGTATTCTGGATGGCCACAAGATAGTTTTTGAGGCCAAGGAAGAGATTGTGCTGCACTGCGGCAAAAGTTCTATAATGCTTAGAAAAGATGGCAAGATCGTGATTAAGGGGGCTCAGATTGTGAGCCGGGCCTCTTCGGTAAACAAGATTAAAGGCGCTGCTGTAAAGATCAATTGATTACTGATAACTGATCTATACTTTTGCACTTTTCGTCATTCCCGCGAAGGCGGGAATCCAGGAGCCTTGATATTACTGGATTCCCGCCTTCGCGGGAATGACGAGTAGATATTACAAAATTATATATATTTCAAGTACTTGTACAAAAGCACAAAAGTATAGAGCTGATAACTAATAATTAATAACTGATAATTAATAACTGATTAGTTATAAGTGATTAGTGATTAGTGATAATTGATAATTGATAATTGATAATTGATTAAAGGAGAGCTTTTCATGGCAGTAACAGTCGGAGTAAATAACTTATCGGTAGTCCATAAGGATAGTGGAGGCGTGACCATAGCCTTCCCTGATGTGTGCAAAACCCCAAGCCCTGCCGGCCCTGTCCCCATCCCCTATCCGAACATTGCCAAATCCTCTGATACGGCTAAGGGTAGTAAAAAGGTACAGTGTGATGGCAATCCCATCTGCCTCAAGGACTCGAATTTCAGCATGAGTACCGGCGATGAGGCCGGAAGTGCGGGAGGGGGTGTCGCCTCGAACAAGACCAAAGGAAAGGCTGAGTTTATTAATTTTTCCTTTGATGTCATGGTTGAAGGAAAAAACGTTGCCCGCGCCTTTGACATGATGCTCCATAATGACAAAAATACCCCGCCTTTTCCACTGATGCAGGGACCAGTGGTGGCGGTGCCTGGTAATGACAATGAAAAACGGGTCTGTCCTATTTGTAATAAGGAGTGGTGAATCTGTCAAATATTACTTCATGCCAACTATTTGATAATATGGACTTAGCGATTACATCGCTCGGTATGGTTTCTTCGGTGGGCTATGATGTGGCGACTGCCTGTGCAGCAATCCGTGCGGGATTGAGCCGCCCAGTGGGAATCCCTTACTTTTCTGTTCTCGAAGAAGAAACACACGAATCCATGCCTCTCATTGGGCATCCTATTCGCGCTCTTACTGATGGCTTTAGCAGCGTAGGCCAATGGCTTCAAATGGCGCAAACAGCGTTTAGGGACCTGCTGCGATTTGGAGGCATCCCAGATAAAGACAATGCTGCATTTTGGCAAAAGACTGGCATGACACTAGTCACTCCAATGTTGGATGATAGTCGTTTTATGTACGTCCCCTATTGTCAACCAGAACAGATCGAGGATACGTATTTGAAACCGCTGCTGGTCGCGATGGGGTGTCCGATCCTGCCGGAAAATGTAAATTTAGTGTCAGAAGGACATCGGGGAGCGCTACAAGCAGTTGCTGAGGCAGATACATTCATTCATGACCGTCATTTAGAAAGGTTATTAGTGCTCGCCGCCGATTCTTACCTGGACGCTATGTCATTATCGTGGCTGGCGGAATTCGACAGGCTCAAGACAAAAAACAAACCCACGGGTTTGATACCCGGAGAAGCGGCTGTTGGTTTGTTATTGGAACCATACCAGAAAGCTGTAAGACGTGGTGCCAAGGTACTGGCTAAGGTGAAGGCACTTGCCTTAGAAAAAGAAAAATGTCACTATTTTTCGGATCAGCCCAACCAAGGTCGTGCAATGGCAAAAACTATTACAGCAGCTTTATCAGTACAGAGCAGCAATAAGCCTTTTGCAGGGGACCTAATCATTGATCTTAACGGTGAAAACTGGCGCGCTTATGAGTTCGGAACAGCAGTCACTCAGGTTCCACAGCACTTGTTAGGGGAATACCATTTATTAACACCCGCAATTTCTGTTGGTGATACAGGAGCGGCAAGTGGAGCACTAAACATAGCGTTGGCGGCGCGCGCGTTAGATCGTGATTACGCTACCTCTGCAAGTACTATCATTGTGGCTAGTTCAGATTATGGCGAAGTAGGTACACTAATCATAGAAAATCCCTGAAGGATAAATCATGGCAAAAGAAGGTGGTAGTCTCGGCCACGAATTTTTTAAAGAGTATGAAGATCTCCATAAGTCTCTAAAGACCTATGTAAATGGTGCCTGTCTGACGGGACATCGTTCTTGGTATGTAGAAAAAGATAGCTGCTCTTATAGATGGCAAGGGCTGAAAAAAGCCAAAGAAAACAGCAAGATCTATAACTTGGATGACAAACCGGAATGGCATGTAGACGCGTCGGGTTATAGGTGGGTGGCACTAGAATCAATAGCAAAAGATAAAGCCGGATCCGTAGTTGAATACCTTGAAAAGGGTATTAAAAAGGGAATCGAGAAACAGAAAGTAGGTATCAAGAATTTTACCAATGGCTTTGTGCCATATGGTAATCAAGTTCACCATATTTTGCCTAATGCGGTATTACGGGATTGCATTGACACAAAATCTAAGGAAGATGCCGATCTCAAGACGGTGATATGTCAGGGCTTGTTGGAAGAAAGGTATAATATTAATTACAAGAATAATATGTTAATTCTCCCTTCCGCTTGGTCACAAGCATGCCTGCTTGGATTGCCGAAACATCTGGGAAGCCATCCGGGATATAGCATGAAGATTAAGAAAGCAGTTATGCGTGCATTAAAACCATATCAGGCGGCAAAGAATAGCGGAGAGGAACATCCCGAACCGAAGCCTGAGGATTTAAAAGACGCATTAGAACGTATTTCAGATAAAATGTACAAAAGTATCATTGACAATAGGCAGAATATATTAAAAAAATGTAAAAGCGAAGAGAAATCAGTAAACAATCTGCCATCTACTGTTTATGCTTGTATTAGAATCTGAAAGGGATCTGAAAGGGAGAGGACCGTGAAATTTTATCTATTAGATACATTAGCGGATTGTGGGGAGGGTGACTATTGTTTTACTGACGAAGAGCCTGAAGGTATAGGATTTAGCACCTACCAATTATCCGATGGAATTCCGCTCGCAGCGAACTATCCCAAAGATCCTTTGGAAGTCAGCCTCCAATTGGGTGAAGACTGCCTCGGCTTGAAGTTGCCCTCATTAATTGGAAATACCAGTGGGCTTCTGATTGTGCATAAAGAGGTAGCGGAAGTAATACTAAAACATCAGGCAGGTGAGATTGAGGTCTTGCCATTTACATTGTATA
>Ga0307378_10004889_pt1 | contig 18880 bp, 20 predicted proteins | sample UN1MG_FD_202238 | JGI IMG/M metagenome (GOLD analysis project Ga0307378, IMG submission 202238) | Soil microbial communities from Risofladan, Vaasa, Finland - UN-1 | ecosystem: Environmental > Terrestrial > Soil > Coastal area > Acid sulfate soil | place: Finland: Risofladan, Vaasa | collected... | reverse complement strand
CTCTGTCAGTTGTCTGACCTGGCTGTCGTGGGAGAATGCGTTCCCGGGGGAACGACTACGGCCCTGTGCAGTCTCAGGGCTTTGGGGTATGATGCACGTGTAAGCAGCAGTTATGTAAACAATCCGGTCATGATAAAGGAGGAGATATGGCTGGCGGTAAAAGAGCGGCTCGAAGGAGCTGATATCTCGGATCCACTGGACATTATCAGGTATACCGGAGATCCCATGATCCCCGTCTGTGCCGGGATGGCTACCACGTGCAGGGGAAAAATGGTCCTTGCGGGGGGAACCCAGATGCTTGCCGTGGCAGCGGTGTTGAAGGCACTCGGCCATCCAATTCCCCCGATTACCACTACCTGCTATGTAAGAGATGATCCTTCTGCAAATTTCGGGGAGATTGCGAAGGAAATCGGCGTGGAAGTATTCTTCATTGACCCTGATTTCGGGCGCCTGGGGCATTCCGGCCTGGCCAGATACTGCATCGGCGAGGTGAAGGAAGGGATGGGGGCAGGCGGCGCGATGTTTCTTGCATATGTGATGGGATACGGACCCGAGGAGATTAGGGGCCGGATCTTCGAGACTGTCAATGCTTACAGCTAAAAAAGGCCTTATAATTTCACAGCACCAAGTGTAGAGAGATGCTCCCCATTTATGTGGTGAATAATTTCGGCCAGTTTAACCATCTTATCCACCGTATGTTCCGCGACCTGGATATCGAGGCGCAGATGATAGCCAATACCACTCCCCCCGAAGATGTGAAATCCGGGTGCCGGGGACTGGTGCTGGGTGGTGGGCCGAGCCTTTCCCGGATAGGGAATGCTCCCAAATATTTCAATCTGGGGCTCCCTGTCCTTGGTATCTGCCTGGGGCTGCATATAATCGCTACGACTTTCGGCGGAAAGGTCTCTCCCGGGAAATTCGGGGGATACGGGCCGGTTGAGGTGGAAATTATTGATCATGACGGGATACTGGCCGGGTATCCCGATAATGTCCATGTATGGGCATCCCATGGCGATGAAGTCTCTGTAATGCCTCCAGGATTCACCAGGTTGGCAAGTTCGCCCATTTGCAGCAATGAAGCTATTGCTCTGCCGGAAAAGCACATTTATGGACTTCAGTGGCACCCGGAAGTGAGCCATACCGAGAACGGAAAGTTGGTGTACGAGAATTTCAACCGTATTACACTGGAACACGGGACATAAGGGAGCACCAGATTGAGGAATATGTATACAATCAAATCCCTTGCCCGGGAGATCGAAGCGATCGGGTTTCGCTGCACACGATGCGGTGTCTGCTGCAGGAGATGCGAGGAGGATTCTGATCTTGTGATGCTGTCGCCTGGAGAAATACAGGGAATCGCGAGTGCAACCGGTATGGATCGCGACAGGATCGTGGAACCCTATCCGGAATGCCTGGATCTCGGGAACGGTACCACATGTACGTTCGAATGGGCCCTCAAAAGGGTTGATCATCATTGCATCTTCCTTTTTGGGGACCAGTGCACAATATACCTGCACAGGCCCTGGATATGCACGACATATCCGTTCATGCTTGACGGGAACAGGCTCCTTACATTTCCCTGCCCGGGTATCGGCGCCGGGATGGAGAGGAATGAAGCCGAGGATCTGGCAAAAGCACTCCTGCAAAGAAAAGAGGCCGAAGAAGTGGAAGAAACACGCATCCGTAAAGTAATGGATTCGTATCCCCTGCCCGAAGGAAAGCGGGTCTTAATTGACGGGGAAGGCGTGAAGGTGCTGGATGGGTGAGATAAGGATAATAGGGACGGCTCATGTCTCTGCAAAAAGTATTGAGGAAGTAAAAGAGGCTATTGAGGATTTCCAGCCGGATCTGGTAGCCGTGGAGCTGGATCGGGGCAGATACGCCGCATTGAAACGCCAGATCGCTGACCCGTCCGTATCAGAGGTACTGGAGGCAAAAAATTTCACCCAGCTTCTGGTGCAATGGATCCTTGCGTACCTCCAGCGGAAAGTGGGCCTGGATGTAGGGGTGGAACCGGGAGCCGAGATGAAGGCAGCTGTTGAAGATGCAGAAAGCAGGGGCATCTCGGTGGGGCTTATCGATCGCGATATCAGGATTACTCTCAGGCGGTTCTGGCGATCTCTCTCCCTTCTGGAAAAGTTCAGGATGTTTTATGCCCTGGCTGTCTCCGTGGCCACTATCGATGAGGAAGAGATCGATGTAGAGGCGTTGAAACAACAGGACATGATCACCCTGGCCCTGCAGGAGTTCCGGAAATTCTCTCCCAATGGTGCCAGGGCCCTAATCGATGAGAGGGATGCATACCTGGCTTACCAGTTGCACGACCTCTCCGGTCAGCACCAGCGAATCCTGGCGGTACTGGGTGCCGGGCATGTGCAGGGTGTGAAGGGATTCCTGGCCGCCCCCCAGACGCTCCCCCCTATCGAGTCCCTTACCGCCGATGTGAAAACACGTCCCTGGGGGCTCATATTCGGGATCGGGGTCACATGTCTTTTTATATTCCTTCTTACAGCCATCGCCTTTTCCGGTGTGGGAATTGACATCTTGGTCTCAGCCCTGATCTACTGGGTCATGATCCACGGGGTCCTGACCGCGGCATTCACCCTTGTGGCCAGGGGACATCCGATTTCTGCCCTTGCAGGTTTTGGGGTTTCCTGGATGACTGCCCTGAATCCTCTCATCGCCGCAGGCTGGTTTGCGGCTCTGGTAGAGGCGAAAATCAGAAAACCGGCTCCATCGGATTTCAGGAAAATTTTTGAGACTGAAAGTTTCGGGGAGATGATGCATATACCTCTGTTCCGGGTGGTTCTCGTTGCAGCTCTGGCCAACCTGGGAAGTACTCTCGGGACTATCATCTATTTTGTGTTCATTTTCCCTGTGCTCGGAATAGATCCCGGCGTGCTTTTCGCCCAGGGATTATCGAATATGTGGGCATTCATACAGGGTCTTTTCTCCTGAAAAGATCCCGAAATTTTCTTCATTTTTTGATCATAAGAGCTTTTTTTAAGGACGTATGGCAACAATCACTTCATGGAAAAAGAACTTAAATTCAGAACGCCAGCGGTATTGTTCATGCTCTTTTTCACAATGTGCCTCTGTGTTTTACCCGTCACGGGGGCGCTTAATACCATCCCGGCTTCGGGTACGGCGTTTATCGGTGAAGAAGGCCTTGATATATCTGCGACAGGTGTTATTCCGGAGTCCCAGATTGCATGGTACGGACCGAGTGGACGAGTAACGGACGTTCCCTCTGCAATAGTCACCGTGGCTGATTCCACGGATTTCTATATCTCCCCCTCGACATTCGGTGGAAAAACCGGCGCCTGGTTTGCCCTTCCGGCAAATACACTGGCTTTCTACGTCCAGGACCCCACGATTGAGGTGCGTGTGTATGACTATTCCTTAAGTTTCGAGATCACACCGAGTGCGAACTGGCTCCCGGCAGGGGATTCGGCAGGGTTCAGGATCGAGACCAACATGTTCGAGATGGCGAACAGGCCGGGAGTGAGCGGTGCCCCGGTGACAATTCGCTTAATGGGCCCTGGCGGAGTGGAGTACTCGTCTCTCGGCAGCTATTCCCTGCAGGATATTCCTGTCAGTACATCGCCCCATGAAACCGGCGCGGTCTGGAATACCGGAAGTTCTCTCTATCCCCGCGGGAGCTATTCGGTGTCTGCCGAATGTAATGCGAACGGTATGAAGGATAATTATCCCCAGACCGGCAAGACCATAAGCTCCCCTGTGACGTTCCTGATGCAGACCACAAATCCGTTGATAGCCACTCCTACAACCGATCAACCGGCGATTACCATCACTGCCACTGTTGAAACAACCGTGCCCACAACAGAGGCAACTACTGTCATAACTACGGAACCGACGACTCCTTCCACCCCTCCTCCGACAACTCCGCCTGAAACAGCGGTTCCCCCGACTTCGCCGGCTCCAACCCCTGAACCGGGATTCGGGATAATTTTAGCTTTGGCCGGTGCACTTTTCGGGTTTATTCTGGTGAAATATAAAAAATAATTTTTTCTGAATCTCTAAAAAAAAGTCATACGATCCGGGTGGATCACGGAATTTTTCGCGGTATTATTCGGAATGAGGAAAAAGATGAGAAAATCTCGTCTCAATGCACCAAGGGAACGCCTGCAGGGTGAAAGGAGATGGGAATGAGCCTCTTGTGGCGGGGGATTTTTTCCGGTGATCAGGGCAGGAAGCCCTGATTGTTTTCTGTTCATGAAATAATCAGTTTTTTGAGGCTATGTCAATACCTGTGGTCCCTGGCGAGACAGGGGGGCATTCAGGAACCTATCCAAACGGATTATTTTCCGGGAACCGGTTTTGTGTGGACACATGTGCTCCAAAATTTTTTTCCCTCACCACACCGATGAAGTTTCATGAATATAGGAACGACAATTATCAAATGCCGGCACAGCGTGCGAAAATTCAAACCGGACGCCATTGAGGCGAATACCATCAGGGATGTCCTCGAATGCGCAAGGCAGGCCCCCACGGCCAGGAACGAACAACCCTGGCTCTTTGGGGTCATTACTGAGAAAGAAAACCTGGAAAAGATCGCCGGGTTTACTAATCATGGCAGGTTTATCGCAGATTCAGTTGCATGTTTTGCAGTTTTCGGAGAGAAAAGCGCCAAATATTATCTGGAAGACTGTTGCGCAGCCACAGAAAACATAATCCTGGCACTCCAGGCCTACGGGGTCGGTTCCTGCTGGGTTGCAGGAGAGAAAAAAGATTATGCCGAGGATGTTCGTATGCTCCTCAAGGTTCCTGACAGGTATGCCCTGGTCTCGCTTGTCGCTGCAGGATATCCCGCGGATATCACTATTGCGAAAAAGAAGGATCTCGATAAAATATCATTTTTCGAGACATACAATCCCGAATAATTTTTTGGGACATTAAACAGGAAAAAAGACGAATCGCAGTAATATGGAACCGTCCGGATGTCATATCAGCCAAAAATATAAATATCGTATTATCTTCCGTAAGTATAGTGAACTTGTAATGGCTGAAAAAAAACTGAGCGATATGATCAATACCTATGATGGTGCGGCAGGTGAAGCGCTGGGAAAACGTGAAAGCCATACCCCCAGGATCGAGGCACCTGAGTCAGTAAAAGCGGACGAGGTATTCGAAGTGAGAGTGAGCGTGGGGCCTCACCCGAATACCGTTGAACACTCCATTCGCAGAATTGTCGTATATTTTGAAGAGGAAGGCCGGGCTTTTAATCCAATTACTCTTGGAATGGTGTTCTTTAATGCCCCAACGACGGATCCCGATGTGGTTTTGAAGGTCAAGGTGCCAAGGAAGGGGATCATCCATGCGATTGAATACTGCAACCTCCATGGCATCTGGTCTGCCAGAAAGGCCATAATGGTCGAATAATTTCCTTATTTTTATGGCTCCAGACAACGCCCGCGAATGCAATTTCTGCGAAAGGAGCCCGGTAGAGTGCAGGGAACTCATCGAGCAGGAATCTGAAGCGGCGTGTGTGATCCTTGATGTCCGGACTCACGAAGAATTCCTGAATGGCCACCTGGCAGGGGCGGATAACCTGGACTATTTCGGATCGAATTTCAGCAGTCAACTAAAAAAGAGAGATAAAAACCCCTTATACATAGTATATTGCCAGAAAGGGGTACGGGGCTCCCGGACTATGGACCTGATGAAAGGCTGCGAATTTTGTAGAGTGATCAATATTAAAGGTGGATTCGAAGGCTGGAAGGCATCAGGCCTTCCTGTACAGGAGTAAATATTTTTCAGGCCTTCGGGACGGGAAGAGCCTTTACGGATTTCATATAGAAAAAACCCACAACACCGAAGGTCACAATCGGTGAAAGCCAGGTGGGAATATGGAAACCGAATGCGTCCAGCACCATGATTGTACCAAGGAACAGGATAGAATACATTGCCCCGTTCTTCAGGAACAGGAACCTCCTGATTCGATCAACATTTCCGATAGTGATCTGCCTCACAACAATTGCTCCGAGGCCATTGCCGAGAATAATAAGCGGGACCGAGAGCGTGAAGGCGAATGCTCCCAGTACTCCGTCGATAGAGAATGTGGCGTCAATTACCTCCAGGAAAAATATCTTGCTTATATCGGAGAGGTTACCTCCGAGCATCTTCCGTTCCTGTTCTTCGGCATTCTGGCGAAAGCCATGCACGATAAAAAATGCGGTGGAGCCCACCACGGCAGAAAAGGCCATCAGGGGATTTTTTTCCAGGGCAAACCACACTATGAGGGAGAGAAATATTGAGACGATGGCAAAGAACCACACTCCCTTGGAAGCGATGAAGCGTTCACCCCTCATCCCGTAGTTTTTCTCTTCCAGAAATATCCAGTGGAGGAAGAGGAATATCAGGAACGTTCCTCCTCCCATCAGCAGGATGGGTGTCGACAGTTTTATGGCTTCGATGACCGCCGGATCACTGCTGAATGTGGCGGTGAGGGCTTCGATTGGGCCGAGGGAAGGCGTTGCCATCCATACAATCAGCCAGGGCAGCACTCCCCTGACGATAAATACTGCAAAGAGAAGACCCCACATCAGGAACCAGCGGCGTGCCCATTGGGCCATTGTAGACAGCACCTCTGCATTGATTATGGCATTGTCAATACTGCTGATGGTCTCAAAAAGGCATAAACCTGCAATTGTCAGCAATAGCGCCAGGATTTCCATATTACTTAGTGGTGGGAATTCATGGAAGTTAAGGTTTGCAAAGCATCAGGCAGCGGAAGACGTTTACTTTTGTCTCCGGCGCTTATGTTCGCGTGTGAGCCGGAAAGGCACAGAGATATCCTTGCTCATTGTTCCGGTAATCTTCTCTTCTCACAATTTCCGGCAAAACTTATTAGCTCGCTTCTCACACTGTTTCACATGAAAAAACCGGTACTTCAGGTTGCTCTTGACCTTCTGGAATTAAAGAGGGCAATACAGATAGCCCGGGAGTCAGTGCAGGGGGGGGCTGAGTGGATCGAAGCCGGGACTCCCCTGATTAAGAGCGAGGGAATGGAGTCTGTGAGGAGCCTTAAATCTGAGTTTCCGGACCATCATATTGTTGCTGATATGAAGATTGTGGATACCGGATTCCTCGAAGTGGAGATGGCGGCCAAAGCAGGAGCATCAGTGGTGTGCATCCTGGCAGATGCGGATGATGCCGTGATAACCGAGGCCGTAAGGGCAGCTTCGGTCTTCGGTGTCAGCCTTATGGCAGATCTCATCAATGTCGCAGATCCTGTCCAGAGGTCACGCGAACTGGAGGCCCTGGGTATTGATATTGTCAATGCCCATGTAGGGATCGACCAGCAGATGTTAGGAAAGAACTCGCTTGCCACTCTTTCATCGTTAAGGGAGGTGGTAGGCATTCGGATTGCGGCTGCAGGGGGGTTTGATGCGAATACTGCTCCCAGGGCAGTGGAGTCCGGCGCCGATATCGTCATCGTGGGAGGTGCCATCACCCGATCAGCCGATGTGGAGACATCTACCAGGGCTGTGCGGGAGGCTCTGGATAATCCGAAGCTTGCACCTCCGGTCACAGAATCCCCGGAAAAGGTTATCAGGAATATTCTTCTCCAGGTCTCCACCCCGAACATCTCGGATGCCATGCACCGGAAAGGCGCTATGTCCGGTATCGTGTCCGTCTGCGGGGACGTAAAAATGGTCGGAAAAGCGGTAACAGTTCAGGCGCTCGCCGGCGACTGGGCCAAACCGGTCGAGGCCATCGATGTTGCAGCCATTGGCGATGTACTGGTAATCAACCATAACGGTGTCACGAATATATCAGCCTGGGGTGAACTGGCCACACTGAGCTGCATGAAAAGCGGTCTTTCAGGTGTTGTGATCGACGGGGCGGTAAGGGACGTCGATGATATAAGGAAGATGCACTACCCGGTTTTTGCCCGGGCACTCGTCCCTAATGCAGGTGAACCGAAGGGATTCGGGGAGATCAACACGGAGATACAGTGCTGCGGGAAGACCGTTCGTCCCGGAGACTGGATTGTGGGGGATGAGAGCGGCGTAGTGGTGATTCCCAGGGAGAGAGCATACGAGGTGGCCCGGAGAGCGATGGAGGTACGAAAAACCGAGGAGCGGGTCCGGGAGGAGATAAAGAGGGGAAGTACGCTTTCTTCGGTGTCAGAACTGATAAAATGGGAAAAGAAATGATGTAGAATTACTGGAAGGCGGAGGTCTCCATCAGGCTTCCCCCTCCCTCCAGTATAACCTTAATGGCCGATTGAATATTGTCCACCCGCAGGATGAGGACTGCGCCCTCTTTTCCGCTGTAGGCATATGAGTATTCAATATTAATCTTTCCCTCTCCAAGAATCCTGGCGATTTCATACAGGCCACCCGGGTGATCGCGCATTTTTACTGCGATGACGTCCGTGAATGCCACATTAAAGCCAAGATTGCCCAGTGTGTCATATGCGTTCCGGGGTTTGTCAACAAGCGCCCTCACTACCCCGAAACCGTCTGCTTCCGCAATACTGAAGGCCAGGATGTTAATATCCTCGTCCTGGAGGGCCCGGGCAATGGCCGCCAGCCGCCCGGGACGGTTTTCAGAAAATACCGATATCTGTTTGATGATATAGTTCTCCATTACAGCGTCCTCCTGTCTATTACCCGTTTTGCCTTTCCTTCAAACCTGGGGAGAGAGCCGGGCTCCACAAGCTCCACACCTACCGCAACATTCAGTGTACTGCGCAGGCGGTGTTCTATCTTTCTCCTTATGCTCATAAGGTCGGTGATCTTGTCTGAAAAGGCCTCCCGGCTCACTTCCACCTGGACGAGCATATTATCCAGGGCGCCTTTGCGGTCAACAATAATCATGAAATGCTGGCCAACTTCGGGGATTCCCATGAGGGCGTATTCTATCTGCGACGGGAAGACATTGATACCCCTAATGATAAGCATGTCATCGACACGGCCCGAAATCCTCTGTACGCGGGGATGGGTCCTGCCGCATGCGCATACACTGTCTTCCAGTGACGTGATATCGCCGATACGGTACCGGATTATGGGCAGGGCTTCCTTCTGGAGCATGGTTAAGACCATCTCACCCTCCTCCCCTGCAGGGAGAGACTCCCCCGTTTCAGGGTCCAGTATCTCTACATAGGCCAGGTCTCCCCATACATGGAATCCATTCTGTTCCGTGCATTCGCAGAACATCGGTCCGGAGAGCTCGCTGGTTCCATAGATGTCATAGGCCCTGATGCCCAGCCATTCCTGGATACGGTCCCGCATGGTCTCGGACCAGGGCTCAGCACCAAGGATGCCTACCCGCAGACTGGTATCATCCCTGATACTCACTCCCATCTTTTCCGCCACTTCTCCTATATGGAGCAGGTAGGATGGAGTGCAGGCGATGGCTGTGGATCTCAGGTCCTGCATCAGTTCAATCTGGCGCTCGGTGTTCCCGACGCTGGTGGGAAGGACGGTCGCACCTATCCTCTCTGCGCCGTAGTGAAGACCAAGGCCACCGGTGAAGAGGCCGTACCCGTAGCTCACCTGAATAACATCTCCTCTTCCAAGGTCGCAGGATATCAGGGCCCTTGCCAGCGAGGAAGTCCAGTTGTTGAGGTCGTTTTGTGTATATCCCACCACGGTTGGTTTGCCGGTCGTTCCTGAGGAGACATGGTATCGTACCAGGTCCTCCTGGGTTGCGGTGAATATGCGGTCCGGGTAATTGTCCCGCAGATCGCTCTTATACATGAACGGGAGCCTGGTAATGTCTGCAAGGGATTTGATATCGTCGGGATGGACGCCTGCCTCTTTCATCCGGTCATGGTAGAATGGTGAGAAACTGTAAAGCCGGTATACGAGGCTCTTGAGCAGCTTATACTGGTACCGCTTCAGATCCTCCGGAGGCATCTCCTCTATCCGTGGGTCCCATATCCGGGTCATATCTCACCCCTCCTGTCAATGACTCTCTTTGCCTTCCCTTCAAATCGGGGCAGTGTACCTGGCTCAACAAGTTTGACGGTTGTCCGAAGTTCCAGGCTATCGCGGAGTTCTTTCACTACTTTCTTCTGGATTCTTGCCAGATCCTGAAGTTCGCCACTGAAATGGCTGCGGTTTATCTCAACATCAATTGTCATCTCATCAAGATGATTGATACGATCAACATATACCATAAACTGATTCCCTACTTCCGGAATCTGCAGCAACACATGCTCAATCTGCGACGGGAAGACATTTATGCCGCGGATTACAAGCATATCGTCACTTCTCCCGGTTATCCTGCCAATCTTTTTGGCCCTCCCGCAAAGGCACCCGTCCTCTATCAGCATTGTGATGTCACCCGTGCGATAGCGAAGCAGCGGCATGGCTTCTTTCGCCAGGGGTGTCACTACCAGCTCCCCGTGTTCGCCGTCTTCAAGCACTTCCTCTGTGACAGGATCGATGATCTCAACAAGAAAACGATCGTGCCATATATGCAGGCCATCACGTTCCTGGCATTCAAATGCAACACCCGGCCCGAAAAGTTCGGAGAGTCCGTAGGAGTCGTAGGCAGTGACTCCCAGTTTTTTCTCGAGCTCGGATCTCATCGAATCTGACCACGGTTCTGCGCCAAAGAGACCAATTTTTAGTGAATCAAGGCTTGTTTCCATCTCTTCGGCAACTTCGGCCAGGCGCATCGCATAGCTTGGGGTACAGTGGATAACGGTAACGCCGAAATCATTGATCATCTCTATCTGTCGCCTGGTGTTCCCGGTAGCACTGGGGATTACGGTGACGCCGATCTTTTCAGCCCCGTAATGAAATCCCAGTCCCCCGGTGAACATGCCATAATTGACCATATTCTGGAATATGTCCTCATCGGTCACTCCTACCATGGTCATGTTTCTGGCAATGAGGTCTGCCCAGACATCGAGATCTTTTTTTGTATACCCAACAACGGTAGGTTTTCCTGTAGTCCCGGATGTGGTGTGAATGCGTACAACTTCCCGGAGCGGAACGGCGATGAAGCCAAAAGGATACCCTTCTCTTAAATCCTGTTTGCGGGTGAAAGGCAGTTTCTGCACATCATCGAGTGTCTTTATGTCGGCGGGTCGTATACCGGCAGATTTAAGCTTATTTCTATAGAATTCGACTTTCAGTACCTGGTCCAGGGTCCATTTCAGTTTCTTCAGCTGAAGATCAGCCAGCTCCGCAGAAGGGAGCGTTTCGAGTTTTTCATTCCAGAACATACCAATTCCCTAAAATTTTTTGTCCCTTTTGTCCCTTTAAAGATCCAAAGACCCTCGCAACCAGTATACGCCTGGCATTAGAGAAATCTTGATTGAATTTCCTCTCAAAGAGTGAGGTTTTTCCTGGTCAATGTACCAGAGATATATCAGTCCCGGGCACACAAAAATCTATGTCAGGTTATAGCATAGCAATGCCCTCCGGACTTCGAAAGCGATGCATTCATGTACAAGGATAATGGTACCTTTCCATCAGAATATCTCATCAGATTCATAATAAGAGGAAAAATTCTTGAAAATTCCCTGGCTGATTATCCCCGGATTTGGTGCGCATATCAAGGCCACGCCGAGGATGGTGATTATACAGAGAAACGGCAGAACAGAGGAATACCCTATATCGTCGGTCAGGCACCTGCTGGTGATGGGAGGACATTTTATTCACAGCTCGGCAGTGATCAACCTGGTCAAATCAGGAGCCTATGTTTCATTTTTTGAAGCTGACGGGGAGCCTGTGGGTTTTGTCAGGCCATTCGGAGACCATATGCAGGATGACGTGCAGAATGCCCAGAAAAGGTCCTTCTCTCACTCATTTGCCCTGCAGGTGGCAAAATCTTCTATATCCTCCAGGATCCTGTTTGTCGAGCAGTTGCAGGAGCAGACTGATATGAAGATCCTTTACGAGGGCGAGCTGGAAATCCTTCAAAAAGGTTTGTCAGAACTGGAGTATCTTGTCCGTATCGATGAAATCAGGAGGATTCACCGCCTTCTTACCGATATGTATTATGAAATCATTTCCCGGCTGCTTCCGGGAGAGTTGAATTTCAGGCGACGTACTGAGAGACCGCACACTGATGTGGTGAATGCTATGCTGTCGATAGGATATGGGATGCTATTTGGGAATGCCTGCGTTGCAGCGGTTGGCGCTCATCTCGATCCTGATATAGGGTTCCTCCATAAGGGAAAAGGGGCACTTGTGCATGATATCCTGGATCCATTCCGACCCGGAATGGTTGACAGGGAGGTCCTTGCACTGGCTGCAACAGAGGTATGTCCTGATGATTATGAATGCACAGGCTCCAGGTGCATACTTTCAAATAATCTGATGAAACGGCTCTCCCAGAAATTGCAGGGAACAATTGACCAGGGAATACTTGACGCCCAGATGATGATCCTTCGCGATTCTCTTTTATCAGGCTCGGAATTCTATTTTGTCCGCCAGCAGGAAAATAGTTGAAGAGAAAGGATATTATTCTATCTCCTAACCGAAAAATCCTCAAAATGAAGAAATTCGTTATCGTTCATCTTCAGGTCCCTGATCACTGCCCGGGGGCATCCATAAATCATGGAGACAAATTTGTCAAGGACGATCTGGTCTCCATTGGCATATAATCTCACCGTCCCGTCCGGGAGGTTCATGACTTCGCCTTTGATATTCAACTTTGCGGCTATCCTTCGTATGCAGTTTCGCATACCAACTTTCTGGACCCTGCCCCATATCCGGATTTCAACAGTCTTCACTCGCCGGCACCTGCCCCGAAATGAATCGATATTGCAGGGGAAACACGGGTATGTTTTCCTGAAGTGAAGATAGAGCCGTTCCTTTAATTATTTTTCTGACAGTGAAATTTATCAACAAGCGATGTATTACGCTCTGTTTTGGAATATATTGCACCATATGGGTTATGAGAAAAAAGAGCGATGGTCTCCTCCAAAAAGATCTTAAATATACTGACTTACGGGGAGATACAGGCCATTATTTCCTGGTAAAATTCCTCGGCGACATTTTTGTCCTCCGATTCCACCATGACCCGTACAAGCGGTTCGGTTCCCGAGGGGCGGACCAGGGCCCATGACTCTTTCCTGTTGATCCTGATCCCGTCTGTCATATCAAGTGATTCGGATGAATATGCTTTTTTCAGTCTGGAAATGATATCCAGGGAATCTGTAATTCGGATTTTGTCTTTTACCAGATGAAATTCCGGTAAGGCATCGATGAGACCGGAAAGAGGCCGGGTTTTTTCTACCAGCAGTGATACCATGACGGCTGCAGTCATACCCCCGTCGCGGCAGTACTGATGATTCGGATAAATGATTCCCCCGTTCCCCTCGCCACCCAGTGCGACCGGTGTCCCGTTCTGGGAAAGGCCAATCATGGTTCGGGCAACGTAGATGCTGCCAACCGGAGTATAAACCACGTTGCACCCGTTTCTCTCGGCAATGACTTCAACCAGTCGCGATGAACTGACTGGTGTAACTACCGCTCCTTTCTGTTTCCCGCAGACATAATCCGCGATTAGGCCCAGTACGCAGTTTTCCTCCACGTAACGACCCTGGTCATCGATGAAGACGGATCGATCGGCATCGCCGTCATGGGCAACACCAAAGGCTGCTCCCGTACTCTTCACCATTTCGGCCAGTGATGAGAGCCCTTCTACCGAGGGTTCGGGCATCCGCCCCGGAAATGTGCCGTCTGCCTGTGCATTGAGAGTGAACACCCGGCATCCCATTCTGGTCAAAATTTCAGGTGTGGTTGATACCGCAGCCCCGCATCCCGGATCGACCACTACTGTCATTCCTTTTCCGATATTATGAGGAAAGGAGTCTACCACGGATTTTAGGTACCCGTCTGCCAGGTTGGCCCCGTTGCTCTCCCTGCCTACCTCAGCCCACCCGGCAAGGTCAAATTTTTTGGAAAAAATTCTATCTTCAAGGACGATTGTCTCTTCATCGCCCATCTCTGTCCCGTCGGGTTCGATTATCTTTACACCATTATATTCAGGGGGATTATGGGAGGCGGTGATCATTGCCCCGGCATCAAATCTCTGTCTGATAATATACTGGAGTGCCGGAGTCGGGAGGATCCCGCAATCGACGACATCACAGCCTGCAGCCATGAGCCCCGCCTTTACTGCGCTGATAAGTGCGGGGCCGGAGGTCCGGGTATCCCTTCCGACCGCCACGGTTCCCTTTCTCATGCTCCCGAGTGCCATACCTATGGAGAGGACCAGTGAAGGGGTCATATCGCGGCCGGCTATGCCTCTCACCCCGTTCGTTCCAAATAACCGTTTATCCATCTTTTTCGGTTTCATGTCAGGCTCCGGAGTGATCTTTGTCTTTCTCGTGAAGTTCTAATTTCAGGCGGTCGATTGCCCGTGAGAGGACAAGAAATGCTTCATGCCTTCCCCGGGCACATACCGCTATATACGTGATATCTTCCCCTGCATAAAGACGGCCTTTCCGATGGTGAATGCGGACACCGAGAATTCCATCGGCAGATTCCATTTCCTCCCTGATTTCGATGATCAACCGATCAAAATTCTCATAAAATTCCATGTATTCTGTCCTTTCCGAGTCTGTCCATTCCCTCACAATCCCATTGAAGGTGAGGATGGCGCCAGCCCTGGTCATGTCGCATTCCCGTCTCAGGTCTTTTATGAGTTCTTCAATGGTGAAAAAATCTTCAAATAAAGAGAGAGACATAAGAACATCTTCTACACAAGGATCCTTCAGGATAATATTTTCCATCTCCCCGGGATCGCCAATTACTATCTTTGGATATGCCCTGTTCTTGAATCCCTCAACGATTACATACTCCATGCCTGAACCGGAAATCAGTGAAAGGGCCATATCAAGCGTTGAATCGGGTACAATATAGATTGATTTTTCACCATCAATTCCTGCAGTGATACAGGCGCCGTTTTTGTAAAAAATTGTCGTGTCTTTCCTTTCTTCAAGCTGCCATTGATGGTGGCCAAGATGTTTCACTACGGCTGTGGGACCTTTGCAGTTCAATTCGCGAAGAAGGTCCATGATAAACGTGGTCTTTCCTGATCCCGACAATCCTGCAACGTGAATAATTTTCATAGCGAATCCTCTTCTTCTTCTTCTTCCCTTTCCCTGGACTTGAGTATGGCCGCTGCCGCCTCCCCAACGCTTCTCATCACACTGGTAATCCTGTCTTCGATATCTATCTCTTCATCAATATCGAGTGATGTCCTCTCCACCTCGAGCAGGAACCTGGCCACTTCGCTGGCCTCGAAGAGGAGATCATCAAGTTCCTCTGTGGTAAAAAATCCGCACATGGCACCGTAGAAAAAAGTGGCACCGGATTTGTAGACTTTCCTCTTGAATGAGTTCCTGGCCTGGTTCACTGCCTGGGGGGTATAGCCCTCCTGCATGAAAGGCACCAGTTCCGGAAGGTGCTGGCCAATAAAGGTCATTTCGGCCCCGTTTTTTGTCCGGAAATCTGTACATAACCTGGCAATGGCCCATTCACGTGCGGTGATGTAGGTACGCTTCCTGAGGAACTGGTTGACCTTCCGGTAGGTTGCCCCGTCAACTTTCTTGAACTTTTTGTATTTGTTGATGTCTTCCTGGCCGAATCGCTCTCGCATTATATAACGATTCGTCTGGCAGCCTTATTAAGATATAGCATTATTTGGTTTATGAATTCATTTGCACCTGCAGATGCTGCAATAAATTCAAGAGAAAAAATGGGTTTAAAACCAAAAATAACCCTTATATGCACTTTTTAGAACTATTGCCTTCTCTACCCAAATTCACAGTTCACACTTCCGAACTTACGACTATGCCGTTGACTGGGTGTTTTTCGAGGATATGGGCCGGGTTATTCGTTTATTGAATTTCGAATTGATCCCGGTGATGCCGTTTTGGGTTTCGAAACGCATGTGTGTGCTGGAATATCCGTAGATGAGATTAAGCGTAAAAATTGTTTAAAATGGCTGGAAAATATCAATCATTGCTTTTTAGCGCAAGGCTGGCCAGGATAAATTTTCTTTCGCCTATGAAAATGAGTTTTAAAAATATCTCAATGGAACTGATATCTCCGTTCTTATTACTGAAATTCCATGTGAATAATTGGGGTTTGCCGGATGCTACCGAATGGAGATATTCAAACATGGCAATCGATGATTCCTTTCCATCAGGCTGGTATGGCGGTGAGATATCAAGAAGGGTGTGCCCTCCGATCTCCTCTTCTTTGTAACCAAGAATCTCGCATGCCTTCTTGTTGCATTCCACGATTCGGTTGGATATAAGAAGCATTCCCTCACATGCCTCTTCAAAGAGAATTTTATATCGATCCTGGCTTTCCTCTTTCACCAGACTGATAAATATCCCTATAAGTACGTTATTCGATTCGTTCTGGGGCATTATGGAGATTGATACCGGTATCCTGGAACCATTTCTGTGGAGCAGTGCGGTTTTCATGGAGGTGACCGCCTCCCCTCTCGCTGCCCGGGTAAGTATATCCTGGATTCTCGACAATTCCACAGGCTCGGCAATTTCCGGAAGTGTAAGGCCGGTCGTAAGATGATCGGAGGTATATCCGAGGATGGAAAGGGCAGCCAGGTTGGAGAATTCCACTTTCCCATCCTGGGTAAGGATCATGAACGGCCCGGGCATCATATCGGTAATTTCCCTGCATCTCTGCCGAATTTCCACGGATACGCCCTGGGATTCGGTCCAAGTGCTTATGTCACGGGAATATGAAAATATCACACCTTTTCCCTGCGATTCAAAATAATTGCTACTAATCTCGGCTGAAAACTGGCTTCCGTCCTTTCTTTTATGCCTGGTGTTAATGGCGAGTTCTTTCTTCACACGAAGAGTCTCCAGAAATGTGTTCCATTTCTCATGGTCCATTTCCAGATCGATATCCGGGAGAGTGAGCAAAAGGAGCTCTTCGGGGGTATATCCAAGAGCAGTGCATGCCGCTTCATTTGCGTAAATAAACCTGCCTTTCGTGTCCAGCCAGAAAATTTGTTCTGATGCTCTTTCCACGGAATATTTTGTAATCTGGAGGGAGAGTTCCGCTTTTTCCCGTGTGACGGCCTGCTTGATATTGTGAATCAGCTCGGTAAACTGTGACCGTGGGTCCCCGCCTTTCTGAAGATAGAAATCAGCCCCTGAATTAAGGGCTTCAATTACTATGTGCTCCCTTCCCTTTCCGGTAAAGACTATGAACGGTGTGGTATCGCCTACCCGTCGAAGGTGCTTGAGAAACGCGATTCCATCCATCCCGGGCATCTCGTAATCACAGACGATGGCATCGTATGAACGCTCTTTTAAAAACTTAAGTGCTTCCCTGGCGGAGTTGCAGGTATCAACCTTCAGCTCGCCGCTCCGCTCCAGGTAGATACGCGAGACATCTAGGAGTGCAGGTTCATCATCTACGAAAAGGACCGTAATCATACTTGAGTCTCCCGGAGCATGGACTGGCTGGTTGCCAGTCTTTTATACCAAAGACAGGACTATATTATAACCCATATTTTTCTTTTCATTCAAATACGTATCTAATAAGCCCTGAAATATGTGCATAGTCTCGCCTGTCGATCCGATAATGAGTTCCGGTGAAAAGACCTGACTATTGCCTTCTTTTTGCTAAAATAGCGGTACTTTACCGCACTCTTATTGTATAGCATCATATGGTTTATAAAGATCCAGGTCAATCTGGAGATTTTCTCAAATTGAACGAAATTAATCTTTCAATTTTTAAATAGAAGCGATATTATCGCGATTCTTTATTTTCAGGGGGTGCTAAAATCCTGAGAATACAGGGCTTCAAATGATCACGGTGTATATGGTCAGGTGACAGCCGGTTGGGAAATTTGAGTTCAATGGGAAGAGAAAAAAAAGTCCCGGTTTATACCGGGAATCGCTACTCCAGATTGCATGGCAGTCTTACCTTTTATGACCTCTTTTCTATGTCTGTATCTCTGGGTGGCATCTGACACAGACACATACCAGATACATCCAGTCCGATTAAATATCTCTTCCGGGTGGAGTGAAACTAAAACTCTCCTCCAGGGGTGAACCTTATGGACGGAGATAAATTCATATCATCGGCAACCGGTTTCGCATCCTGCCAAACCTGGAAAAACCCGGGCTCACATTTAAAATACCATATATTTTTGAAGACATTTGAGCATCAATACTTCGGCCTTACGGAAAGAGAAGCCTCAATGGTTGTTTCGATTTATTGGAATGCGGCTATGAAGCAGAAGATATGGATCTCAATCAGGCTCCGCCCCGGCATCACCGGGCTGGAATGTGGGTTGCATATTTCTGGTGAACCTGGATTTATTCAGAGGAGTAACTCCGTAACTTCCGATGCTGAAACGATAACAGAATTTATATGGATAAATTCCGGAAATGGCTTTTTATCGTGTATGGTTTCAGTTCCGGGTATACCGAAAAAAGTGTGGAGAACATCATGAACTGATAAATTGGCATGATTGAGTTGTAGCAGATTTCGCCTGTAAGGAGCAGCGAAGCGTGGCTGATATTTCCATTCAAGGAAAAAAATACCCGGAATTACCCTGTATGCATACATATATTTTAAAAGGATGGCCAGGTGAATCGTTTATCTTTCCAAAGAAATTCCGATCCGGAGCAGCTTCTACGATAGTATTGAATCAGGATCGATCATGCATGGGAGGATATTTGAATTTGGATATTAGACCGCAGGATCGCATTTCAATTGGAGAATGGAAAAAGATCCTTTCCCCGGATACATGCTCATTTGCAAAAAACAATCTAAACAAGATGCTTGCTTCCATCTAGGGATCTACGAGCCAATTTCACGGATTAAGGAGCAGGAAGAGTAGAAATCTGTGTATGGGCAAGTGGATGGTCACGCACTCTCTGAAAAGG
>Ga0307378_10004887_pt1 | contig 18882 bp, 20 predicted proteins | sample UN1MG_FD_202238 | JGI IMG/M metagenome (GOLD analysis project Ga0307378, IMG submission 202238) | Soil microbial communities from Risofladan, Vaasa, Finland - UN-1 | ecosystem: Environmental > Terrestrial > Soil > Coastal area > Acid sulfate soil | place: Finland: Risofladan, Vaasa | collected... | reverse complement strand
GGCTCGGCCGCTTCACGCCGGGCATTTCCGGGGAACATGCTTATCTTTTCGTTGCGGCCGGCCTCGCTTTGGGCGCGGTCTATGGGCGGATCGCCGGGCGCCGGGCAGGCACCACCCAAGGCGGCTCGCCCGGCAGCGCGAAAGCCTGTCCGCTAGGTTTGCGTTCCCTCAAAGCTCCGGCCCCCTTTTTGTGCGGCTCCGACGAAAGCGAGACCGCTCCCGAAACCGTGAGGTTGGGGGTTTTACCTGTCCTTTCCGAAAACTCCATCCGCTGGAGATCAGGCGGCTTTCCCTGCTATGCGTGAAAAAATTCCCTGTTAGCTACTGAAAATTCCCTGTTCGGGTGCGTAGGGAATATGGCTGTAACCAGCTGATTTATAGTCGGAAAACCGAGCCATCTTCCCGCCTTCGCGGCGAGATCTGCGAAATTTCCCTGTATTTTCCCGCGTATCAGGGAATATGCACCCGGAGAGCCTTTCGCCTCAGACTGCCAGCACAGCCACCCAGTTGCGGGTTTTCTCGCTCTCTCCTGACCGTCGCCGAACAGCCCCACGCGCGGCGTCCCCCCACAGCACAAGATGGTGACCAAGCGGATGCTGGGCGTCTACCGAGACGATACAGCTTTGAGGCGAGAGTTCCTGTCCTCACTCGGCTGAAAGTCATTTTCGAACGCGCAATCGGCGGGCGCGGAGGTACGCCCTGCGAGCTCGGGTCCGACACTACTTCGTTAGCCGTGCCATTACCTTGCGGTATCCGTCGCGGATGGCGGCCTCTTCCGTATGCCGCCCGTTGCGGATCACCCACTTCCCCGCGACCATGACATCGCGAACTGGGTTTTGCGTGCCGCCAAGAATCCAGGCGTCGAGAGCCGTCTCGGGACCGTGCCCCAAAAGCACGTTGCTCTCGGCATCGAGCATGACGAGATCGGCGCGCCGCCCCTGAACCAATGCCCCACCGCCCTGACCCGAGGCCTGTTCGCCGCCAGCGAGTGCGCTATCGAACAGCACGCGTCCCGTATGCGAGTCTCCTTCATTGTCCGAACGGGCGATCACGTTGCGGCGACGCAGTTCGAGCCTCTTGCCGCATTCCAGCACCCGCAGTTCCTCGGCGATGGATATAGAGCAGTGGCTGTCGGTGCCGATGCCCCAGGCCCCACCGGAGCGGTGGTATTCCACGAGCCGGAAGAGGCCGTCGCCCAACATGGCTTCAGTGAGGGGGCACAGGCCGGCCACGGCGCCGCTGGCGGTCGCTCCTGCGAGTTCGGATGCGTCGAGATGCGTGGCGTGCACGAGGCACCATCTGTTATTCAGCTCGACGTTGTTCAGCAGCCATTGCACGGGGCGCGCGCCCAACGCGGCCATTATTTCGGCGACTTCCCGGGCAGTCTCCGACACGTGGATGTGGATCTTCGCCGCCGCGTCTAGATCGTTCAAGCCGGCCAACATCGTAAGGGTTTCATCGGGGGTCACCGCGCGCAACGAGTGCAAGGCAACGCCGACGCGGAGCGTCGGTCGGTCCTTGCACCGGCGGCGCAGTTCATCGAAAAGCGCAAGGTAGCCGTCCACCGAATGGACAAAGCGCCGCTGTGCGTGCTCCGGCGGTTTGCCGATGCCTCCGTGTGCATAGAGCACGGGCAAGAGCGTCAAACCCAGACCCGTTCGGTCGGCGGCCGCGATGAGGCGATCCGACATTTCGGTGCGGTTGTCGTAATCGGCGCCCCCGGGCCGATGGTGGACATAGTGAAATTCGCACACTGCCGTCGTGCCGAACTGCAGCATTTCCAAATAGACCAGCGACGCGAGCGCTTCGTAGTCATCGGGCGTCAGCCGATCGACAAAGCGATACATCTCCTCGCGCCACGTCCAGAGGTTATCCTCGGCTCGATGACTGGTAACGAACTCGGTTCGACCGGCAAGCGCGCGCTGAAAGGAATGAGAATGGAGGTTCGAGAGGCCCGGCACGCCATAACCGGCCAGTTTGACAGCCTCGCGGTCACCGAGGCGATTACGTGACACCCGCACGATCACGCCATCGTCGCCTATTTCGAGATATCCGGGCGACAGCCAGCCTTCTGGTTGGTGCAGATGTTCAATTTGGTAGATGGTTGGCATAGATTTCGGAAATGTGCTCAGGGTCAACGGCTAATGGCTTTGATGAGTACAAGCGTGCAATCGCCGAATACTTTCTCCTGCACAGTCCGCCGCAAACTCCTGACCGAAGCGGTTCTACCAATACCGAACCGTCTCGTAGCAGATGTCGATGTCGCATCGCCGGAGGCTAAGCATCCTCGCCAGGAGGCTCAAGCCAATTTACACTGACAATGCCGAGCCGGGCGCAGCAGCGCGCTCGAAATAGGAGAGACATCATGACCAAGGCCCGCGAGGACGTCCTGGCGGCGAACGAAGCCTACGCGACAGACTTCGGCGACAAGGCGAACCTGCAGATGCCGCCGGCCCGCCGCTTTGCCATCCTCACCTGCATGGACGCGCGGCTCGATCCGGCGAAGTTCGCAGGCCTGCAGGAAGGCGACGCGCACGTCATCCGCAACGCCGGCGGACGCGCCAGCGACGACGCCATCCGCTCGCTTGTCATCTCTCACAAACTGCTCGGGACCAACGCCTGGTTCGTCATCCACCATACCGATTGCGGAATGGAGACCTTCACCAATGACGTAATGCGCGGGCTTCTGAGGCAGAGCCTGGACACCGCGGAAGTCGGGCCGGACGGCTGGAAGGATGTCGGGCCCGGTCCGGGCTCCACCGCAGGCGACACGATCGATTGGCTGACCATCAAGGACCAGGCTGAGAGTGTGACGTCGGACGTAGCCCGCATCCGATCGCATCCCCTCGTGCCCGCGGACGTGCCGATCTACGGCTATATCTACGACGTGAAATCGGGCCGGCTGATCGAGGTGCCCGCCGCCACCGCAGCCGGCAAGGTGTGAGGGCAGAGAATCTAAAGGCCCAGCGCGCCGCAGGAGGCTGTCCTTTCCAAAATTTCCATACGCTGGAGATTCAGCCAGCGATTTTGCCTGCTCTGCGGGAAACAACTCCCTGTTAGCTCACAAAGAGTCCCTGTTCGGATGCTGAGGGAATCTAGCTGTAAGGCCGGCCTCACCCCACGCGCAGGCTCTGCCCGCCCCGAGAGGCGATCGGGCGCGAAGCAAACAACGACCCGGATCTGGGAGACGGCGCGGAGCGACCGTCCCGAAGGGGCGTTTCGCGTTCGTTGAGGCTTGTGTCGCGGATTAGACCAGCAGCACTAAACCGACGGCTGCGGCTGCGCCACCCGCCACGCGGTAGAAGCTCTTGCCATAGCTGTTGCCCAGCGTACCGACGAGAACGCCGACTCCGATCCCGACGATGTGCAGCAGGGCGGTGGCCAGCATGAAGCCTAGGCCGTAGGTGAACCCCGAAATGCCCAGGGGCATCTCGGCGCCGTGAGCGTGGCCGTGGAAGACCGCAAACGCTCCCACAAGAGCTACGGCGAGGGCTACCGGCGCATTGACGCCGAAAGCCACCGCCAAGCCGAGCACGATGACCGACAAGGCGATGCCAATCTCAACAAAGGGCAGGGGCATGCCGGCAACGCCGGCCAATCCACCGAGCGCCATGAGCGCAATGAAGGACAGCGGAAGCAGCACCAGCGCCTTGCGCCCAAGCTGGTAGGCAAAGACGCCGACCAGGATCATGGCGAGCAAATGGTCCACGCCTCCCAGTGGATGCATGAAGCCATGCATCATGCCACTCGCGTGCCCGACGCCGACATGCGCGAGCGCGGCGGTGGGGGCCAGGCCGAGCGCAATGACTGCCACTCGCAGCATGTTCTGCCTCATTTCGAACCTCCCTCGTTCAGAGCCGTGATGATTGTGCTAATCGAAACTATTCCAGCTATTTTGTACGAAAAAGATATCCAGGCAAGGGGTTTTGTTACGGAGAATGCAATTTTATCGGAGGTTTACTGCGATCCCCTGTTCTTGAAGCGATGTTGCCGCGAAAACCGGCATTAGGCTACTGAGTTGAAACGAAAATCGCACATGTTTTGAGCAACCAATGATCCTTACGTAAAGAATCACCTTGATAGACGTTGCTTTTCGTATCAATCTTAGGTTCAAGCTTCGAGAAGCGCAGAACAGGGCGTGGGGATGGCGCTGCCAAGAAAGCCACTAAGTTCTGGTAAGCGGTCCGGCGCATGGCGGTTGGGCGGGCATGGCTCTCAGTCCGCGGGATCGGCGGGCGGTCTCGACGCTATCGACTCCACCATCATCAAGCTCTTGCAGGCAGACGGCCGCGCCCCCTTCACCTCGATCGCCAAGCAGCTTGGCATCTCGGAAGGGGCCGTGCGCAACCGCGTCGGCCAACTCATCGACTCCAAGGTTCTTCGGATTATCGGTGTCGCCGACCCCATGGCGCTCGGCTACGACGCCTACGCGATGGTCGGCTTGAAGGTCGCCGCCTCACACGATCCGCAGGAGGCCGCGCACTACTTCCGCGACAGGGACGAGGTGACCTACGTCCTGTTCGTGGCCGGCCGCTACGACCTGTTGATCGAAGTGATCTGCGAGACGCACGAGCAGCTTGCGCAATTCCTGCGCGAGCACTGCTACAGCCGCGACGACTTGCTCTCGATCGAGCCCATGGTCGGATTGGCCATGTACAAGAACATGCTCAAATGGGGGCAACCCTAGATCATGGGCGCTGGGCAACGAGTCGTCGAGAGAGAGGGTCTCGCGCGGACACCCAGCGCCAAGCCGCGTCGCCAGAGGTGGTTCGAGTATCAAAAGCCGATTCCCGTCATCTGGTCCTTGGTGCTTGGCATCTCCGTATGGGTGCTGTTCTTCGGCCTGTGGGAGCTTGCAGCGGCCCGAGGCTGGATCGACACGCTGTTTATGCCGCCGCCGCACCAGGTCCTCGCCACGCTCTACACGATGATCGCGGAGCGAGGCTTTCTCTCAGACATCGCGATCAGCATTTACCGCATTCTCCTGAGCTTTGCGATGGCTTGCGCCATTGCCATTCCGCTCGGAGTCTTGATGGGCTCGTTCCGCACGGTCGATGCCTTCTTCAATCCGTTCGTGAGCGCCTGGCGTTACCTTCCTGCGCCTGCATTCATTCCGCTTTTGCTGATGTGGTTCGGGGTCGGTGAAGGCTCGAAGCTCGCGCTCCTTTTTATCGGCGTCATCTTCTTTCTGATCACGTTGATCATGGATCACACACGGGCTGTGCGCGCCGAACTCATCGAGACAGCGATGACGCTTGGCGCGAACCGATGGCAGATCCTTTCAACCATCGTGCTGCCGGCCGTCGCCCCCAAAATTCTGGTCTCCATGCGCCAAATGCTCGCGGTGAGTTGGACGTATCTGGTGATCGCGGAGATTGTCGCGGCAACGACCGGCATCGGTGCCGTGATGATGCGCGGCCAACGCTTCCTGAAGGTCGACGAGATCATGGCGGGCATTCTCGTGATTGGAATCGTTGGGCTGCTTTTCGATTTCCTCTTTCGATTGGCGTACCGAGTTCTCTTTCCGTATGTGGCCAACGGACAGCGATGACGAGAAGCGGAGTGTTGTTCAACTCGATGGGAGTAAAGGTTATGCAGAAGCTGCCGCTATCAAATTTCAGGATTCGTCTATTTGCATTGGCCGTGGCGGGGCTCGCCTTGTTCGCCGCCGACTTGGCTGTCGCCAAGGACAAGGTCCGCGTCGCGGGGCTTACCTGGCCGGGCTATGGCTGGTGGTACATCATCAAAGAGAAGAACTTGGCGCCGGATCTGGACGTCGAGTACCAGGCCATTGAGGACCCGTTCCAAAGCTTCAGTCTGATGTCTTCCGGGCAAATGGACATCGTCTCCAGCACTGCTGAGTTTGCGCCGATCGGCGCCTCGCAAGGCATGCCGGTGCGCATGATGGCCTACGGCAATCTTTCGCACGGCACCGACAAGATCATCTTGCGTCCCGACATCGAAGGGCCCGAAGACCTCAAGGGCAAGAAGGTCGCGGTCATGGTGGGCGGCTTGCCGCAGATCATGATGGGTATCTATCTTGAGGAGAATGGCCTGCCATTCGACTCCGTCGAATATGTCAACGTCATCATGGATCAGGCTGCGGCCGCCATGATCGGCGGTACGGTTGCCGGCGCGGAACTGTGGGAGCCCTTCGGCGAGCAGACCCTGAAGTCCGTGAAGGGCTCAAAGGTCGTCGCCAGCACCGCCGATCCCAAGTGGGCGAAAAGCGCGATCATCGCCGATGCACATTTCATCAATGCGGATTGGGCCGAGAAGAAAAGAGGGACTGCACTCAAGGCCCTGAAGGCAATGTATGACGCCATTGCCTATTGGAAGGAGAACCCGGAAGAGGGCAACAAGATCATCGCTGATGGCATGAAGATGTCGGTGAGCGATGTCGAGCTTGTTATCGGCAAGGACGGCACCGGGCTCGACGGCGGTCTCTATCCCTACACATTCATGGAAGCGGCACGGTTTTGCGGTGTCGCTCCGGGTGACCCGCCCTTCGGCCAGACGAACGGTCAGATGATCGAATACTACAAGCTGACCAACAGCTGGTGGGTCAAGTTCGGCACTGTCGAGAAGGAGTATCCGCCCGAGAAGGGCATCGACTGCAGCCTGCTGAAGGATCTCTACGACAGCGGTTATCGCGGCTGAGACCACGAACATTTCGGCGGGCGGATCGTCTTGTTCCGCCCGCCGGCAACATCAACCATCGGCGAGGGAACGTAATGCCTGGAGTCTATCCATCGGTAATGTCGGACGCGATTGCTGACAAAAAGCGCATCGATCAAGCGAAGGCGGATCTGGAGAAGGCTGGCGTGAAGTACGTGCTCTCCTGCTGGATCGATATATTGGGAAGCCCCAAAACCAAGCCGGTGCCGATCTCCGAGTTCGAGAATTTGTGTGTCGGCAAGGGCCCCCAATTCGCGGTCCACTCCGTGGCGACCTTTCCCGATCTCGGACCGGCAGATCCTGATCAAATCCCTATCCCGGATCTGGATGCACTCTATGTGTGCCCGTGGAATCCGGACTACGCGATCGTCTTCGCCGACCTTTTCTATAAGGACGCGCCCTACGACGTTTGCCCGCGCATGGCGCTGAAGCGCACGGTGCAGGAAGCAGCGGACGCCGGATACGCTTTTTACGCGGGCCTCGAGCCGGAGTTCATCGTCCTGCGCTATGATGAGGGCGGTCAGCCGGTCAAGGGCATCGACGATGATCCGCTTCCGGGCGAGGGCTTTCGTCCCCGGCGGCAGGCTTTCGGCTACGACGTCGAGTACACGCTCGATTCAATGCCCTTCCTGGCCGATGTCATCGAGCATCTGAATACGATGGGCTGGGGCCTCAAGAACGTGGTTTGCGAGGGTGCCTATTCGCAGTTCGAGGTCGATTTCGACTACACGGACGTGCTCGCGATGGCCGACCGCTTCACGCTCCTGCGCGTTCTGCTGAAAGAAGTTGCCAAAAATCACGGCATGTTCGTCACCTTTATGCCGAAGCCGGCGCAAGGGGACTGGCGGAGTGGTGCCCACATCAACTGGAGCGTCCAGTCCACCGCGGAGCCGGGTGGCAATCTGTTCAAGGGCAAGGGAGGCTGGAGCGAGCTCGCCAAGCACGCCGTCGGCGGCGTACTGAAGCACGGCGTTGCGCTCACCGCGGTCAATTGTCCGACGGTCAACAGCTACAAGGGCCTCGTCGCGCGGGCCCGGGATTTTGAAGGGGGCACCGTGACTTGGGCGCCGACCCACATGACCTACGGCGTCAATAACCGGTCGGCGATGATACGTCTGCCGCAGGCCCGCTACGCCATCGAGAACCGAGCAGCCGACATGTGCCTCAATCCCTATCTCGGCCTGGCCCTAACCTGCGCGGCTTCGCTCGAAGGTATCCAGGAGAATCTCGATCCCGGACCGTCGCTCGAGAAGTCCCTGTACGACCTCACGGCGGAAGAGCGTGAGGAGTTCAAAGTGAAGCCGCTGCCGCAAAATCTCGATCAGGCCATCAAGGGCTTTGCCGCTGATCCACTCGCCAAGCGCGTCTTGGGAGACACCATGCATCGGCTCTACACGACCCATAAGCAGGACGAGTGGGACCGCTTCCATGAGACCGTCACGGAGTGGGAGAAGCATGAGTATCTGAGGTTCTTCTAGGACCGCATCGAAATGAGAAGGAACTTCGACGATATGCCACCGAAATCCTTTCATGCTTCATTGCCCAAGCTCACAGTACGTGGGGTCGGCAAGCAATATTGCCTCAATGGTGGCAAGACGATCGACGCGGTGCACGACGCGTCCTTCGATGTGATGGAAGGGGAGATCTGCGCGCTGCTCGGCCCCTCGGGCTGTGGCAAGTCGACGGTACTGCGCATGGTCGCGGGCCTCGAAAATCCCTCTTCCGGAGCGATGTTTCTGGACAACGAACAGATCGACGGCCCACACAAATCACGAGGCATGGTGTTCCAGCGCTACACCTCGTTTGACTGGATGACGGTGCAGAAAAATGTCGAGTACGGCATGAAGATCAACGGGGTGTCGCAGTCTGATCGCATTGCGCAGGCCGATCGCTTCATCCAGATGATTCAGCTGAGCAAATTCAAGAACGCCTATCCGTGCCAGCTCTCCGGCGGCATGCAGCAGCGCGTCGCCATTGCGCGCACGCTGGCCAACGGACCATCCATTCTTCTCATGGACGAGCCGTTCGGCGCGCTCGATGCCGAGACCAAGTGGCAAATGCAGGAGCTGATGATCAGCATCGTAGAGAATTCGAAGGTGACGGTGCTCATTGTCACGCACGATATCGCGGAAGCGATCTTCCTGGCCGACCGCATCGTCTTCATGTCCCGCCATCCGGGAACAGTTCGCGAGAACATGGTCACGGAATTCAAGAACGGACGGCGTTTCTCAAGTCATGAGGAGATGATAGAGGCCAAAGGCTTCCACGAAATCGAGAGAAGGATCATGCATCTCATGCGCGACGAAATGCGGAACGACCGCGAAGAAGCACTCCAAGAGTGCTGATCTAACAGGCGAGGAGGAAAAAAATGTGCAGCGTATGCGGATGCGGGCCCGGGACACATCACGCCCACTCCGGGCATGAGCGCGCAGGCCATGAGCATCATGACTTGGTGCTTATCGAGAAGGATATCCTGGCCAAGAACGACGTCTATGCCGAGGCAAACCGCGAACGTTTCGAGCGGCTGGGCATCTTTGCCCTAAATCTTGTATCGAGCCCCGGCTCCGGCAAGACGACGCTGCTCGTGAAGACGATCACCTCATTGAAGACGAAATTATCTGTGGCGGTGATCGAGGGCGATCAGCAAACGTCCATAGATGCGGACCGTATCCGCGCCACCGGCGTGCCGTCTGTCCAAGTCAACACCGGGCGCGGCTGCCATCTGGACGCGCATATGGTGGGGCACGCGATGGAAGATTTGCCGCTTTCGCGGAACTCGGTCTTGTTCATCGAGAATGTCGGCAATCTTGTCTGCCCGGCAAGCTTCGACCTTGGCGAGGCGCAGAAGGTGGCGATCCTCTCGGTGACCGAGGGTGACGACAAGCCGCTCAAATACCCGGACATGTTTGCCGCCGCCACGACGGTCGTCATCTCGAAAATCGATCTGCTGCCCTATGTCGACTTCGACGTGGAGCGCTGCATCGGCCACCTCCGGTCAATCAACCCGGATCTCGATATCTTTCAGCTCTCCGCGACCACGGGTGAGGGAATGGATGCGTGGATTGAAACGCTGACCGGCGCCGCCGGCCACCCGGCGCAAGAGGCGCTCTGTCATGCATGAGCTGACCATCGCCAGCGCCTTGGTGGAGCAGGTCTGCGATCACGCGAGGGACCGCGGTGCGGACCGCGTCGGCTCGATCAGAATCCGCATGGGCGCGTTGAGCGGCATCGCTAAAGCTCTTCACTTTTGCTTTCCGTCCGCGGCCAAGGGCACGCTTTGCGACGGCGCGGTGCTCTATATCGACGAGGTGCCGCTCACGGTGATGTGCACAAGCTGCGACGCGGTCAAGACGCCGTCCGGGCACTACAATTTCCGCTGTCCCGATTGCGGACATCCCACGCCCAAAGTGATCACGGGGCGGGAGATGCAGCTCGCCTCGATCGAACTCGTCGGCGCGGATTCGACTCCTGCTGGCGCCCACGCCTCCGCTGGGACCTCGGACAACAGTCTCTCAAGTCAAGGGATATGAAATGAGCAACACTGCGCCCGGCGCATGGCAGAACGTGCCACATCAACTTCGCGGTCCCCATCAGCACACCGGAGCGGACGATCACATTTATTCGCCGCGGCTGCACAACGGAACGTTCAAGTCCAAGGGCATTGCGACGTTCCTGAATGCGCCTTACTGCCCGCCTGACCGCAATGCCATCCGCGAGATGGGCGCCAAGGTTTGTTTTATCGGCGTGCCGTGGGACCAGGGTCAGATCGTGCGTACCGGCACCTCGCAGGGCGCTGGGGGCATCCGCGAAGCCTCCACCCAGTACTTCCCATACATGTTCGAGTACGACGTGGATCTGCTCACCTATTACAACATGGTCGATTGCGGCGATGTACCGATCGTGCCCGGCAACAACGAAAAGTCCCACGAATATATCTACGACTATCTGACGGAGTGCTTGCACGGCGGGGCGAAGGTCGTGCTGTGCGGCGGCGACCATTCCGTCCCCATCCCTGGCGCGCGTGCCCTGTCCGATTTCCACAAGAACGGCAGCATTGGGTATCTTCACGTCGACTGCCATCTCGATGCGGCGCCGGACTGGGCGGGGAATGCCTTCACCAACTGCTCCGGTCCGTCCCGCGCGCTCGACCTGCCGAATTGCAACGCCAAGAACATGGTGCATATGGGATCGCGCAACGGTCTCAACCCGAAGGATTGGTTCGACTTCTTCGTCGACAACGATGTCCGGCTGATCCCGATGCAGGAGGTTGTCTCGCGCGGTGTGGTGGAATGCACCGAGGAGATCTTCACGCGGGCCTGGGACGGCACGGACGGGATCTATTTTTCCTGGGATACCGATTCCATCGATTCCAGCTGCATGCCCGGAACCACGGCGCCCGAGTGCTTCGGTTTCAAGGGGCGCGAAGTGATCCAGCTGGCGCGAACCGCCGGCAAGTTCGGCGCCGACATCATGGAAGTGTCGGAACTCTGTCCGCAGTTCGATGTGAGCCATATCAGCATCAAGACCGCCGTCTTGATGATCTGCCATTTTCTAGGGAGTAGGGCCAAGACCCTGCGCGACCAAGGACTGAAACCGTAACCGCCAACGCGACAACGAGAAAAGCGAGACTGCTATGAATCCCGCGAAAAGTTATGCGCATCTATTCTCACCCCTCGGTGGAGAGGGAGGCGAGAATTACCGAGCTCCCGGCCAGCTGACCTTCCTGCGCGCCCCGCATGTGCCGCTCGAGACCGAAGCGCTCAAAGCGCACGGTGCGCGGTACGCTTTCGTCGGCGTGCCGTTCGACGAGGGAAATGTCGGCAAGCCCGGCAGCGAGGACGGTCCCCGAGAGTTTCGCATCGCCTCTCAGGAATATCTCTCTTACTGGTTCGAGTTCGGCGTGGACCTCGACGGAATGGCGGTGGATTGCGGTGACGTGCCGATGCCCAAGGTCAATCCCGATAGCGCCCGGGAGCGCATCTATCGCGCCGTCACCACGGTGCTCCAAGCCGGGATGACGCCGATCGTACTCGGCGGCGATCGTTCGATTTCGATCCAGATCGCGCGCGCGCTGTCCGATTACATCGGGGCGGATAAGAAGATGGGGTGCTTGCACTTCGGCGCCCACCTCGATCTGGCCGATAGCTGGGCCGGCGAGAAGTTCCTGAGCACTTGTGCCATGGCGCGGATCACCGAGCTACCGAATCTCGCATCGGAGAACGTGGCGATGATCGGCGCCCGCAATTCCATGAACCCCAAGGACTATATCGATCTGGCGAAGGAGCGGAATCTGCGCTTCTACCCGATGTTCGAGGTCTTCGATCGCGGCATCGACGCGGTGATGCAGGAGGCGACGGAAAAGGTCTGGGGCGGCACCGACGCGCAATATCTGAGCTTCAACTTCAACGTCATGGACGCCTCCGCCGCGCCGGGTGTGACCGCGACCGAACCCGGCGGGCTGGAGAGCCGGGAGATGATCCGGGTTGCCGACATCATCGGCCTGCGGAAATCGGTGAGCGTCATCGACGTGACCGAACTTGCGCCCGTTTATGACATCAGCGGCACGACTTCGCGCCTCGCGGTCTGCGCGGTGCTTCGGATCATGGCGGCGATGGCTAGGGCCAGAGGCGAGCTGGTTGATCCCAACTTGCGCCGCTCGGACCTCGCGCCTGCTCAGGCTTAAGGACAGGAGGCCGGGACGGCGGAAAGACGGCGCATGCAGAAGCTGGAGCACATTGTCGGCCAGGCCAGCGATCCGGAGATCGCCGACAGGCTGCATGGGCTTCAGCATGCGGGACGGGTCGAGTATCTCGCGCTCCAGCCCGAGGATATGCAGCGGCACCGGCTGCGGATCACGGGCGACCAAGGCACCGAATACGCCATCGCCATTTCCCGGCGGCAAGCATTGAGGGATGGTGCGGTCCTGATGCTCGGCGACGAGAAGGCGGTGGTCGTGCGCTCCCGCGAGCAGAATTGGCTGCGTCTCAAGGCGAAAGACCCCGCCACGGCGCTGGAGCTCGGCTATTTCGCCGGAAACATGCATTGGAAGGTCCGATTCGACGGCTCGGTGCTGGAGATCGCGCTCCAGGGGCCGGAGGCCGACTACCTGACACGGCTTGCAGACTTTCTGGCGGATGGCCGCGTCGAGCCTGCGCCATGAACGACGACACTCTTCTCCTAACGCTTCAGCACGGGGACAGCTTCTTCCCGACGGGGTCGATTGCGTTCTCCTGGGGCCTCGAAAGTTTGCACCGAGACGGGTTGGTCCGGAATGCGGAAGAGCTTCTCGGCTTCATCGAAGGGCAATTGCTCGGCCGCTGGGGCACGTGCGATCTGCCCGCGATTCTAGCCGCTTACCGGTCGCGCGGCGCGCCGGATGAGGTCGCGGCGGTGGATGCTGCGATCGAGGCACTGACTCTGCCGCAGCAATTGCGCGAGGGGTCGCGAAAATCGGGCGCCGCGTTGCTGGGCGTGCATGAGAAGCTGGGCACTGCCGGCGCGGCGCCTTACCGCGCCATGGTGCGGAGTGGCACGGTGCCCGGTCATCTGCCGGCCGTTCAGGGATTGCTTTGGTTCCACATAGGGGCGTCGGAGGCCTCCGCCTGCGCCATCTCGGCACATGCGGCGACCGTCGGATTGCTTGGTGCCGCCGTACGTCTGGCAATCGTGGGTCACCTCGATGCCCAGCGAATCCTGTCCAAGGCGCACGCGGTCATCAAAGACATTGTCGCCGGTCGACCGACAAGCAATCTGGACCAATTCTCGTCGTATGCGCCCGCGGCTGAAATTGCCGCCATGCGCCACGAAACGCGCGACGCGCGTCTGTTTTTCAACTGATCCTGGCAGGGAGAGTGTTCCGATGCTCCTGACACCGACCGAACTTGAGCGATTGACCATCTTCACCGCGGCCGAGCTTGCGCGAAAGCGCAAGACCAAGGGTCTAAAGCTCAATCATCCGGAAGCCGTCGCCTATATCGCCGATGAGATTCTCGAAGGCGCGCGGGAGGGCCGGTCCGTGGCCGACATGATCAGCTTCGGCTCGACGCTTCTGACCACCGACGATGTGATGCCGGGGGTCGCCGAGCTGATACCGATGATCCAGGTGGAAGGTACCTTTCCCGACGGTACGAAGCTCGTCACCGTGCACGATCCGATACGGCCTGGAGAGCAGAAGCAGGATGCGAACGCCGTCGCTCCCGGGGAGATCGTCACACTCGACGGCGACATCGAGATCAACACCGGCCGGGATCGAGTCACGGTCAAAGTCCTGAATACCGGCGACCGCCCGGTGCAAATCGGTAGCCATTTCCACTTCTTCGAGATCAACAAGGCCTTGGACTTCGATCGCAAGGCGGCCTTCGGCTTTCATCTGGATATTCCGGCCGGGACCGCCGTGCGGTTCGAGCCGGGCGAAAGCAAGGAAGTGACGTTGGTGACTTTCGGGGGCACCGGCGAGATCTATGGCCTGAATGGATTGACAATGGGAACGACCCACGGCGCGGAGCCGCGCGACGAGGCGCTCCGCCGCGCGCGCGAGCGCGGATTCAAGGGAGCTTGATCATGGCACGCATCAGCCGGAAAGATTATGCAGCGATGTATGGCCCCTCGGCGGGGGATGCCGTGCGTCTCGGCGATACATCGCTCATGGCCGAGGTCGAGCATGACTACGTGGTGCCCGGCGACGAATGTCTTCACGGCGGCGGCAAGACGCTGCGTGACGGCATGGGCTTAAAGTCGGGATATGACAGCAGCCAGGGCTCGCTCGACATGCTGATCAGCAATGTCGTGGTGATTGATCCGGTACTCGGCATCGTCAAGGGCGATATCGGCATCAAGGACGGACGCATCGTCGGCGTGGGCAAGGGCGGCAACCCCGAGACCATGGATGGCGTCGACCCCAATCTTATCTGCGGTGCCGCGACGACCGTGCGGGATGCGGAAGGCCTCATTGCCACGCCGGGCGGAATCGACGTTCACGTTCACTTCGACAGCGCGCAGCTCTGCGAGCACGCGATCAGCTCCGGTATCACGACAATGATCGGTGGCTCGCTCGGTCCCATCACCGTGGGTATCGACTGCGGCGGAGCCTGGAACGTCGGCAAGATGCTGCAAGCCGCCGAGCACTGGCCGATCAATTTCGGCTTTCTCGGACGCGGCAATTCCTCGAAGCCCCGGTCGCTCTACGATCAGCTGGCTGGCGGCTGCCTCGGCCTCAAGATCCACGAGGATTGGGGCGCCATGCCGGCGGTAATCGATACTTGTCTCGGCGTGGCGGACGAGCTGGACTTCCAGGTCCAGCTTCACACGGACACCTTGAACGAGAGCGGCTTCCTCGAGGATACGCTCGCCGCCATCAACGGTCGCACGATCCACATGTATCATACGGAGGGTGCCGGCGGTGGCCATGCGCCAGACATCATCGCTGTTGCGGGCGAGCGTAACTGTCTGCCGTCGTCGACCAATCCGACCAATCCCTTCACGGTCAACACGTTCGACGAGCACCTCGATATGATCATGGTGTGCCACCATCTGAACCCGGCCGTGCCGGAAGACGTGGCGTTCGCCGAAAGCCGCATTCGGGCACAGTCGATCGCCGCCGAGGACGTGCTTCACGACATGGGCGCCATTTCGATGCTCGGATCAGACAGCCAGGGCATGGGCCGCATCAACGAAGTGATCTGCCGCACGTGGCAGCTCGCCAGCAAGATGCGGGATCAGCGCGGCCGTCTCAGCGAGGAAACGTCCAGGCTCGGCGACAACGAGCGCATCAAGCGCTACATCGCGAAATATACGATCAATGCCGCGCGCACCTTCGGCATCGACAAATATATCGGCTCGCTGGAAGGCGGGAAGCTCGCCGACGTCGTGCTCTGGCGTCCGGCGTTTTTCGGTATCAAGCCCGAACTCGTCGTCAAAGGCGGCTTTATCGTTTGGGGCGCCATGGGCGACAGCGCGGCATCCCTCATGACCTGCGAGCCGCTTCTGATGCGGCCGCAATGGGGCGCCTTCGGCTCCGCGCCGAAAGCGCTGAGCGCTCACTTCGTCACGCAGACGGGTGCCGACGCCGATGTCGCCGGAAGCCTCGGCCTGTCCAAGCCGGTGCTGGCCGCCAGCGGAACCCGCAAGCTCAGCAAAGCGGACATGCTGCACAACGACGCCTGTCCGGAGATCAAAGTGAATCCGCAAACCTTCGACGTATTTGTCGACGGCGCGTTGGCGACTTGCGAACCGGCGGAGACCCTTCCGCTGGCACAGAAATACATGCTGCGATGACGGAATCCGGCAAAAGCAACGGCCCCGCGCGGGTGGGGATCGGCGGACCGGTGGGGTCCGGCAAAACCGCACTGATCGAGCGGCTATTGCCCCTGCTGGCCGAGGCCGGTGTCGAAACCGCCGTCGTCACCAACGACCTCATGACCAAGGAAGACGCCGAGCGCATCCGGCGCAGCGGCCTTATCTCTCCCGAACGGGTGTTGGCGGTCGAGACCGGCGCTTGTCCGCACACGGTCATTCGGGAAGATCCGACGCCGAATATCGAGGCGGCCGATTCCTTGGAAGCCAAATTTCCGGAACTCGATCTCATCCTGATCGAGAGCGGCGGGGACAACCTCGCATCCACGTTCTCCTACGATTTGGTGGACTACTGGCTGTTCGTGATCGACGTGACCGGCGGCGACGACATTCCGAGGAAGCGTGGGCCGGGCGTCGTGCAATGCGACCTCCTCGTCATCAACAAGTTTGATCTTGCCCCTTACGTGAATGTCGATCTTGATCGGATGGTCCGCGAGGCGCATGACGTGCGCGGCGGCAAGCCGCTCCAGCTTACGAACTGCGCCACTGGCGAGGGTGTGAAAGAGGTCGTTGGCCACGTCGCGCGCGACGTTCTGTTCCACGACAGAGCGGCATAGGAAACCAGATGCACGGCGGCGTAAGCGATCACGAAGAGCTGGCCGCGAAACGGCGCGGCCGCATCGATCTGACTTTCCGCCGCGGGCCTGACGGCCGCACCTTCCTGGGGCCCCAATACGCTAGCTATCCATTTCATATCTGCCGTCCGCATCGATATTTGGATGATCCATGCGGCATGGCGACTCTCTATCTCCAGTCGGTGGCCGGCGGCCTGTTTGAGAGCGACCGGTTGCATGTCGGGCTCACCGCTGAGCCCGGCACGGCGCTGCATGTCACCTCACAGGCCTCGACGGTCGTCCACAGCATGTCGGGCGACCATGCGGAGCACAGCGTGACAATCGAGGCCGGGGAGGGCGCCTTGGTGGAATATCTGCCCGACTCGACGATTTTGTTTCCTCGAGCCAGCCTCGCATCCCGAGTCAAGGTCCAAGCCCACGAAACTGCTTCGGTGATCTGCGCCGATGCCTTCCTGGCGCACGATCCCGACGGCGAGAGTGCAATGTTCAACCGGCTCGATAGCGACATGACGGTCGCTGCCCCGAGCGGCCAGATACTCGTGCGGGACAAGTTCCACATTACGGGCGACCTCTTGAACCGAAATCTCCCGGGCTTGAACGGTCCGTGGATCGCCCAGGCAACGGTCATGGTGTTTCATCGTGGCGTGCCCTTGGAAGCGCTCCTCGACAACATTCGTGCGGAGTTGGACGTGCTGCCAGATATCTTCGCGGGAGCGTCGCGCCTCCCCGGCGGCGCAGGGGTCTGGACGCGCATCCTGGCATGCGACGGGCATGCGCTTCGCACGGCCGTGCTTGCCGTATGGGCCTGCGCCCGCGAGCAAATGACCGGGAAGCGCCCCGGCGTTCGCCGCAAATAGCGCGACGGGGCAAGGTCCACCGAAATGCTGATCGACCGCGACAATTCCCTTCTCCTGCTTGTGGACATGCAGGAGCGCTTGCTTCCGGCGGTGATCGATAGCGAGAGAACTTTGCGGAAGGCGGCTCTTTTGACTGTCGCGGCCGAGCGCATGAAAGTTCCCGTCCTCGTCTCGGAACACTATCCGAAGGGCATCGGGCCGACGAGCGAGGTGCTCTCCGCCAATATCTCGGCCGGCAGTGTGATGCATAAGATCCACTTTTCCTGCTTCGCCGATGACGATTGCCGCCGCCGTATCGCCGCTGCGGCACGCAAGCAGGTGGTGCTCGGCGGCACGGAGACGCATGTCTGCGTTCAGCAAACCGCCCTCGATCTCAAACAGGACGGCTACCAGGTGTTTGTCGCTGCTGACGCGACATCCAGCCGGCATGAGGATGACAAAAGTCTCGCGATCGCCCGCATGCGGGCGGCCGGCATCGTCATCGTCAGCGCCGAAATGGTCGTGTTCGAGTGGATGCGCCGGGCCGATACGCCAGTGTTTCGCGAAATGCTGGCGCTGATAAAAGAGGCTTAAGCCTGTGCCGCTGCCATGTCCAACCAGCGATCGAACACCGTGCGGCAATGACGCTCGAAGTCGGGGAGAAACCGCTGGCCGTCCCCGAGCACCGTCTCGATAGTCACCCCGCCCGCGACAAGGTAGTCGGCGTTGTTGCGGCACATCAGCTCGAGCAGCGCCTCGTCGGCTTCTGCATGATATTGGAAGCCGTAGGCGTTGTCGCCGAGACGAAAGAGCTGGACCGGCGTCAGCGCCGACGATGCGAGCGTGGTGCCGCCGGGGACGTCGCGAATGCGGTCTCCATGAAAGTGGCAGGAGACGAGCGTCTCAGGATGGCCCTGCAGCAGTGGGTCTTCGGCCGCCGCCTTACAGAGTCTGAGATCATACCAGCCGACCTCTTTGCGTTCCCCGGCTACGACCTCGCCGCCTGCGGCGCACGCGAGAAGTTGCGCGCCTAAACAAAGCCCGAGGATTGGCTTGTCCACATTCATGAAATCCTGGCACAGGGCGATCTCGTCGAGCAGATAGGGATACTCCTCGGTTTGGTAGGCGCTTTGCGGGCCACCCAGAACGACGAGTGCGCTGAAGTCGTTTCGGTTCAGCCGATCGTAATCGGCCTCCCAGCCAAGAAATGTATGCTGCTCGAAGCCGCGCTCGGTCATCTGCGTGGACAGGCGGCCCGCACCTTCAACGGAATCGTTTTGTAGGACGAGGATCGGCTTCATGACTCGAAGCTAGTGATAAGGGCACGAACGTAACAGACTGAATTTTCTGATCCGCAACATTGTGGGCATTAATGGCTGCTCACGTCGCATCAACCGCTTTTGCTATATTTCAGCCTCGGCGCCAAAGATCAAGAAGTCGCG
>Ga0307378_10004886_pt1 | contig 18884 bp, 16 predicted proteins | sample UN1MG_FD_202238 | JGI IMG/M metagenome (GOLD analysis project Ga0307378, IMG submission 202238) | Soil microbial communities from Risofladan, Vaasa, Finland - UN-1 | ecosystem: Environmental > Terrestrial > Soil > Coastal area > Acid sulfate soil | place: Finland: Risofladan, Vaasa | collected... | reverse complement strand
AAAATCATTATTAGAGATGATTTCATAAGTCAAATGTATCTCTTAACTTTAACAATAAATCTGTCCAGAATTATTTGACGTTAAACATAACCTTTGTCAGGTATGCAAAGTTGGATATTGCTCTGGATGGTACTGATATATTAAATCAGGTCGACATACTTAACAAGTGGGCAAAGAGTTATACTGTTCAATCAAATAATGATTCAATTTCAATATTGCCAACAGCATTTAGTAAGAAGGAACATCGTTGGCTAAGTTGGTCGATGAGAAAAGGTAAATCGGGAATTTCAGCACGGATTTACAATAAAACCGATGAAATTGCACAGACAAAAAAGGAATACATTGCCGATTATTGGCGAAAGAACGGGATACCAACAGAAAACGTTGGTCGGTTTGAAATCCAGATGAACTATAAAAGACTAAAAAAGTATCAACTGAACCTGTCAAGTTTGGAACAACTTTCAGATGCTGGATTTGTTGGCGCAATTTTTACAAGTGAGGTTAAGTCATGGTTGAGGTTCTATCGTGTGCGGAGAAAAGATATGCTGAACCACAAAAAAGAATATGCAATAAGCAAAGGTAAAGAAATACAGTTTATTAAGTGGGAAAGAATACCCGTCAAAATGGAACTGTTACAGATTAACAACCATATCACCAATGGTTCGGTCATAAATGCCCGTAATACAATTTCTTTTACGCTCCGTGAAATATTAAAGCATCCTGATACCTCAACCACCGCACAGGTCGAAGTAATACACAAATATGCCAATGATTACTTGTTAAAGGATTATGTCAGAAGCACGGTAATAAACTTATTTCATGGTGATACTAAAAATCAATATATTGCATTGCTAAACAGCCTTCTGGATGACGATGTTAGTATAAAGAACCAGTAATAAACATTTTTAATTAAAAAAATTGATTTTTACAACACAGGGATAGAATATAGTTAGAAAATCTTGTATGCTATAAAAATATTGAAGGCAACTATCATAATATCAGATAATTGCCTTCATTTGTTTTTGTCAGTGGGGTGGAAGATGGTACCTGAACAGAGAATTTATCTTGAGGTTCATCCTTACCATGACTATTACTATAAATGGAAGAAAAGGAAAGATGAACTTGAAAGAAGAGATAGGTGGCTGGAGAACTTAGATAGCAGATAGTACATCCATATTGATCCCTTAAGCATTCAGATTATTCTGCTTTCTGTATCCAATTTGTATCCCAAAAATTAAAGACCCCTTAACATCAATTAGTTAAAGGGTCATTTATGTACCCCCAACGGACGGAAGTTGCAACCAGATGAATGAGATTTTGATCTCAAAAGTACTGTCTTAAAACTCTACTTTTGATTGGATTGAGATAAAGGGAAGCCGACACAATAATTATAATTATGTTTTATATCTTCTATACAAGTTGATTCTCTAATACCTTTCTTAACAATTCGCTCCTGCTGCTGACACCGAGCTTCTTATATAAATTGTAATTATGGTTTTTAACTGTATGAGGTGAAATGAACAGTTTTTTTTGAATCTCTCTATTACTGTAACCCTTAAGAATGTATTCTAAAATTTCCAGTTCTCTGTTTGATATATTATACTCAGATACAAGGTGCTTAATATTACTATCTTTAATATTAAGAGAGAATTTATTTTGGGCTTCTCTTTTAATAATATTTCTGCTCCATAGAAGCGAAAATAGATTTATTAGCAATATTACTGCAGACACATAAATGTTCCTATACGGAATTCGAAATAGAATCAGTATTAAAAAAGCAGAGAGAACAAAAAGATAGAAGAACAAGAATGATCGAATGGTAATATTCAAGTTGTAATTATCCCAATGTCTTTTAAATAATGTTAAGCCGTAAATACAGATAACGACCATGAAACTAAAACATGCAAATATATCACAGAAGAATCTCAACAGGTTATCTTTATCATTGAGATAGTATGCCACACCCACTCCATAAGTAAAAGTCGATACTATCAAGATAAATATGAAAATATATTTCACCATTCTTCTGGTTTCTTGGTCTAGCATTTGATAATGTATAGAGACGAGAGTATAGGTTATTACAAGAATGCCTAAATATTCTACTCCTTTTTGAATAAGGAATAGTAGGTCTGTGACAAGCTGCAACTTTATTAGTCCTGTTGCCTGGACAGTATTCAGGATATTAGTATAGTAATACTGTGTGAGAGCCATAAAAAGCACTACAATATTAAGTGCCAGAATATGATAACTGTATGTTTTAAGAAATTGGAATCTGTATGTATTATACTGTAATCTCAAGTAGAATATTGAGATGAATCCAATCAAAAATGCACACAAGTATACACCAAATAGCAGATGCTGCATATCAGAAACTCAAATTTTATCTTAAATATAATCAATCTGCAGCAAAAACATTGATAAGATAATCTGTAATATTTCAGGTTATGAGAAATAATTCTCAGTAGAAAATGAGAAGCTATTCCTATTGTATGAACTAATAATATGCTGTAAAATTGAATTGTTTCTTTATCAAGCTATGACCTCACTTCTTTCATATATTGTCCATTAGTGAGACTTTGACAGTTTTAATTAATTCATTATCCATAAGCATTCTAGGTTATTAAAAATGATTATATAAAAATTAAAGAGTTATGAAAAATTTACGATTATTAACGTTGATTTCTATTTTAGCTGTTCCTACAATTGCTTTTACTCAGTCATTATCGATTGAGGAGAAGGCAGTAAAGAATACTATTGTTGAAGGTTACATAAAAGGAGTATTCCTTAAGGGTGATCCAGAACTTATAAAAGAATATTGGCATAAGGACTGTGATATTATTTATTTTGAACCTACGAGTAAAACATTAATTAAGGGTTCTGCAGTGAATCATTTTGTTGATGTTTTTCAAAAAAAGCCTGGTCCGTTCAATGAGGATATCTCCTATGAGTTTCGAGAGATTCATATATCAGGATATGGTGCAATTGTGGTTGTTGAAATATATAATAAGGATAAATCGAAACAAATTTATACAGATTATTTGTGTCTTTATAAATTTGAGGATAATTGGAAAATTGTTGCAAAGACCTTTTTTTCCTTCCCTAAATAGTTATTGTTCCAAGCCTACCCACCATAAAGCAATAGACAAGGGAATGTAATTAGGAGTGTTTATAAGGATTCTTATTTGATGATTTAGTTTTTAATGCGGACAGTTTTATTCCCATAAGAAGGAGTAAATAAATATTTTGTAGAATAATTCCTGTATCAACCGCTCTTAATATGAAAAAAATTGTATTTGGTTCTGAGGTTACTCCATTGAGAAATCTGAAGCTATTAATAATACTCTCTTTTATAATAACAATTTTAGTGGCAATGGTTAGTGTTGCCGAAATTATACATCAAAAATATTTATACTCTGCAGCAAACCTCTTACAAATATTTGTTCCCAATGATATTATAAACCTTATGGTAGGGTTACCGTTCCTTTTTATTTCTTTATTGCTAACTATCCGGGGGAAATTACCAGGTTTACTTTGCTGGCCTGCTGCGATTTTTTATTTCGTTTATGTTTATTTCCCATACATAATCTGTGTCCCGTTTAATTATCTTTTTTTACCATACCTGATTCTTTTCTCATTGAGTATCTACACATTAATTGGAGTAATAGTAAGTATTGACAGTCATGCTGTTTGTAATCTTTTATCAACCAAGGCGCCATACAGGATTTTTGGCGGAATCCTTATTGGATTAGGGGTTCTGATTATTTTGAGACAGACGGCCTTAATTATTAATGCTTTGATAAATAATACAATAATAGAAACACCAGAGCTTGCAGTATGGATTGATGACTTTGTAGTTGGTAGTCCGGCGATGCTAACAGGGGGATACCTTTTGTGGAAAAAGAAACCACTCGGCTATGTTGTTAGTCCCGGACTGTTCATTTCTTATGGAATTCTTTCAATTGGACTCATCCCCTTCATCCTTATTCAATCTCACCTTAAAAATACATCAGTTGACATATTCGCAATTGCTGTACTCATAGTTATGGCACTAATTTGTTTAATACCTTTTGGCGTATTTATCCGAAGTAGACATCCAATTTTTGTAACCGAACAGTGTGAGCATGGTAAAGCCATGCGAGGATTGTGAGCTCAATGCCTGCCTGCCAGCAGGCAGGAGCGTAGCGAGTTAAATCAAAACGAAAGTGACAGATTGAGCTTCTCGCTCTCACTGAAAAAAAAGAAGTGTGAGTGTCAGTGTGAGTTTTGAAAAAACAAGGTGAGAGTGGTCACTCAAGTTCTCACTCTCGCTCTCACTCTCACTCTTTTTCAGTACCCGGAGGGGGACTTGAACCCCCACGACCTTAACGGTCATTGGATTTTAAGTCCAACGTGTCTACCAATTCCACCATCCGGGCATATGAATTACAGAACAGGCTCTGCAATATAGTACAACTTTTAAAGAACTTTCATTTTGTTATGCGGATGGTGGAATTGCGCCCCACTTTCTGGCTCCTCCCTGAAATAACCCACCGGGTTATTTTTTCACGGTCGGCCCTACCATCCGGGCATATGTTTTGACGGCGCAAATTTAATAAATTATTCTGTAAAAGTTTCAGGTAATAATACTGGCCTGAACGTTATAGCCAGTCATGAAACGAACCCGGTACCATATACCTTCGGCCTTTAGACTTTCGCCTTTAGTCCTTTGCCCATAACACCTTGCTCCATGCCCTTTACTCTCTGCTCACCTCTCAACGCTTCGTCCGACGTAGTTTTTCGAAGGCGGGCTCACCGCTCACCTCTCACACCTCACCTCTCACCTACCAGGTCCCCAATCTACCAGTATATCATTACTGAATACAAGACGTGCCTTCGGATAATACCACTCTTCAATTACATCATAGCCTACTACCTCCCTGGTAACACTGATCGGTTTACCCCAGCTATCGCGAACCATATTGTGGTCAATGCCTTTCCATATTTTTAATGAATAGAGGGCTCTTCCTGTTTGTTCCCCATACTTGTAGATGAGCATTGACAGTCTGTCGGGAGGAATATCCTGACGGGAAATATCTGAATCGGCAGGCTGGCCTGCCGGGTTACTATAGTCAGTATAGACAGCACCGCTGTTAAGATCGATCTTTTCTACTGAAACAAATCCTCCGGTACTGTCATATGTAATAAAGTAATAATCACCATATTTTTCTATAACGCTTACCGGGGATCCCTTCTGGATATATGTGATCACCGAGCTGGTATTGCCTACATCAGCAAAGAGCCTGCAAACCGAGTTAGTTGCCGCGTTTGGCTGTTGAGCGGTAGCATTTATAAATGCTGAGAATACGAAAAACAATACCGGAAATGATATATATAAATTTCTCTTCATACCTGTTTTTTTTGTTAACTCTCCAAATACTATACCAATTAGAGTATGAGAATACTAGTAAAATAAACTACAATTTTTTATATTGCAGGAAAGCTTCGTATATGAAGAAAAGTTTGGTTTTACCGGCAGTTTTTATCTTTTTCATTTCCTGTATGGAGCAACCACCCGTAAAAAAGGTTGTTGAAAAGGATAATTGGCCTGTCCTGAAACAGTATGACAGCGATCATATTTCAAGAATTGCCCTTCCTGTCGGAGGTATTGGAACGGGAACAGTTTCGGTCAGTGGCCGGGGTGATCTTGTCGATTGGGAAATAATGAACCGCCCTGCAAAAGGTTTCAGTACGGTTGTCGATGGCAATGATGCACCGTTTTTTGCGGTCTACTATAAAACCGGGGATGATCAATCCGGGACCAGAGCACTGATAGGCCCTCTTGAGGATTATGAATATGAGCATATGGAGGGCAGGCCTGTAAACCATCATGGATTACCACGGTTCGGGGAGGCAAGCTTTGATGCTGCCTATCCCTTCGGACAGGTACATCTGGCTGACGAAAATGTTCCACTCGAGGTGACTCTCAGAGTCTTCAATCCTCTTATTCCCGGTAATGCTGACGACAGCGGGATACCAATTGCAGTACTGACATACAGAATTACCAATACTTCAGAAACCCGCGCTGAGGTGTCGGTCTGTGGCTCATTACGCAATTTTATCGGAAGGGATGGGAGCCAGACCATACGCTCATGGAAAGGAGAGGATATTCCGGTAGGCGCAAAAGACAATATTAACCTGTTCAGGGAGGAAGATAATCTGAAAGGTATTTTTATGTTCTCGAAGGGTGTCGGCAGGAAATCACCTGCATGGGGGACATTCGCAATAATAACCGACACAGATGATGTTACCTACAGAACCTCCTCCAGGGCTAATTACTGGTCGAATGCAATTCTTGATTTCTGGGATGATTTCAGTGATGACGGGTCGCTTACCGAAAAAACTGATAAACCGGTTGAGGACGATCCGATGGCCTCGCTGGCAGTTAAGAGATCTATTGGTCCGGGCGAGACTGAGGAGTTCAGATTTTACCTCACCTGGCATTTCCCGAACAGGCAGGCATGGTCCAGGGAGATCGTTGGAAATTATTATACGTCACAATATGCAGATGCATGGGATGTTGGAACAAAAACTATACCCCGCCTTGATAAACTTGAGAAAAAGACAGCATTGTTCGTTAAAAGTTTCATTGAGAGCGACCTGCCCGAAGTGATAAAAGAGGCTGCACTTTTTAATGTAAGCACCCTCCGGTCGCAGACTGTTTTCAGGATTGCTGACGGGCATTTAATGGGTTGGGAAGGATGCATGGATAGCGAGGGTAGCTGCTATGGATCATGTACGCATGTATGGAACTATGAACAGACAACACCTTTCCTGTTTGGTGACCTGGCGAGATCGATGAGGGATGTTGAATTTAAACATGCTCTTGCTGATGATGGCAGAATGAGCTTCAGGGCAGCACTACCACTTTCTATTGCCAATAGCAGCCCGGGGATTGCAGCCGACGGACAGATGGGTACTATTATGAAATTTTATCGCGAGTGGTCCCTCTCCGGAGATGATGATTTCCTCAGGAAATACTGGCCAGCCGTTAAGAAAGCGCTCGCATACGCATGGGTGGAGAATGGCTGGGATGCTGATAAGGATGGTGTTATGGAAGGAAGCCAGCATAATACAATGGATGTGAATTATTGGGGCCCGAATCCGCAGATGCAGTTCTGGTACCTGGGGGCTTTACGGGCTGCATCTGATATGGCTGCATATATTGGGGAGAATGAGTTTGCTGTTTTCTGCACGGCCCTCTATAAAAAAGGAAGGGAGTTCACCGATAATAAATTATTCAATGGAGAGTATTATGAACAGATAATTATGCCTCCGAAAGGTAAAAGTGCTGATGAACTCGAATTTCAACTCGGTACCGGATGCCTGGTAGATCAGCTTGTTGGACAGTATATGGCACATATTACCGGTCTTGGATATCTTGCTGATAAAGAGAATATTGAAAAGACGCTTCAAAGCATTATGAATTATAATTTCAAGGAGGGGTTTTATGATCATTTCAATAATATGAGGTCATATGCCCTTGGCGATGAGTCCGGACTGGTAATGGCCTCATGGCCCAGGGGACGGCTCAGGGTACCTTTCCCGTATTTTGCTGAAACCATGACCGGATTCGAATATACTGCTGCAACGGGCATGGTCTATGAGGGTCTTGAGGATATGGGACTCACGGTTATTGAAGCTATCCGCGACCGTTATGATGGTAGCAAAAGGAATCCGTTCGATGAGGCAGAATGTGGACATCATTACGCCAGGGCGATGGCTGCCTGGGCGCCGGTAGTTGCACTTACAGGTTTTAACTATTGCGGTGTCGACAGGATGTTTTCCTTTAAACCGGTTGAGGGGAACTGGTTCTGGTCAAACGGTTATGCATGGGGGACCATAAACCTCGGTGAAGATGATGGAGCATGGGACATCGTGATTGAAGTGTTATCCGGCGAAATATATCTGAAGAGCTTTGAATTGAAGGGAGTTGGGAAAGCCAAGTTTGAACCGGAGTTAAAGATGGGAGAGGGCAGTACGCATAAATTATTCATAAAAGAATCTTAATTTTGTTCTCTTGAATTAAAACTGACTGATATGACTGCTGAAAACCTTAAACAATTTGAGACAAGTGAAAATCTCCAGAAAATGGTTCTGAATATCATGTACACAATGAGGGAGAAATATAATAAATATCCTCAGTATAAGACAATAATGATGAACCTCACCACTGTTTCCAGGGAATTGAATGGAATAAGGATTAAGGAGATTACCGGTGAACTTGATACCACTGAACCTGAAAAATAGCCTTTCGCTCCGGGGGAGACACAACCCAGGCTAACGACCGGATAACCGAAGCCCGGATCTGTGGGAGAGACCCGCACACGAAGCGATAATCCCAAAATTCTGGCAATCAGTATTCTCTCATGTAACTTCTAATGCCTCAAGGATCCAATCATACATCGCGATGAGAAACATACTAAAAGAAATATCACAATGCGTTGAACTGGGAAAGATAGATAAAAAATCACCCTATCCCCCTGGTATGAAAGATCAGAATGGAGCTGATGAATTAACAAGGCTGGCTATTGATGAAGGGATCGAACCGGCCCGGATTCTGGAGGAGGCACTTATTCCAGCCATGGCAATAGTGGGTGACAGGTTCAGCCGGAACGAAATTTTTGTTCCGCAAATGCTAATGTCGGCCAAGGCCATGAGTGCAGCGATGGGCCACCTGAAACAATTTTTCGAGTCGGGGGAAACCAAACACAGAGGTACATTCATTATCGGAACTGTAGCTGGCGACCTGCATGATATTGGAAAGAACCTGGTATCTATGATGATCGAAGGAGGTGGCTGGGAAGTCATTGATCTAGGCGTTGATGTGGAGAGTGATAAATTTATTGAAACTTTGGGGCAACATCCGGGTGCAGCAGTAGGATTATCAGCGCTGCTAACCACAACAATGGTAAATATGGAAACTACTGTGAAACAGCTGAAGGGAAAATATCCTGAGTCAAGGATACTTATTGGAGGGGCCCCTGTCACAAAAGAGTTTTGCACATTGATTGGTGCTGATTTCTATTCTCCTGATCCACAGGGAGCTGTGGATTTCCTGAATCGAATAAATTCCAACTGGAACAGATAACGTTGATGTGAACTTTCATAACTGTAGAAAAAAAATTCAACCGGTAACTAATCTCCCATTTTATCTGAATATTTAAACAATGTCTCTGTTTACACCAGGAAGAAGATGGCAGCCACCCTTTTATCCCTTCAGGAAAGAGAAGTTCGGGAAAAGGTTGCTGGGCAGGATCGAAAGATGGATCAAGGGACCTCTTTTCGGATGCCGTATGTGTGGAAATTGCCTTCTCCGGGAAACGGCATTTATTTGTCCGATGGAATGTCCGAAAGGCCTTCGAAACGGCCCGTGTGGAGGATCAACTTCCGAGAGCTGCTATGTTGATGAAACACGCCCGTGTATCTGGTACCGGATAAATGAAAAGGCTTTCAGGATGGGCAGGGAAGAGCTGTTGCTTGAAGTTTTGCCACCACTCGACTGGGACAGGGTCGGTACTGAAACATGGGGAGATGTTTTCCGGCAGATAAGAAAAATAGGGACAGCTACCTTTATCCGGAGCCTCTTCAAAAAAGACAAGATCGGGAAAGCATTTGTGTGGGAAAGGGTGTTCAAACCAATCAGGCAGCCCGAATGGTGGGGAGGAGATGCCCTGTATCATCCGCCTGCATACGACGAACCGGTATCTGAATTGGAACGAAAGCTTAAAAATGGTGAGTTTGTAATTACATCAGAAATATCTCCTCCGCTTGGAGCCGGCGCCGGGAAACTAAGACATGACATAGAGATGGTCAAGGATTTTGTCACCGCCATCAATTTTACTGATAACTCTTCGGCCAGTCCAAGGATGTCAAGCATGGCATGCTGCAAGGTTGCTCATGATCTCGGCGCCGGGCCGGTTCTCCAGGTAGCAGCACGCGAACGTACCAGGAGTGGATTGCAGGCGGATATTGTTGGTGCCAATGAGATCGGGATACGAAATGTATTATGTATCTCAGGCGATAGTCCCATGATAGGACCAACCCCGTTCAGCCAGATGAATATCCTCGATATTGACAGTGTGCAGATGTTATGGATCCTGAGGAAAATGAGGGACGAGGGTAAATATCTTGATGGCAGGGAGATGAAGAACAGGCCACGGTTGTTTCTGGGAGCAGCTGCCTCCCCATTTGCATCCGAACCGAAGTTCCAGGCGATCAGGGAACATAAGAAAATCAATGCGGGAGCACAGTTCTTTGAGACCAACCTTATTTTCGATGCCGACAGACTGGATCTGTGGCTTGAGCAGCTTTATAAGCGTGATATACTGAACAAGGTATATATTCTGGCAGGTATCACTTCCCTGCGGAGCTGCAAAATGGCTTATTACCTGCATAACAGGATACCGGGTGTAACATTACCGGATAAAATACTCAAACGAATGGACGATGCAGGTGATGGAGCACATGAAGAGGGCATCCAGATTGCGCTCGAACTTATTGAAGCACTGAAGCAGAAACAGGGAATAAATGGCATTCATATTATGGCAGTGACAGAAGAAGGAGTTGTGCCCAGACTGGTAACTGAAGGGGGTTTAGGGATGTTTAGGGATGTTTAGATTTATTTATATATTAATATACATATATTATAATATATATATTAAAATATATAATTATTATAGTAACTCGTAACTAATAAAATTGATAAAGCGAACCTTCACGTATTCACTGGAAGAACTCGGGATCGGCTCAACACGAATTGAAAGGGTAATTGGCTATAAAACCAGTGAGTCCCCGGGAACGATCATGCAAATGATTGTTGAAGCACTTGAAGCTTTAACCGGACTGGCCGGAATAAGAGCCGAATACAATATATATACAAATATCAGTCCTGATATGGGAAAAGGCACACTCGGCGTCGGGGAGATTATTTTCAATACGGGGAAGATAATACTCAGTCAGATTCGCAAGGCTGAGCAGGCAGCTCTTTTCATCTGTACTGCCGGACAGGAAATTGGTGAGAAAAGCGGTAAACTGATGAAGGAAGGTGATCTTCTGAAAGGGTATATATATGATGTAATAGGTTCGGAGATTGCAGAGTCGGCAGCAGGGAGGATGCAGCAGCATCTCAAGGCAGGAATGGAAGAAGCGGGGCTTAATGTTTCAAACAGGTTCAGCCCTGGTTACTGCGGATGGGATGTTTCGGAACAACATAAACTGTTCAGCCTGGTGCCGGATAACTTCTGCGGGATAACACTTACCGATTCTGCCCTCATGAAACCGGTCAAATCGATCAGCGGAATTATTGCCATTGGCGAAGAAGTCACTTACGGACCCTATGTATGTAACAGGTGTGATTATAGGGACTGCGTTTATCGAGGGAAATCCGGTTGAACCGGGGAATCCCGATATATCGGGATGACGAGATCGACGAACATAGTGAGTCAATATCAAAAATCGTTAATCGATATTCGTAAACCTACTGTTTCCTGATTATCATTAGTCCATCCCGTACCGGGAGAATAACATTCTCCACCCTCTCATCATGTTTAACCTTCCTGTTGAAATCCTGGATACCCCTGGTCATCGGATCAGAGGTCTCCTCAACCACCTTGCCTCCCCATAATACATTGTCCACAATTATAAATCCGCCTGACCTTGTCTTATCAAAAACCAGATCATAATAAAGACTGTACTCCCTCTTGTCGCCATCGATAAACACCATATCAAATGATTGATCCAGGGCAGGGATCACTGTTTTAGCATCTCCTGTATGCATGATAATTCTGCCTGAAAAGCCTGATCTCCTGAAAAACTCTTCGTTCAGGCCCGACAACTCATCATTTATCTCAATCGTATGCAGTTCCCCTCCCTCTTTTAATGCACCGGCCATGCAGATCGCCGAATAACCTGTAAATGTGCCTATTTCCAGGATCCTTGAAGGTGATATCATCCTCACGAACATCTCCAGGATTTTCCCCTGAAGATGCCCGGAAATCATATTCGGGTTTACGGCCGATGTATGTGTCTTTCTGAATAATTCCTCCAGGAGCAGGCCCTCCTCTGATATATGTTCGAGTATATATTTTTCAAGTTTGTTATCGGCCATCACCTGTAAATAAGTGTAGAAATATCAGTCTCACAAAACACCTCATTTGCAGTTTCAATCAGCTCCTCCGAATTTATCGCATCAATCTTGCTGTAGATCTCATCAGGAGTGTCGACCCTGTCGTAAACCAGGAGGCTTTTACCGATACTCAGCATATAACTGTCATGGTTTTCATATGCCCTGGCCAGGATCCCTTTTATCTGCTGCTTTGCTTTGTGGAGCTGCACACCCCCAAGTTTCTTTCCGCGCAACTTCCTGAGCTCCCTCCTGGCAATACTTATGCTTTTATCAAGGTTTTGCCGGTCGGTCCCGAAATAGATCATAAATACACCGGTATCGCAGTAGGGATTATATGTTGATTCTACATTATAGGCAAAGCCATTTTTCTCACGCAGCGACATGTTCAGTCTTGAGTTCAGTCCCTGACCACCCAGTACATTATTCAGCAGATACATTCCAATCCGCCTCCTGTCCCTCAGGTCGTATGCAATATTACCTATGATACAGTGATTCTGCCAGGTATTCTTTTCAATAATCCTCATATCAGGGTTATAGGATCTGAACGGTTTCCTCTTTTTGTCTCCTGTGTTTGCAGGTATGTCCGAAAAGAATTTCTCAACCATCTTCAGCAGCCTGTTGGCGCCAATATTCCCAACCGAACAGATAACCATCTGGTTGGTATGGTAATTATCTGATATAAATCTGTTTATTGCCGATTTGGAAAACGATTTTACCGTTTCAGGTGAACCCAGGATATTCCTCCCGATGGGTTGTCCTGAATATATCATCTCCTCAAAATCATCAAAGATAAGTTCCGAAGGACTGTCCTTATAGGAATTGATCTCTTCCATTACCACCTCTATCTCCTTCTTTATCTCTTTTGGAGGGAAGATCGAATTAAAGAGTATATCGCTGATCATCTCCAGGGCAATACTATAGTCATTCTTTAGAAATGAAGCATATACAGCTGTCTCTTCCTTTGAAGTATAGGCATTAAGCTCTCCACCCCGGTCTTCGAGCCTGGACAGTATATGGTACGCTTTCCTTTTCCTTGTACCCTTAAAAAGCATATGCTCGATAAAGTGTGCAATGCCATGCTCATCATCGTTCTCATCCCTCGAGCCTGCATTGATTATAATTCCGCAGTGGGCCACAAGGTTGGGCACCTGGAGGTGAACGAGCCTTATCCCGTTATCTAACGTATGTACCGGAAAATCCATTATTTATGATCATTTCAGGCAGTAAAATTACTTTAAGAATCGGATATGCAAAACTAAAACCTTCAATTTGTTTAGAAACTCTCTAAATAATTCAAAAAAGATAATTTTATTATTTGCGGGTAACGAATTGGGGATTATATTTGCAGTCCTGCAAGGAGGTATCATAGCTCAGTAGAGTACAGGTCACTAAAGTGAGGGTAAAGTTATTTTAGAAGGTACCATAGCTCAGATGTCCCGAATTTTGCTTGCAAAATCCGAGGATCCTCGAAAAACTGATCAAATCTCCGATTTGATGTTTTTCGGGAGTAGAGCCAGTACCACTTGAAGATAAAAAAGTTCTTTACATTTTGGTACCATAGCTCAGATGGTAGAGCACAGGACTGAAAATCCTGGTGTCCCTGGTTCGATTCCAGGTGGTACCACAAAAACCCGCTGGTAGCGGGTTTTTGCGTTACCACTGTCCTCGAAGCCACCTCTGCAGTCTGGCCCCTCGGGGAAATGATCCACCGGATCATTTCGTTTCCCTCGGTCCGGTTCGATTCCAGGTGGTACCACAACCTCAAATCGCAGATCCCGCATAGCCAATGACTTGCGGGATTTTTTGTATTTCTTATTGACGGGAGTATTGACGAATCTTGCAACATATTGATAATCAATCATATGAATTATACAAATCAGAAAGTTAAACTACTTAGTCTTTTTGGACCAAGACTAAATCTTATTGTTTATCGTCAGCAACGTCCGGAATCCGGTTAGTCTAAAATTAAGAGATAGTTTTCTTATATCAAAGTTGTTTTTTGTACTTCAAAATCCAACTTCCTTTTCAGTAAAGTACACTGCTTAATATATTCTCTCCTGGCAAGGATTTCCTGATCCCTTCCAAAGTATACATCAGCCGGTGTTAAATACTTTGTGCTATTTTTTTTGAAGACGAACAACCTTCCTTAGATTTCTTTTCGCTTTGTTTAATATCGGTTTTAGTTTCAGAGATATTCTGAAATGTTCTTCTGCTTTTTCTAATTCATTATTACGTAAATATGCCTCCCCCAGACTGTTGTGAACTCTCTCTGAATTTGGATATTCATCAACATTAAGCTTGAAAAACGCTATACTTTCATTTATTTTATTCTCATCCAGCATTTTGTGACCAAGGTTGTCAATGTTCTTTAGGTTAAGGATTAATCTATCAATCGTAAAAGGATTATTTTTACTTCTATTATACATGTCTATTCCCTCATTTAACCCTTTTTCATTTATGATTTCACTTAAAATATCAATTGGAGGCATAGGTTTATGCCAACTGTCAGGAGAACTCATTGAATCCAAAGTTTCTTTTGAATACCAAATACCTCTAGCCATCACACCTCTAATTTCTTTTATATTATTAATATCATCCAATGGATTCTTTTCCGTTAATACCAAATCGGCTATATTACCAACTTCAATCGTACCAAAATTGCTGGCAATGCCCATCTTACTTGTAACTAATGATGCATTTTTAGTCCCAAGGCATATAGCTTCATAAGGACTTAAACCACAATCAACAAATTTTTCTAATTCATCGTGAACAGAGTAACCATATACCCAACCTCTGTACATCAACGCATCTGTTCCCAACACTAAATTAATACCATTTAGGTACATCTCTTTGAAAAGGTACTCACTCAAACTAAGATAAGTGGGCATTATTTTATTCAATTTTAGTTTCTTAAACTTCTTTTGATCCGAATCTTTAAGATTTCTATAATTATTAAGAAACTCTTCAGTGAAATATTTTGATTCAGGTCTTGATAGAAATGTTGTTGAATCCATCAGTTTTTGTTGTATCAGATCACCAAATGCTAATGTTGTACAAACCGTAATGTCTTTCAATTTAAGTGCTGCTATTTCTGAATCAATGGTTTCTTTCTTCTTTTCTATAAAGATATTGGTATTAAATCCGTTTTTTGATCGAAAATCTTTTTTAAGCTGTTTAAAAAAGTACTTCCCCCATTTGTCGGGTAATGGTAATAGAAAAGATTTTTTTTGATTATAATCTATTAATTGCCATAAAACCTCCTCAATATGTGCTACTTCATTCATTGGGTATTTTGCAAAGTAATCAAATCCCACAGCATAAGGAATGTGCCCAACCGTATATAAACCTTCGTTTTTTGATTTTTCTATAGCTGATTTATAAGATTCTTTGGATAAGTAAGAATATAATTTTAAGAAATCATACCCTCTTTCTTTTTGGTCTTGAACCATCCAATCTACATCTTGTAAATAATGATACAAAACAGGACCACATGCAATTATTCTTGGGCCTGCTAATTTCCCATCATATATTAAATTGCGCCAGCGAAGGGTATACAAACCATCATCTCCACCCATATTTCTAATGGTTGTAACCCCATTGGCAAGAAAAATATTCGTGGGTGGCACATGATCATATTCATTTAAATGAACATGCATATCAGCTAGCCCTGGCATTAGAAATTTATCCATGCCATTAATTATTATTACACCTGGTGGTATTTCAATTTCTGAGTGATTTCCGATTTTATAAATCTCTCCATTTTTAATAACTACAGTCTTGTTTCTTAATACTGTATCTTGGGTCATAGGAACCACATTTACGTTATTAAAAACATAAATGCTGTTCTGAGAAATACAATTTGTTGAAATTAAAACTTGATATAAAACGCACAACATCAATATTTTAACAGCGTGGTGCTTTAGCTTTGTTTTCATTGGTTTCATATTTAGATATTTTGAGTGTATGCTTGTTTGTCGTCAGCAAAGTTTGACCAGTTAATAGCTTAAAATTAAAGGATACTTTTATAAATTCAAAGGAGTGTTTTGTAGTTCATTTAATAAAAGGTTATATAGCATTGTTGACGGAATTGTTGACAAAATGCCTATCTCATCCCAATTTTCACTAGAGAATATTGGGATGGGATATTCGAATTTCATTAATCCTTCTTACTTATTATCCACCTAGTATTTGGTCTTTTTTGATATGCTCCTTCTACTAGGTCAATTAATCCATCTCTGCCGTCTCGCAACATCTGGCGAAAATTGAATCCTGGCTTGGGTCCAACATCATTTGGCAGTATTCCTTCCTTAGCTGCAAAAGCCGGACGTCATGACCACATTTGGCCGGTAAGATTACAATTAACATAAATAGCATAACAACAAGCATTTAACTTCGGCAAGGGATGGTCAATTTACTCCGGCCAATGGTGGACCAAGGGCACTGGCTTTTCCAGCATCTGTTCAAAACCACACCTTAAAATTATATCTTTACTGGTAAACTTTATGCTGACGATTTAAAGTCTGCGTGACATCGAAAATTGTCTGCCTGCATTTTCCAACAAACTGTATCATTCAGGCATCAAACATCCAATCTCAAAGTCCACATTGGCAGATGCTAATGAAAAACGTGATTGGCACATTTATGCCGATTTTGCTCAGGTGCTTATCAAAAGGGCAAGACCTCTGTATTTCAACGATAAAGAGTTCAGACTGGATATGGACAATATGGTGTATGCTTTTGACAGTACTACCATTGACCTTTGCTTAAGTCTATACCCCCGGGCTAAGTTCCATCATCAGAAGGGCGCTATTAAAATGCATACACTGCTTGATCTTCGCGGATCCATTCCCATTTTCATTGATACTACCGAGGGTGCAGTCCTCGACATTAACTCCCTGGATATGATGCCGGTAGAACCTGGTTCATATTATATAATGGATAAAGGATATATCGATTTTCATCGTTTGTATACCTTGATTCATCAAAGCCGTGCATTTTACGTTAACAGGGCAAAAGATAACATAAAGTATGAAGCCATTTTTTCTCCAGAAGTCGATAAAACTACAGGAATAATCAGTGACCAATTAGTCAGATTAACAGGCTATTATTCATTGAAACATTATCCGGAAGAATTTCGTTTGGTCGTTTATGAAGATTATACGACGAATGTTGTTTACACATTTATGACCAACGATTTAAACCTGCCGGCCATTACAATCACAGAGCTTTATAGTGAAAGATGGAAGATCGAGACCTTCTTCAAGTGGATAAAACAGCATCTTCATATCAAAGCATTTTATGGCACTAGTCCGAATGCAGTTTATTGTCAGATATGGATTGCAATATCCACCTATTTTTTGATTGCTATTGCAAAAAAGAAACTCGATCTGGCAGTCAGCCTATACACTTTCGCTCAAACAATGGGGCTTACTCTATTTGAGAAGACCCCTATCAAAGAACTTTTTACTAATAATAACTTTGTAAATTTGTCCGATGAGAACCAATTATCACTCTGGAATTCTTAACCGGACAGCAGTGAAAAGGTAAAATGAAAAGTACTGATAATCTTGTTAAGAAAAGGGCGAAAGAAATAGTTCGGACCAGACACAAATTCATGTTGTTTAAGATCATTAATGGTTCAAAGAAAAAAGATGAGCCATGCCAGGAATTTGGAATTTCCGGAAGAACATTTTACAACTGGAAAAGGAAATACGAATCTGAAGGAATTGAGGGATTAAAAAGGAAGAAACCAATAGCCTATCATCATCCAAATAAATTAACTCAGGAGACTGTAGAAAAAATACTCGAGCTGCGAGAAATGTACCAGTTAGGCTCCAGGAGGGTCATGTGGTACCTGGAGCGATATCATGATATTAAAATATCTGAGTCTTCTGTTACAAGAACATTTGTTCGTCATGGAGTTAGCCGCTTACCCAAAACAGCATCAAGGCGAACCGTTCATACAAAAAGGTATGCTAAAAAGACTCCTGGACACCATGTTCAAGTAGATGTGAAGTTTGTTACTCTTCAAGATCAAAAAGGCAATCAAGTACGCCGATTCCAGTATACTGCTATTGATGATGCCACCCGAGTAAGAGCTCTTAAGATTTACAGGAAGCATAATCAAAAGAACGCAATTGACTCTATTGACTATGTCGCAGACAAGTTTCCATTCAGAATTCATACGATCAGAACAGACAGGGGGCATGAATTCCAGGCCCGGTTTCATTGGCATGTAGAAGATAAAGGCATGAGGCATGTGTATATCAAACCAAAATCCCCTCAGCTGAATGGAAAAGTTGAACGATCACACCGAACAGATCAGGAGGAGTTTTATCAGCTTCTTACCTATACAGATGACGTTGATTTGAACGAAAAATTGAAGATGTGGAAACATTTTTATAACTTTAACAGACCTCATGGAGCTTTTGATGGAAAAACACCCTATGAAACATTGAGAACTACATTAAAACAAACAGGTTTTTGTGCCTGAAAAGCTGAAGTATTACAATAATAAACAAAATTACCTTAAGTATGAGTCGATTAAATAATTACTCAAGAACAAAGTTCTTAATTGTTTTTTTATTTATTATCAATTACTAAAGTTTCCTTGGTTTTAAAATATTATATATCAATCAGTTAAGATTTTCATTTTCATCACAAAACGTATTCTAAACAGTTGTTATACAGCGCATTGCAAAGGCATTGACATCTCACGCAA
>Ga0307378_10004881_pt1 | contig 18890 bp, 15 predicted proteins | sample UN1MG_FD_202238 | JGI IMG/M metagenome (GOLD analysis project Ga0307378, IMG submission 202238) | Soil microbial communities from Risofladan, Vaasa, Finland - UN-1 | ecosystem: Environmental > Terrestrial > Soil > Coastal area > Acid sulfate soil | place: Finland: Risofladan, Vaasa | collected... | reverse complement strand
CGCTCCGGCGTGGGGATGTACTCGTCGATCGCGTCCAGCAGCTTCCAGATCGACCCACACCACTCGCACTCCCGCTTCGCACATCCGCACGCCAGCGCCTTCACGGCACTGCCTGCCACCACCGGGATGTCGTCCCCGGGGAACTCGTACTTGCTCAGCAGGTCCCGCACTTCGATCTCCACCAGCTCCAACAGCTCCGGGTCGTCCAGCATGTCCACTTTGTTCAGAAACACCACGATCGAGGGCACGTTCACTTGCCTCGCCAGAAGAATATGCTCCCGGGTCTGGGGCATGGGCCCGTCCGCCGCCGATACCACCAACACCGCTCCGTCCATCTGGGCGGCGCCCGTGATCATGTTCTTGATGTAGTCGGCATGCCCCGGGCAGTCCACGTGCGCATAATGGCGCTTCTCCGTCTCGTATTCGGCGTGGAAGATCTGGATCGTCAGTCCCCGCTCTTTCTCCTCCGGCGCCGAGTCGATCTGCTCGTAAGCCAGCTCCTTCGCCATCCCCACCTGCGCCAGCACGTGCGTGATGGCCGAGGTCAGCGTCGTCTTCCCGTGGTCCACATGCCCGATCGTCCCGACGTTGACATGCGGCTTCGTTCGCTCGAATCTCGCCTTTCCCATCGGTCTGTAACCCCCTGTCTGGGTCGGTTTGGTCAGGCTACCCTGACGCTGTAGTCGCCCGGCACAAGAGAGCGGGCAATATCTTCAGGAACCTCCGCGTAATGGGAGGGCTCCATCGTGTAGGTGCCGCGTCCCTGAGTAAGATTGCGCAGCACGGTGGCGTAGCCGAAAGCCGTCGCGAGCGGGACCAGGGCATCAATGGACTCGGTTCTGCCCGGAGAGGCTTTGATGCCGGTAATGTGGCCCCGGCGTCCGTTGAGGTCGCTGAGCACGTCGCCCATCCGCTCCTCGGAGCAGATGACCTCCACGCGCATGATGGGCTCCAAGAGGATGGGCTCCGCCTTGCCCACGGCCGTACGGAACCCTTCAGCGGCGGCGATCTTGAAGGCCATCTCGGAGGAGTCGACTTCGTGGGCCTGCCCGCCCTTGAGGACGACCTCGATGTCCACCACTGGATACCCTGCAAGCACCCCAGAGGTGGAGGCCTCCATGACGCCCGCTTCCACGGCCGAGATGAACTCTTTGGCAATGGGGCCGCCCTTGGTCCCATCGACGAAGAGGATCCCGGCGCCCCTCGTCCGCGGGCTGACCTGCAGGGTGAGGCGGGCGAACTGCCCGCGCCCCCCGGTCTGACGGATGTGGCTTCCCTCGGTTTCGGCCGAGCCTTTGATGGTCTCTCGGTAGGCGACCTGGGGCCGTCCGACATGAGCAGAGACCTGGTATTCGCGCCGCAGACGGTCGGTCACGATGTCGAGGTGAAGCTCTCCCATGCCGGAGATGATGATCTGACCACTATCGGGATCCGTGTGCGAGTGCAGGGTGGGATCTTCACCAGAGAGGGCAACGATAGCATCGACGAGCCTCTGCTCTTCGGCCTTGGTCTGGGGCTCGACGGCGACGGAGATAACGGGATCGGGGAACTGGATGCTTTCCAGGAGGACGGGGGCTTCTCTGTCGCAGAGCGTGTCCCCGGTGTTCGTTATGTCGAGTCCGACGGCGGCGACGATATCGCCGGCGAAGGCTTCCTTGAGATTCTCCCGCCGGTTGGCGTGCATGCGAAGCAAACGGCCAATTCGGGTGGAGGTCTTCCTCGTGGAGTTATAGACCGAGGCGCCGCGCTGGAGGCGCCCGGAGTAGATTCGAAGGTAGACGAGCTGGCCGACGTTGCGGTCGACAGCCACCTTGAAGGCGAGCGCGGAGAGGGGCTCTTCGTCGGCGGGGGGCCGGGAGACGGGCTCTCCGGTGTCGGGATGCCGTCCCTGCACCGGGAGAACGTCGAGAGGGGAGGGGAGGTAATCGACGATGGCGTCGAGGAGGGGTTGGACGCCCTTGTTGCGGTAGGAGGCGCCGCAGAGCACGGGCACCATCATGTAGCGGAGGGAGCCTCGACGCAGCCCGGAGCGGATTTCCTCTTCTGCGAACTGCTCGCCGTTGACGTACTTCTGCATCAGGTTCTCGTCGGTCTCGGCGGCAGCTTCGAGGAGCGCCTCCCGGAAACGATTGGCGAGGGTGGTCATCTCCTCCGGTATCGGCCGTTCCTCGTACTCTCGCCCTTCGCCATCCTTATAGAGGAGGGCCTTCATCCGAATGAGATCGACGATGCCCTGGAAGTCGGCTTCCTGGCCCAGGGGCAACTGGACGGCTACGGCGCGGCATCCAAGGCGCTCTCTCATGGCATGGAGGACGCGGTGGAAGTCGGCGCCGGTGCGATCCATCTTGTTGACGTAGGCAATGCGGGGCACGCCGTACTTGTTGGCCTGCCGCCATATGGTCTCCGACTGGGGCTGGACGCCGGCGACGCCGCAGAAGATGGCAACGACGCCGTCGAGGACGCGAAGCGAGCGCTCGACTTCGACGGTGAAATCAACGTGTCCGGGGGTATCGATGATGTTGATGGTGTGGCCGCGCCAGAGGGAGGTGGTGGCGGCCGCGGTGATGGTGATACCCCGCTCCTGCTCCTGGGCCATCCAGTCCATGGTCGCGGCGCCTTCGTCGACCTCGCCCATCCGGTGGACCCGTCCCGTATAGAACAGGATCCGCTCGGTGGTGGTGGTCTTGCCGGCGTCGATATGAGCCGCGATACCGATATTACGCGTCTTGTCGAGCGAAAACTCGCGCGCCATTAGGTCATCGACTTCTCTTGCGGTGGCTGTTCGGAAGTCGGCAGAGACTTCCCGACTGCCGGTGCGGGGCTGCCCTTCTGGACTTCACGCAGGGCGGCCCAGCCGTCGATGGCCCATGGCTCCCTGCCATCCGCCTGAGGCGGACGCTTCCGAACTACCACCTATAATGAGCGAAGGCCCGGTTGGCTTCCGCCATCCTGTGGGTATCCTCTCGCTTTTTTACCGAAGCTCCCTGTCCTGCAGCGGCCTCCTGCAGCTCTGCCGCCAGTTTCTCTTGCATCGTTCGCCCGGATCGAGCCCGCGTGCTGGTGACAAGCCAGCGCAGCCCCAGGGCCAGCCTCCGCGTGGGGCGGACCTCCATGGGTACCTGGTAGGTGGCTCCCCCGACACGCCGGGGCTTCACCTCGAGCTCCGGGATAACCTTACGCAGCGCCTGCTCGTAGACCTCGAGTGGATCTCGACCGCTACGGGATGCGATCTCATCCATCGCGCCATAGACGATGCGTTCGGCCGTGCTCTTCTTTCCCCGGCGCATGATTTGGTTGATGAGCCGGGAAACCAGCCGGCTTCCGTACACAACGTCCGGCCGCGGTATCCGACGCGCGACCGGTCCCTTCCTCGGCATACTCTTATCCTTAAGTATCCTGAGCTAGATCAGGGCAGTCGTAGGCCTGCCTTCCCCCGACCTGTTGGTTCTTTGCGCTACTTGGGCCTCTTCGTCCCGTAGCGCGAGCGAGCATTTTTGCGATCGTCGACCCCGGCTGTATCCAACACCCCGCGCACGATATGATAGCGGATGCCCGGAAGGTCTTTGACCCGGCCGCCTCTGACGAGCACGACCGAGTGCTCCTGGAGATTGTGGCCCTCTCCGGGGATATAGGCGAGCACTTCGATACGATTGCTGAGCCTGACCCGCGCCACCTTGCGAAGGGCGGAGTTCGGCTTCTTCGGGCTGGTGGTGTAGACGCGCGTGCAGACACCCCGCTTGAAAGGACCGGGGGACCGCCGGTAGCGACGATGGTAGGCGTTGAACTGCCAGCCAAGGGCCCACTGCACGGTGGGCGCAGGCTGGGAGCGCTTCTTCCTTCTTCCTTTTCTTACCAATTGACTGATAGTCGGCATGTTCTGGCTCTAGGTTTCGCACGCACGGAGTGACTCGCCCCTGCCGCGAGGTCAGGATTGCGCCAGGGGCGACAACTTGCAACCTTATCAGAAATGACATGCCTTGTCAACAATTCTCGACACGAGCATTTGCGGTATTTCTCAGGACGGCGTCGCAGCCAGCATTTCGGGTCGCTCATGCTCCCTGCGAGCGGCCCCCGGGCGCGCCATTGACGGGGGGACAGCGCCTCAGTAGAATTGCGGGAGTGAGGAAAGCATTGGCTGAGGCCGTCATCGTTATCCCAGCGAGGTACGGTTCGACGCGCTTCCCCGGCAAGCCGCTGGCCGAGCTCTGGGGGAAGCCGTTGATCGAGCACGTTTACCGCCGCGCGCGCCAGTCACGGCTGTGCACGCGGGTGATCGTTGCCACCGATGACGCGCGTATCGCGGGGGCCGCGCGCGGGTTCGGGGCCGAGGTGGCTGTGACTCGATCGGACCACGCCAGCGGCACCGATCGCGTCGCCGAGGTGGCCGAGCAACTGGAAGCGGATCTGGTGGTGAACGTGCAGGGGGACGAGCCGTTGGTCGATCCGGGCGCCATCGACGCCGCCGTGGAGCCGCTGGCTAAGGATCCCAGCATACCGATGGGCACTTTGTGCACTCCGCTGGAGGAGGTGGCGGACCTGGCGAACCCCAACGTGGTGAAGGTGGTTATGGATGGGGAGGGGTTTGCGCTGTACTTCTCTCGGCTGCCGATTCCGTTCGTGCGGGACTCGGGAGCGGGGGTGGCGCGGTATCGCCACATAGGGTTGTATGTGTACCGCCGGGAGTTCCTGCTGGCGCTTGCGAAGATGGCGCCGACGCCGCTGGAGCGGGCGGAGAAGCTCGAACAGCTCAGAGTCCTGGAGCGCGGGGGCCGGATTCGGGTGGTCGTCGTGCCACAGGCGTCGCCGGGGATAGATACGCCGGAGGATCTAGCGCGGGTGGAGAAGATGGGATCGGGCGCGGTTTGATGGGGCGGATGCGCTGGCGACTGCGATCGGCCCTGGAGTGGCTGATCCCGTTGCAGGCGTTGGGGGCACAGGCGGAGGGGGAAGCCACACCGGTCGAACTCCCCGGTCCTTGGTCTGTCGGGTTCGCCCTGGGGATGCACTCGGAAGGAGGCCCGGACTCCTCGGCGCGAACCCACATCGGCAAACTGGTCAGGCAGTTCAAGTATGGTGGGCAGCGGCATCTCGCCCGGAGGCTGGTTGGGGCGCTGGCGCAAGTGGTCGGGCCGCATCTGGGGGACAGGCACATCTCCGTGGTGACTCACGTGCCGACATCCCGGCGGAGCTCCTATGAACCAGCTTGCGAGCTGGCCATCGCTCTGGCGCGGGCCCTGCGCTTGCGAGCCCTGCCCCGCCTGGTTCGACCGATTCGCGCGGTCCGGCCGCAGAAAGACTTCACCACGCTATGGGAGAAGAAGCAGAACGTGGCGGGGGCCTTTGCGGTGCGCCGGCCGGAGCTGGTCCGCGGACGCGGAGTCCTCTTGGTGGATGATATCTACGATAGCGGCGCCACCCTGGCCGAGGCGTGGCGGGCGCTGCGTGAGGCGGGATCGGAAGAGATCGTCGTGGCGGCTCTCACGAGGACGCGGTACCTGGGGGCGGGGCTGTGATGGAGCGCGCCGCCTGGGTTGCGCTCAGCGCCGTGAGCGGACTGGGGCCGGCGCGTTTCCGCGCGCTGCTGGACGCGTTCGGCAGCCCCACCGCGGCCCTCGACGCCGGAGGAGACGCGATTGCAGAGACGATCAGCCTTCCCGAGTCGGCCTTCGCGGAGCTGGCCGGGATTGCAGGCGAACTCGAGCGAATTGAAGCAGAGGTGCTCTCGCTGGAAGAGCAGGGAATCTCGGCGCTGACCTGGGAGGACGCCGAGTATCCACGCCGGCTGCTCGCCACCGCCTCCCCGCCGCCGGTTCTGTGGTGGAGATCGGAAGGGTGCTCGACCGACCCTGAGGCGGCGGCGGCTGTTGTGGGCAGCCGGGAGGTTTCGGAGCCCGGCCGGGCGGAGGCCTACGCGGTGGGGCAAGCCCTCGCCCGAGCCGGAATCGCGGTGGTGAGCGGGCTCGCGGCCGGGATAGACGCGGCCGCGCACGAGGGGGCGCTCGACTGCGGCGGGCCGACGGTGGGGGTGTGCGGGTGCGGCCTTCTGACCGCACTGGCACGGGGGGGAGGGGGATTGGCGCAGAGGATGGCGGAGGGAGGAGGGCTGTGCTCGGAGCTGTCGCCGACCGCCCCGCTCGCCCCCAAGACGCTCTTTGCCCGAGACAGGATCATCGCCGGTCTGGCGGACGCGGTGATCGTCGTGGAGGCGCGGGCGGAAGGGGGGGCTGTGCATACGGCGAAGTGCGCGAGGCAAGAGGGGCGGCCGGTGCTGGCGGTGGCGTGGGAGTCAGATCATCTGGCGCCCGGCAATAGGCAGTTGCTCGGCGGCGGGGCTACGCGGGTGGAGGCCGGGGCGGATGTCGCCGCCGCCTTCGCCGACATAATCAGGGGCTGATGGAATGGCAGACTATCAGGTGAGCCGAGAGGTGCGCGTGGGAAGCGCGGTGGTGGGCGGCGGGGGGCCGTTGGCGCTGATCGCGGGGCCGTGCGTGATCGAGGGCCGGGAGATGGCGCTGGAGATCGCTCGGCTGGTGGCGCGGGTGGCGGAGGAGTTCGGGATTCCGGCGATCTTCAAGGCCTCGTTCGACAAGGCGAACCGGATGAGCCTGGACTCGTTCCGGGGGCCGGGGATGAAGGAAGGGTTGGAGATCCTGGGAGCGGTCAAGGCTGAGACCGGGCTGCCGGTCGTGACCGACGTTCACTCGGGGACGCAGGCGGAGCCGGTGGCGGAGGTGGTGGATTTGCTCCAGATCCCGGCTTTTCTGTGTCGCCAGACGGACGTGGTGGTGGCGGCGGCGGAGACGGGGAAGCCCCTCCTCATCAAGAAGGGGCAGTTCATGGCGCCGGAGGACATGGGGGCGATTGTGGGGAAGGCGACGGCGAACGGGGAGGGCGGGGTGCTGCTGGCGGAGCGCGGAACGACGTTTGGCTATCATAATCTCGTGGTAGACATGAAGGGTCTTTCGGCGATGCGGCGGTTCGGGTGGCCGGTGGTGTTCGACGCGACGCACGCCGTGCAACTGCCGGGGGGAGCGGGCGGGTCTTCCGGAGGGCAGCGGGAGTTCATCCCGACGCTGGCGCGGGCGGCGGCGGGGGCGGGGATGGAGGCGCTGTTCGTCGAGGTGCATCCCGATCCAACCCAGGCGAAGTCCGATCGCGACACTCAGCTGCCCTTGGCCGAACTGCCGGAGCTATTGAAACAGGTACTGGCGGTGGATGGGGCGCGCCGCGCGGTGATGGAAGGAAGTCCGGAATGAAGGTGACAGGTGCGCTGCAGGCGCGACTGGCAGCGATCGAGATGGTTGTATTCGACGTGGATGGGGTGCTGACGGGGGGGGATATCATCTACACGGATCAGGGAGCAGAGGGAAAGGCCTTCGATGTGAAGGACGGCCTGGGGCTCCGCGTTGCCGGCAGCGCCGGCCTTCAGGTTGCGATAATGACCGGCCGAACCTCGCAGGTGGTCGAGCGACGGGCACGGGATCTGCGCATATCGGCGATCCTCCAGCGGGTCGGCGACAAGGCGGCGGCGCTGCGGCAGCTCGCGGAGGAGAAGAAGGTTCCCCTGGAGCGCGTGGCCTTCATGGGTGACGATCTGAACGACCGGGAGGCAATGCGGACGGCGGGGGTCGGGATTGCGCCGGCCGACGCGGTTGCGGAGATACGGGAGCAGGCGGACCTCGTGACGGACGCTCCGGGCGGCAGGGGCGCGGTCAGGCAAGCGGTGGAGGCCGTGCTGCGGGCGCAGGGCCGGTGGGAGGAGGCGGTGGAGGGGTACCTGGAGGGACTGGTCGAACGGGAGCGGTCGCGCCGGGCCGTGAACGGGAAGTGAGCGTTCCTGGACTATCGGCTCATCTGGGAACAAAGATGAAGTAAGGGCCCAATTCCTCGTCGAGGCGGTACCGAGCCCGAACCTGTGAGATGATGCCGTCGGGCCAGCGTCCCGCCTTCCAGTCGTCTCCCGGGGGGTGCAGGTCGATCTCGCGCGGGTCGAGCGGGTTGAAGCGCAGGACGACCAAGGGGTAGCGCCCCTCCCGGACCTTCTCGAAGACCGACTCCGGGTCGAGCGCGCCCGCCCGCGCCATCATGGCGAACTCGAACGGCATGAGCGGCGGCTCTTCCCCCGCGGCGAGTGTCAGTCCCGTGTCCTCGCAGAGCACCGGCCCACCCGTTTCCCTGATTCGGTCGATGACGCGCTGACTGGCGCGGGCATCGAAGCGGGGACGGAGGATGCTCAGGGTCTCCGGCAGGTGGGGCGGCAGGAGCGTCCAGGTCATCTGCACGGCGAGGAGGCCGGCAAGGACCATGAGGCCGGTCCGTCCCGGACCGGAGGAGCGGGAGAGGACCGCCCACATGACGCCGAACATCATGGCGCCGATTGCGGTTGGCTCCAGCAGGTAGTTGTGGGCCGATCCGATGCGGCCGCCCGTGAGGAAGATGGCGCCGGCGAGGAGGAAGTAGAGGAGCAGGATTCGGCTCGGCCGATGGAAGGCGGACCAGAGGGCGGCGATGGCGGTGACCACGAAGTATGCGGGCCAGAGCTTCAGGGGTGAGGGGTTGCCCGGGACCCAGAGCAGGGAGCGGAGCTGCTCCCAGGTCCAGGCCTTCCCGACCGAGGTCGCGGTGTGGAGGGAGAGTTGATGGTAGAGCCCGCCTTTGGTCGCGAGGACGGCGGCCGCGATGAGGGCGAACAGCAGGAGCATCTGCGCGGCGAAGAGCCGAACGGCCGCGAGCAGGCCGCGCTCTCGTGCGTATCCGACGAACGCAGCTCCCATGCCCGCGATGCTCGTCCGGCGGGTGAGGGCCGCCAGGGCGAAGGATGGGATGCCGACCCAGCGCCATCCGCGCAGGAAGAAGCAGAGGCCCGCCACACTGAAGGCGAGCGCGAGCATGTCCACGCGCATGAGAGTCGCCCAGACCATGAAGTGGGGCATGGCGAGGATCAGGCCGGCGGCGAGGAAAGCGGCGAATCGGTGTTTGGTCCGGTCGAGCACGATGAGGGCGGTGCAGGCTGCGATGGCGACGGCCGAGAGGACCGAGAGCAGGCGCCCGAAGAGGAAGGTGGGACCGGTGAGCTTCACGCCGAGGGCGCAGAGGAGATAGTAGAGGGGGACGTAGCTCGCGATGAGATAGGGCGGCCGGTCCACCGGAGGATAGATCTCACCGCCGCGGGCGACGTTGAGGGCGATCTGCAAGATCGGTCCCTCGCCGTAGTCGAGCTGATAGCGATAGAGGGCGAGGGATTGGTAGGCGTGGAGGAAGAAGACGAGAATGTGGAGTGTGACGAGCGCGCCGAGGATGGCGCTGATGACGGGCATCAGCGATGTTTCGGGGCGCGGCTTGTGCTCCCCCTTGTCGCTCTGCTTGCTCATCGGTTGAGAAGGCCTATCGAGACCGGATGCGTTCCGCAATCAGAGCCGCCCATCTGTCATCAGAGGCGGCGGGAGGCGGTTCTGACGGCGGCTCTAGGAGGCCGGGAGGATGCGGACGCGACGTCCCTCGATCTTCAGCCTGCCCTCGGCGAAAAGCTGGATCGCCCGAGGGAAGAGGTTGTGCTCGTGGGGAAGGATGCGTGCGGCGAGGGTTTCGGCGGTGTCATCTTCCTCGACGGGGACGGCGCGCTGGAGGATGATGGGGCCGCCGTCTGTCTCCAGAGAGACGAAGTGGATGGTGCAGCCGGAGACCTTACAGCCGTACTCCAACACCGCTTCATGCACGTGATGGCCCCACATGTCCTTGCCGCCGAAAGCGGGCAAGAGGGCGGGGTGGGTGTTCATCATCCGGCCGGCATAGGCGTCGACCAGCTCGGGGGTCATGATGCGGAGGTAACCGGCGAGGCAGACGAGTTGGGCATCGTGCGCGCGGAGGCGCTGGAGCAGCGCGCGGTCGAAGGCCTCGCGGGTGGGGTGGCGCTGCTTGTCGCGGCGGTCGATGTGTTCGGCGGGGATGCCTGCCTTGCGGGCGCGGGCGAGTGCGCCGCACTCGACATCGCTGATGACAACGACCACGTCGGCGTCGATCTTCCCCGAGGCGCAGTTGTCGATGATCGCCTGGAGATTCGTGCCGCCGCCGGAGGCGAGCACTCCCACCCTGAGTCTATCCGCCATCGGTCCCTCCTCGCCGGGCTTGTGGGCGGCCATTCGACCTGCGGCTCCGGCCGACCTGCCTGAGGCCGCAGTGACTGCCGGCGGCTAACGGGAGTGGAGTCGCTCATGGAACTCCGCGTTCCAGGGCCCGTAGGGACAGCTCATGCAGGAGCAGCCGTCGAGGGCGGGCGGGCGGGAGCCCTGCTGCCCGCGGTTGGGAAGGTCGAGGCACTCGCGGCGGAAGCGGCGATAGGTTTCCCCGCGCCAGGCCTGGGCGAAGCCGCCGTCCTCGAGGTCGCCGACGACGCGCTCGCAGGCGCAGCAGGGGTAGATGCGTCCAGAGGCGGTGACGAGGGCGAAGATATGGCCGATATAGCAGGGCATGTGGGAGTAGAGGCTCTCCGAGAAGGAGGTGCCCTGCTGGGCGAGCGCGCCGAAGGTTCCTCGGATCTCGAGGCCCTTGGACCCGGCGAGCTCGACCGCGGCCGCGACGTTCCGCTTCGCCTCTTCGAGCTGCTCGGCGTTGAGCTGCACCGGCGCGTTGGGGGGCGCGGCGCCGAGGGCGCTGAAGGTGATGATGTCCGCGCCGGCCTCGGCGACGGCCTGGACCCACTGCACCGGCTCTTCGTAGTTGTCCGCCTGGACGACGAAGGAGACCTCGATGGGGGGGTCTGAGCTGCCGGCTTGCTCGCGGGCGGATCGGATGGCCCGAATCGTGTCGAGCACGTGGGTGAAAGCGGTCGGGGCGACACCATGGACTCCGGCGTATGTCTCGGGCGTGCCTGCGTTCAGGCTGATGTGGATCTCATCGAGGCCGAGCCCGACGAGATCGGCGGCCTTCTCCTGATCGAGCAGGCCGGCGTTGGTCACGAGCCGCACCCAGAGGCCGGCCTCCTTTGCCCGGCGGAGGAAGTCGAACAGCCTCGGGTGGAGGAGCGGCTCGCCCAGGCCGCACAGCTCGACCTCTCGACAGCCCATTGCTGCCAGGTCGTCTATCAGGCGCGCGTACGTGGCTGCGTCCATGAGCCCGAAATCGCGCTCATCGAGCACGTCGGGCGCGGCCATGCGGCGGCCGCCATCGGCGCAGTAGGGGGAATGCTCGGAGCACATGATGCAGCGGTGGTTGCAGCGGTCGCTGACGCCGATGTTGACGCGCTTGAAGCCCCACGGGGGCCGGGGGCCGTCGAGGAGCCGGCGGGCGCGCCACCGGCGGTAGGGAGCGGAGGCGGAGGCGAGGGCGGCGGCCGCGAGCGCGGCGGGGGAGAGGGCAATGTGGGCGCGGGCCAGCCAGTCGTTTAGGTCGGCTCTCTCTTCGGTGGAGTCGAAAGCAAACTTGTCTTTCGCGCGGGCCAGCCGAAGCAGGAGCGCGGCGCGGCGAAAGGCGGGGCTGTCGAGATCGCTCACGAGGGCGCAGGCGAGGTCGAAGCCGCGGCGGACCTGGCGCAGGAGGGAGGGGCTGAGAGCGAACCCATAGGGGCCCTTGGCGGGAGCGACGACGGTATCGTCGGCGGGAACAGCGGCGCCCGGCCGGGCGACGGCCGTGATATGGAGTCCCGGCATTTCCTCTCGCAGCCGCACGAGGAGGCGAGCCGCGGTGTGGTCGTCAACGGCCGCGATGGCGAGGGCGCGAGCCGCCCGCGCCCGCGCCGAACTCCCGGATGCCGCTTTCATGGACTGAGTCTAGCACGCGCGGTTGGCGGGAGCAAGGCGGCGGAGGCGCGGTTGACAGCAGGCAGAGGGCTTGCTACTATGTGCCCCGCGCCGCGGCGAGGCGGCGACTCTCTCCGGAAGGTGCACGTGATGGATAAGCGTCTTCGACACTTGACCATAACCTCAGACCCACCCTCCGGGGAGTACCATTACTGAGCGATCTGACGAGCTGAGCGCGGAAGAGACCGGAGCCGTGGGGTCGAAGATCCCTCGGCTTCTCGCTTTTGGGGCCGGGGCAAGGAAAGACGCCAGGATCGTCGAGTAGCGCGACGGGAGCGAGCGATGGCGAGTAAGGCAGTGAGAATACGAGATCTGACGCGCGAGTGGCGGCGGGACGACCCACAGCGGCTGGCCCGGTTTTACGTGAAGACCGGGGAGGGGTGGCCGCACGGCGGCTGGGACCCGATGACGCCGGCGGAGATCGCGCGCAACTTCCGGGAGGAGCGTTCGCTGGGGACGTTCGTCGCGGAGGTGGGGGACCGAATCGTGTCGCTCTGCCGGATCGCGGCGAGGCCCGACGAGCGCAATCGCGCGTACGTTCCCTTCCTAACGGCCGATCCGGAGTTTCACGGCGGCGGGTATGGGAAGGCGGTGCTGCTCCGGGCGATCGAGCGGGCGCGGGAGGAAGGCATTTCCCAGGTCGACCTGCACACGTGGCCCGGGAACTTGAAGGCGGTGCCGCTCTACAAGAAGTCGGGCTTCATGTGGTCGCCGGAATCGGGGCAGTGGGGGGTCCACATGGAGAACTTCACGCCCGGGGCGCGCCGGCACCCGGCGGCGCGGGAGTTCTTCCGGAAGCACGACTGGTATCGGACGATGAAGTGCGACCTCTCTCTGGCGCCGGACGAGCATAGGCGGGGGAAGGTGCGCGTGTACGAGTACGTGTGGGAGGCGGATGGGGACCGACTGAGGATGGTGTACGACCGGCAGTCGTGGGGTCTCCTGGAGGTGGAGACGAACGACTTCGTGGTCGGCTGCTTCGTGGAGGACGAGAAGCTGGTGGCCGGGGTTCCGCACGAGATACGGTGGCAGGTCGTGAACCGCGGGAAGGAGCCACTGGAGGTGGTGCTGGTGGCGTCGGCGGACGAGGGAGTGACGTTGGACCGCAAGGAGGTGCTTCGGGTCGCGAAGAGGGCGGAGCTGAAGGCGGGATTCGAGATCGAGCCGGGGATCGAGGAGAAGCAGAGAGAGCCCCGTGTCCCGATCGTGCGGACGGAGCTGTTGGTGAACGGGATGCCGATCACGCTGGCGGCAGGGTTTCAGGTGAAGCAGGCTCTGGGCTTCTCGCTAGACGGGGACGGACAGGGCCTGCGGCCGGGGCGGCCGGAGCGCGTGGTGATCCAGTGTCGGAATGAACTCGAGAGGCCGGTGGAAGCGCGGGTGCGAATTGCCGCGTCAAAGGGAGCCGATCTCGACCGGACGAGCGCGCGCGTGCGGCTGCCAGCGCGGGGTACGAGGGAGGTGCCGGTGACGCTGTGCGCGGCCGAGCCTGGAACGGTGGCGCTGAAGGTGGAGGCGCGCGCCCGGGCGGGCAAACAGAGCGTGAGCCCGAAGGCGGCGGACCTCTACGCGCACGTGCTCGGGGCCGGGGACCTGGTGGGACACGTCGAGAGGGACCGGGTGGTGGTGGAGTCGGCTTCCCTGCGGGTCAACATCTGGCGGCGGGGCGGCTGGGGGAATGTGATCGACAAGGTGCGGAACCGGTGGGAGGTGGCGGGAATACCAGCGCCCTCGGTCGGCCCGCCCTTCGCCTGGGAGGACTTCTTCGCGACGCGCTGTGAGGCGCGCGTGGAGCAGGAGCCGGGGCGCGTGGTCGCCGTGCTGACGACGCCGTCCACCTACCGAAAGGGCGTTTCGCTGGAGCGGAGGATCGTGCTGTCGAACCTGCCGGTGATCGAGGTTCGAGACGTTCTGGTGAACGGCTCGGAGTCACGCCTCGATGCGGCCCTGCAGACGGGCGTTCGGCTGAATGCACACGGTGGGATGACAGCTGCGCCCAGTGCACATGGTGTCGTGAGGGAGATGGGCGATGGCGCCGGCCGCTCGCTCGGGGAGCATCGGCTGAGCGACACGGGGGAGGACTGGCCGGAGGGATGGTACGCGATCGAGGACGAGGAGGGCGTGGCGACCGGGGTGATCTGGGATGAAGCCGAGCGGGTGGAGCTGCACGGGGGGTGGGGGAACGTACGGCGTCGGCTCCCGGCGGCGGAGCCGGGCAGGTCAACGACGGCGGGGGCGTACTACGTGTTCGTGGGCGATGGCGACGCCTTCACCGTGCGTCGCTGGTGGCAGATGCTCTTCGGCGCGCGCGAGGACCGGGAGCAGAGAAGGGCGAATGCGCGGCGACCGCTGGAGTTCGGGCTGCGCCCGGGCCCGTTGGTGATCCACGGCCGGGAGGCGACGGCCGGGCTCGTCGCGGACTCGGTTGGACGGCTCGAACTGAAGGGGCGGGTGAGCGTGACGATGCCCGACGGGATGCGCGCGCGGCCGCGGACGGCCAGCTTCGAGGGCGTCACTGGGAAACAGCCGCATCGGGAGCGCGTGGTGGTGAGCCGGCGGAGCCGGCTGCCGGAGGGAGCGTACTTCGCGGAATGCACGGCCGAGATCGACCGCGCGATCTACCGGGAACGACAGCCGATCATCGTGCTGGGCGACCCGGGAGCTGCGGTGCAGGTCATCCCGGTCGGGGAGCCGGGAAGGCCGTTGCGGATCGAGAACGGCGCGCTGACGCTGACGATCGCGCCGGAGTTCCTGGGATCGGCAATCTCGCTGGAGCGAAACGGGGATGAGCTTCTGCGGTCGGCCTATCCGGAGGCGCGTCCGCTGTCCTGGGAGAACCCGTGGTTCGGCGGAATCCAGCCGCGGCTCGGGGGGATCACGCGCCGCGGCCTATCGAAGGAGCGGCCGCGGGCGCGGGAGATCCAAAGGCGCGGCAGCCAGGGAATCGTGTGGCGCGGGGTTCGAGTTTCCTGGTCGCCGAAGCACGAGCAGGCGCGGCACTGGGGCCTGGCAGTAGACTATCTGCTTGCACCGGGGAGCAGCATACTCGCGGTGGCACTGAGGACGACGCGGCGGGCAGACACGGCGAGCTGGCTGGACGCCGGCTTCGACCTGTTCCCGGTGCTCGGAGGAAGCCACCTCGACGCAGTGCTGACGGCGCAGCCAGATGCACGGGCGCAGCGGATTCGGTGCGAGTACGGCGGGGGGGTCCGGGGCAACAGGTGGGTGATGGCGGAGAACCCGAAGGCGGGAGAGGCGGCGCTGCTCGCCGGCCCCGGCGGAGAAACCGGGACCCACGGCCAGGTGTATGGTCGGGACGGGTACTTCCTCTCCGCAGGCATCGGCTCCGTGCACGAGGCGCGTGAGACGAAGGAGGCGGTGTTCTTCATCTCCTTCACGTCGGCCGACGGGGCCCGCGACTTGGCCGAGGCGCTGTCGGAGCTGAGGGAGCTTCCGTAGGAAGCGCCGCCGAGCACCCCTTGCAGCCCACAATGAAAATGGCAGCGGAACGCGGCTCGGCTCTCTGTCGCCTTTCCGGATGCTTGCGTTTCACTTCGGCCGCGAACACTTCTAGAGGCCGCCGAAGCGCGTCATCGCCATGATCTCGCGGTAGCGCTCGGCCACCTCTTCGTGTGAGAGGTTGAAGAGTCGGTTCAGCGAGAAATCCTCAACCGTGAAGGAAGCCATCACGGAGCCGGTGATGACTGCCCGTCGCAAGGTCTCCTCGTCCGCCTTGCCGCATCGCGCCAGGTAGCCCACAAGGCCTCCCGCGAAGGTGTCGCCCGCGCCGGTCGGGTCGCGGATCTCCTCCAGCGGGTATCCCGGGGCTGTGAAGTAGGAGTCGTGCGACATCATGACGGCCCCGTGTTCGCCCTTCTTTATTATGACAGTCCCCGGCCCCATATTGAGCAGCTTCCGCCCGGCCGCGATCAGGTTCGGCTCTTCGCAGAGCTGTCGCGCCTCTGCATCGTTCATGAGGGCGACGTCGCACCGCGCCAGTACTTCCAATAGCTTCTCGCGGGCGTTCTCGATCCAGAAGTTCATGGTGTCGCAGACGACCAGCTTCGGGTGTCGCATCTGATCCAAGACGGACAACTGAAGCGTGGGATCGATGTTTGATAGGAAGATGTACGGTGTGTCGCGGTGGTTGGACGGCAACTCCGGCCGGAAGCTCTCGAACACGTTCAGCTCGGTCGCAGTCGTATGTGCTTGGCTCAAGTCGTACTCATAGTAGCACGACCAGCGAAAGGTCTTGCCGGGCGCGCGCTGGAGCCCCGCGAGATCGATGTCTCTTTGGCCGAGTCGCTCGACATGGCTTGGGGCGAAGTCCTCTCCGACCACTGCCACGAGCCTGACAGGCGCAAAGAAGCTCGCGGAAACCGAGGCGTAGCTCGCCGAACCCCCGAGCGCCTCGGTCCTTTCCCCGAACGGCGTTCGTACCGAATCGTACGCCACCGACCCAACGACCAACACCGGCCCGTCCGGACAGCCATCGTCGAACGCCATTCTGCTTCTCCTTCACCGAGGTCAGATGTCGAACTTCGCCCAGACGGGACTATGGTCGGAGGCTGCCAAGAGCTCTGGATGGCGAGTCACCTTGGAGGCAGTCAACGTCTTCGTCAAGGGCTTCGAGGCGAAGATGTAGTCCACCCGCGCGGCCCGGCGGCCCGCGCCCAGCGTGAGCCCCGGTGCCGACGGGTTGCGCTCGCGGAAGCAGTCAACCCAGCCGGCCCGTTCGATCGCCGCGATGATCCCGCGCGGGCCTCGACCGAGTTCGGAGTCACGCCATATGAGTCGCCTTGCGACATGATCGCCCGCGGTCAAGCTATTCAGATCGCCGCACATTGCACAAAGCCGGCCCCGGTAGGGACGCATCCACCGAAGCAGCAGCGCCAGCTCCCGCTGGCGCGAGGGATGGTCGGGACGGAGGTGAGTGACGAAGATGGTCAGGGTCTCACCGCTTGGCGCTTTCACATCCACACGCCCGGTCGTGTGCAGGAAGATCGTGTCTGCGCCCAGGTTCGTGTGGCTGAGGATGGGCAGCCGAGAGAAGACGGCGAGATCGAAGCCCGAGTTGGCCCTGAACAGCAGGCCGCGCATCCCCAGCTCGCGCGCGACCTGCCGAAGAACCTGACGCCGCTCGCGGCGCCAATGGCGAGCCTCCTGGATCGCCACGACATCGGCCTCGGCGTGGCGAATGACCCGAAGCACCTTCCGCAGCCGGTCCGGCAGTGCGCCCTCGAGGACGTTGTAGCTCAGCAGCTTGAGCATACCAGCTTGGGAGTATAGCAGCGGGACGGGTCGGCGGGCAAGTCAGGTGCACTGTCACCGGTCGGAGAGCGGCACTCGCTGGAAGCTGGGGCTGCTTGCCAGGCGCTACGCCTAGGGGGTATCATTAGGATGCTATGGACCGCCAGATGCGCGAGATTGACGTGTTGATTCGTGCCCGGTACTCGCTGCTGTACGTCGTATCCTGGGAGGAGCGGCGGGTGCTTGCAGCCCTTCGCGAGATCGTGGTCGGCCAGGACAAGAATTTCTATACTTGGTCAGAGACGATGGGGATGAGGGATGGCACGAAGGTACTGGCGGCGGGTGCTGCCGACAGCCGTACTCGCGACCCCCTCCAGGTTCTGGACGCGATCCGAAGCAGCCATGAGCCCGCAGTCTACGTACTGAAGGACTTCCACGTCTTTCTGAACAACAACTACCCGCATGCCAGCGTCATCATCCGCAAACTGCGGGACCTAGCCGACGCGCTCCACACCGCTTACGCCACGGTGATGCTCCTGTCGCCCGTGCTTCAGCTTCCCGAGGAACTCAAGAAGGACGTAACAGTCATGGACTACGACCTCCCGGGGCTGCGGGAGCTGGATGGGCTCCTCACTAGAGCGCTCGACTCAGTGCGCGGGCAAGAAGGCGTCGACGTGAATCTCAGCGCCGAGCAGCGCGAGCGTGTGCTCAAGGCCGCCCTCGGCCTGACTCTGACGGAGGCGGAGAACGTATTCGCCAAGTGCATCGTGGAGAAAGGCCGCTTCGACGTCGACCTCATCGTGGCCGAGAAGCAACAGCTCATTCGCAAGTCGGGGGTGCTCGAGTACTTCGAAGCCAGAGAGCACGTGGCGGACATCGGCGGACTGGAGATCCTGAAGGCCTGGCTGCAGAATCGAGCCCTCGCCTTCACGGAGAAGGCGCAGAAGTTCGGGCTGCCAGCGCCGCGCGGGATTCTCCTGCTCGGGGTCCAGGGATGCGGGAAGAGCCTCACAGCAAAAGCGGTCGCTCATCTGTGGCGACTGCCGTTGCTTCGGCTGGATGTAGGGCGCATCTTCGCCGGACTCGTAGGTTCCTCGGAGGAAAACATGCGCCGCGCCATCCAGATGGCGGAAACCGTTTCGCCGTGCGTCCTCTGGCTCGATGAAATTGAGAAGGGCTTAGCGGGGGTGCAGTCGTCGGGCTATGCCGACTCCGGTGTCACGGCGCGTGTGTTCGCAACCTTGAACACCTGGATGCAAGAGAAGATCAAGCCGGTCTTCGTCGTGGCTACGGCAAACGACATCAGCCAGCTGCCGCCGGAATTACTTCGGAAGGGCCGCTTCGATGAGATCTTCTTCGTCGACCTTCCGTCCGAATCCGAGCGAAAAGATATCTTCGCAATCCACCTCAGGAAGCGAAACCGCGACCCGGATGCGTTCGATCTCGACCGTCTCGGCGACCAGTCGGCCGGGTTCTCGGGTGCGGAGATCGAGCAAGCTGTCATCTCCGCCCTTTATGCAGCTTTCGAGGGAGCGCGCGAGATCACGACAGACGACGTCCTCGCCGCACTGAAACAAACGGTGCCGCTCTCGGTCACCATGCGGGAGGAAATCGGGCTCGTGAGGCGGTGGGCGAAGGGCCGGGCGCGCCCCGCCTCGAAGCACGGCCTGGCGGACTTGGAGGCGGACGAGGACGCGGACGATCAGGATGGCCGCACGGACTGGGTGGCGCCCGGAGTGTGGGGACGTCGGATCACCCCGCCGGAACCGCGGTAGCGCCTGCGAAGGGGGGTAAGAGTTCAGGGTTGGTGAGGATAAGTTGGGGGGTCAGGCTGGGGAGCGTAAG
>Ga0307378_10004879_pt1 | contig 18891 bp, 24 predicted proteins | sample UN1MG_FD_202238 | JGI IMG/M metagenome (GOLD analysis project Ga0307378, IMG submission 202238) | Soil microbial communities from Risofladan, Vaasa, Finland - UN-1 | ecosystem: Environmental > Terrestrial > Soil > Coastal area > Acid sulfate soil | place: Finland: Risofladan, Vaasa | collected... | reverse complement strand
TCAGGACAAGGCGTGGGGCAGGTTCATGAATGAGTGAGTATGGGCCAGACGACTTCAACGGCACGCTTGAGCACGGCGATAACCGGTTCAGCGACACCGACCTCCTGCTCATTGCCATGTTGCAGGATCCGGTCATCTCACCAGAGTTCTGCTGGAAGGACTCAAACAACGTCCCCTTCTCTGGCTGCTACAGGGTTCGCGACTATCAGGTCGCGTTCAACCGGGCCGACGACCACTACGCAGGGTTCGCCTGCGCTCGCTCTGTTGGCAAGACGGAGCGCCAGAAGGTGTGGGCGTTTACGCACTACTTCCGGCGGGCGCAGCAGAACCTCCTCATCACGGCTCCAGAGCTTCTCCACCTCATGCCGCTGGCCGACAGCATCGAGAACGTCATCGACGGGTGCCGCCTCCTCCGCGAGTGCCTTGACCGCTCGCGATCAGGCAAGACAGGCTTCCACCACAACCCATTCGGAGTTGACTACGCTGACGGGACGAAGATCATCGGCCGCATCCCCAACCGGGACGGCCGCGGCGTCAAGGGCCAGCACCAGCCAGACCTCATGATCGAGGAGGCGCAGGACTACCCAGACGCCGGCTGGACCGAGGTGCATGAGACCGTAATGAAGGAGGTCTCGGACTTCCACTACCACTTCTACGGCGTGCATCGAGGCGTCCGTGGCGGCGGGTTCTCACAGCGAGTAACCTCCGGGGACTTCGCGCTCTACAACCTCACCGCCCTCCAACGACCCGGCTGGGGGCCGGAGGAAAAAGCAGCAGCGATAGCGGCCTACGGTGGTGAGTCATCGCCTGATTATCGCCGCAACATTCTAGGCGAACCCGGGTCCGCTTCGTCGCCGATTTTTGTCACCGCAAGGTTGATGGCGTGTGTGGATCAAAATCGCAACTCGCACTACAACCAGACGGAGTACGTCAGCCAGCATTTCAGGTGGGAGGAGATCCAGAAAGCGGGCATGGAGCTGGAGCATGTCATCGACTTCCCCGGCAAGAAGTACAAGAACACCATCGCCGGCATCGACATCGGCCTGACGAACTCTCCAACTGTGTGCGTCATCCTCGGCGAGCTCAAGCACGGCAAGACGAATCGGCTCGGCATCATCCGCCGCTTCACCCTTGAGCGGTTCACCAGCAAGCAGATCAGGAAGCTCGTCCGCCTGATCTACCAGTGGGACAACAACATTCAAGGCATTGGGATGGACATCACTGGGATCGGCTTCCCGATCTTTCAGGAGCTGCAGGAGGACGAGGACAACCCCGATCCGACGATGCTGTCGCTCGTGAAGGGCTGGAAGTTCAACGAGAAGATCCGCGTCGGAGAGGACAAGAACACCGGCGACGAGATCAAGATGACGGTGATCGAGGCCACTACGCGATACCTGCGTGAGTGGGTGGACTCCGGCCAGCTGCTGATCCCGTTTGACCGAGAGATCACATCAGACATGCTTGGCGAACACCAGCAACGCGTCCAATCGGTAGCGCGGCTGACCGGCAGCCGGAAGCCCAACGCCTTCCACACCCTTGACGCCCTGCGGATGGCAGCCCTTGTCGACCGCGCACATGAACTGGAGGTAGCAAGTGCCTACCAAGCCCCGGTCTTCGACATCGCAATCGAAGGCTTCTGACCTCACCGGCGAGAACTCCGACCGGATCGAGGGCGCCGTTCAGAAGTCACTGACAATCGTTCAGAGCGCCATGCAGTTCCGCATCAAGGGCTGGACCGTTGACAACACTGCTCGCGCACGCGCAGAGGCCCTCATCGAGGAGATGATCGAGGCCGGGAACATGGCCGCGGAAGTGGAGGAAACCCTTGTCGCACTGATGACGATCAAGCAGTTCATCGACACGCAGTGGGAGGAGGCAGAGTCGCTGACGTTCTCTCGCGTCCACTCCAAGTACACATCACAGAAGGAGAAGATGGCGCCGGTCATCAGGGCAAACCCGGTCCTGTTCGGGACGAAGAAGCGCGTCGACTCTGCCTGCACCATCGCGGAGCGAGCAGTGGAGCGACTGACGCATCTTCACCAGATATGTTCGCGTGCCGTTGGGTTCACGTACGGGCCTCAATAGGGGTACATTATGCAAACGATGGATGATCATTTGGAAACAGGCGCGAACGTGGCCGTCATGAACAAGACAGGCCTGCCAGATGAGCAGGTGCGTCAGGTTGTGTCGGAGAAGTGGCTCGACATCGTTGAGTCTGCAGCGCTATCTGCGGGTCCCGGCGGTGGGTCGTTCTCGACGCGTCAGACGGCGCCGGCAGGGCTGTTTGTCCGCCAGTCATGGGTTCCACCCGACGACATCATCGAGGAGATGGAGCTCGCGATGCGCCTCGTCGATGAGGACGACGACGTCGCCAACACCATCGGGATGATGAGTGCCACAGCGTTTCAGGGGATGAAGAATCTCCACCCGGACGCCGACACCGTCAGGTTCTTCAATGCCGCGGCAGCGCACATGAACCTTGATCACCGCTTCCGCGAGCTGTACGAGAGCCTCATCACGACGAACAACGTCTACATGCTGAAGGTTTTCCAGTCGGTTCAGGTTCCGCAGCCAAAGAAGGCCGGCAGGAACCCGTCGATCATCATGCCGCAGATCACGTACCTCAACCCGCTATCAATCAGGGTCGTCTCTGCCGGGACGCTCGGCGAGCCAGTTCTGGTTCAGGACGTCGACCAGCTCACGGCCGGCATGCTTGAGGCGCGCGACAACCCGGGCATCTCCGCGACGGATCAGCGCGAGCTCCTTCAGCTGAATCCTGTAGCGATGCAGCTCTACACGGAGAAGTTTGAGCAGAACGCCGTCACACAGGAGGACGACCTCCTGCAAGGGCTGCAGAACCCGTACATCCTCAACCCGAACATGGTCACGCGGTACACGCTGACCACTCGGCCATGGGCGTCGAAGTATGGACCTGTTCCGCTTCGCAGGGCATTCGGGCTGGCGGAGGCCAAACGACTGCTGAACCTCATGGACTACGCGCTCCTCAACGGCGGCATCAACTTCCTGATCGTCGCCAAGAAGGGCTCTGACAACCTCCCGGCGCAGCAGGCGGAGATCAACAATCTGCAGGGAATCGTCCAGCAGTCTGCGCGAACCGGCGTGATGGTCGGCGATCACCGGCTGGAGCTTGAGATCCTGATGCCAAGCATGGAGGCGCTGCTCGATCCCAGCAAGCGCAACCTGCTTGGCCGTAAGATTTCCAAATCACTCCTGCGCCTTCCTGACTTCGAGTTCGGGCGCATCGAGGGCGGCGGCACGCCGGAGGCGGAGATCGTCGGATCGAACATCATGTCCGACCGCCACCTGATCAAGCGAATGATCGAGGGTGATCTCTACAACGAGATCGCGTTGAGGAACTCTGGCGTGTTCAAGCAGGGAACACCCCGCCTATGGTTCCCGCCGGTGACGCTCTCCGGCGACAAGTTCTTCGTCGACTACGTGCTGAAGCTGCGCGACCGCGGAGACATCCCCCGCAGCTGGGCGGTGGAGGCCGCTGGATACGACTCCGAGGCGGCCATGGCAGAGCGGCAGCGAGAGGTTGACGCCGGCTTCGATGAGATCATGACTGCACAGAACGTCCCGAACTCTGGCGACACATCCGACTCAACTGGTCGGCCGCGCAGAGAGGATGTCGAGGACGACCTTGACCCCGGCACGGGCGACGACAAACCAATAGGAGAATGATGATGGCAAAACTGACGAGAGACGATAGCGGTCGATACCAGAACACGTCACACCTTCTGGTGAGCGTCCTGAAGAAGGATCACGCTGGACAGCTCAAGAGCAAGGCGCTTCGTCCGGGCCAGATCATCACGATGACGGATGATGAGGTCGAGGCGTCGAAGGATGTCCACGAGAAGCGCGAGTCCAACCCCATCGACCGCAAGCTTGTCCAGCGCATCCCGGAGGGCAAGTCAGAGCACCCGGACAAGCCAGACCTCGGCAGGCACGCGAACATGCGCGCCATGGAGGAGCACCTCATCGCCGGAGAGTTCGAGCCGGCGATCAAGATGATCGAGGCAATCGGTGACATCGCCGGGATCACGAAGGTGCGTCGCCTCGTCAGCATCAAGGAGGACGACCTGAAGAAGGACGTCGTCGTCAAGGTCTCTGACGCTGTTGACAAGCAGCAGGAGGCAATCGACCGCAGGAACGAGAAGCTGCAGAGGCAGTACGAGGACGTGAACTAGGGTGCCTACGCTTACCGATGTCAGGATCATGATCCCACTTGTGCGCAGGGCGCTGGATCCGGGCGTTGCGTCCGCCTTCGCCGCCGCGAACTACACGGATGACATGATCAAGGACGTTACCGCTGATGCGGTGAGCAACATCTCCCTCTGTGTTGGATCAGACTTCCCATACACGCTGTCGGTGACACAGAGGAACGCGATCACGAACTACCCGGAGGAGTTCGACGTATCGCCAGAGATGCCCTACGAGGTGCAGGTCCTCGTCTCCATTCAGGCGGCCATCAATGCGTGCGTCGGCACGCTCAATGAGCTGAAGACGAAGGAGTCCATCAAGGACGAGGGCTCCGACTGGTCGTACGAGAAGTCGTCAGCAGTCATCAGGGACAAGCTTCGGGCCCTCATGGCCGACAGGGACAACGCCATCAAGAACCTGAAGCAGGTCGCCGGCGGCAACCTTGAGGTGTTCGTCAACACACTTGACGCGCGGGCCCCGGAGCTCAACCGGCAAATCGAGCCTTGGTTCTACGAGTAGATGCCAGAGGTGCCAGACATAGACGGGTTCCGCGAGGCGCAGCGTCGACTCGTGCAGTACCTCGGGACGCCAGTCACGTTCCACTTCGCGTCCACGTATGGGTACGCGTCCGGGGTCTACGTTGATCCAGAGACCGGAACAGCTCTTGACCCACTACAGGCACCATCTGCCATCGTCGTCCCGCCGACCATCACCGCGAACGCCACGAAGATCAACAGCTTCCCATCGTCGGAGGAGCAGGGCGTCTCGCAGAAGATGGGCATTGCCGAGAACAGCAGGGTGTGGCTGCGGCTGAACGAGGGCGACTACCCGTCTGGTGTCGTCGGCGCCAGAGCGTTCGTTGTCCATGGCGAGACGTTCCGCATAGACCGCGTGACATACGACGGCATCGGTTCCTCTGCAGTCGCCTCCGGAGTCCCGGGCGTGGATCGTGTCTACTTTGAGGGAGAGCTCACGGAGTCTCTCTCTACGGCAATAGGCCCCGGCATCCCATCTGGTGGCGTCATCGGGACGACTGGCGCAATCGTGCGAGAAGACTTCAACGTTGCCTCCGGCCAGACGGCGTTCAACACATCAACTGCGTACGCCGCTGGAACGCCGAGGGTCTACATGGATGGCCTCCTTCAGCGCCCCGGATCAGGCGAGGACTACACGGAGGGTGGCGGCACGCTGATCACGCTTGAATACACGCCGTTCGCCGGCCAGCTCGTCACGATCATCTATCAGCTGCCGTAGTTCCGTACCTTACGAAGAGACTTACTCCACCTCGTAGAAGGAATGAACCATGGCGCAAACCCGCATTGACGCATACCAGATTGAGCCATCCGGAACGGACGGCCAGCACCTCATCACCGTTGGCGGTGTCGCAACATGGTCAACCTTCGTTGACACAACCGGCGTTGCGTCTGCCGACCTCATCTACAACGAGACCCCATCCGGCCTCGTCAACGGCGCCAACACCGCGTTCACGCTGGCCAACACGCCCGCCGCGAACGACAAGCTTCGCCTCTATCTGGACGGTCTTCGTCTTCTGCAGGGCGGCGGCAACGACTACACCGTGACTGGATCGGCCATCACAATGCTCTACGCACCGGTGACCGGACAGAACTTCCTCGCCGACTACCTCATGTAGAAGCGAGTGACTTGGTAGGCGGGGGGGTGCGTCCCCCCCGCTACGGTATGGTTTCGGTGAGGTTTACATGGCACAGACAAGGGTCGATCCGTTTCAGGTAGAGCCCGGCTCGTCCGGGCAAGTGATGGCCGTGAACTCCTCTGGCACTGCCGAGTGGCAGGCGTCCGGAGTCGCGTCAGGGCAGGTCCTGAAGTTCTCCGGAGCCCAATGGGTGCCGTCAGAGGACAAACAGGGCGAGACCTCCAAGGCGTTCGCCTTCATGATGGGGTGACGCATGGCTGACGCATTCGACGTACTCGCACAGGGATATGCTCCGACCAGCATCGGAACCGTGTTCACAGCCTCCGGTTCCACAGTGGTCAAGTCGATGAGGGTCACCAACGTCGGCGCGGCGACGACCCTGTCCATCGGAGTCAACGGCACCACCAACGACAAGCTCATCATGGACGCGCAGAACATCGCTGATGGTGACCGCGGCGTCGACGACACCATCTCCCTCGCCAACGGCGACACGATCACGATGCTGGCCGGTGACGCTAATCGCATCGCGTACACCATCATGGGAATCAAGGTGACATGAGGTGGTATGACGCCAACGGCAATCTAAGGATTTACGCCAGTGGGCAGGTCGCGCATGCTCCAAGTCACATCAATGGCGGTTCAGACGAGATCGACGGCGACCGTCTTCACATCTCGGAGAACCCCAGCTACTACACGCCAGCCTCCGGCGGAGCATCGACCGACGTCGATGACCTCACCGCCCACCTCCGGGGGATAGACGGCAACTTCAACGGCGCGTACACGCAGATCTACAACACGTTGACGTCTGGCACCATCAAGTCGTTGCCCGCGATAACGTGGACGTCAATGCCATTCAATGGCGAGGTCCTCGACCCGCTTGGCGCTCACGATAACGCGACAAACAACACCCGTCTGGTGATTGGCAAGAAGCTGGGGTGGTGGAACATCTCGGCCGGGTGCCTACTCCTGTCATCGGCCAGCTACGCGAGCTACACCGACCTATACGCAGCCATCTGGCTGAATGGCGCGGTTCACAGGAACAGGTGGGTGGGCACGGTCGACGGAGGTGGGGTCCAGCAACCAGCGATGTCGATGGACGCGATGGTAGAGGCGACAAGCCCAACTGACTACATCGAGTTTTACGTCTATTCAGAGACTGGAACGTCCATCATTGGCATCGGGAGCACGTCAGCCTACAACTACCTCGACGCGAGGTGGCTTGGGCCATGAGAATGTACGACAAGGACGGGAACCTGAAGGTCGTAGCCAATGACGGCAACGGCATCTACTCACTGAACGACCTGAACGACGTCAACTACTCCGGCGCAGCAGTCGGCGACGTGCTCCGGTACAACGGCTCCGTATGGGAGAACGACCCACGTCTTAGGGGGATGACTCCAATCAGGGTGTTTGACAGGTCTGGCGTTGTCAGTGAGGAGTTCACCGTCAGTCAGGTCCTGTTCAACGGTGGCACTGCGAACTACAACTCCGTCAACGGGTATCAAGGCATCTTCTATGTCGACCTGAACGAGTACCGCAACAGCGATACGAGCATCAGCATGCAGATACGCATCGGTCTGGACTGGGCTACGACAGCCAACAACCCATCAGCGAGGATGTACGCATACCTCTTCCCGGCGGCGAGCGTTTCGTCGGGAGCGCTGACTGTCGGAACCGTCGTCACCGGCACCGCGATGGCGGGAGTGACTGGACTGAATGAGCTCGGCGCCTCCAGATCGCCGTGGGTGTCAATCACCTCATCTGGCTTCTACGCGCCATTGTTCAACTGGGATACGCAGGCCTCGGCGCTCGGGGCAATGATCAACATGTTCGTCGAGTTGAGGCAGACACCATGACGTGGAACATCGACAATGTGAGGCGATGCAGGGCCTACAACAGCGTCAATCAGGCCATCGGCGCCGGCGGTTGGACGCAGCCGCTGCTCAACTCATCATCATACGACCCTTCAGGCATGAACACTGGAGCTGCGATTGCCGCAAAGCACGACGGCGTGTGGCATGTTGGAGGCGTCGTCCTGTGGCTGGCCCCGGGCGGAGCTGTCACCATCGGCATGCGCCTCCTCGTGAGCACCGTCTCATCCGGCGTCATCATCCTCTCCGAGGAGACCGACGAGCAGGCCGTCGGGCAGAGCAAGTCATTCAACCTGTCGTCCGACTACCAGTGCCGCGCAGGCGACACCTTCTACATGCAGGTATTCTGCAGCTTGGCGCACACGATCTCTGGATCATCATTCAATGCAAACTACGGAACGGCACTGTGGGCGCATTCAGTGGGAACCACGTTCAACGAGGTCAACATCCTGTGACTGTCATCGCAACATGCAAGTACGACGGCGAGACTGGCTGTGAGACCGACGTAGACGACGACGACGCGGACATTGGCATGGTTCACTGGATCGACAGCGAGGGTGACCAGCAGACTGCCTACGCGTGCCCGACATGCTTCACGACGAACGAGCTGTGGAAAACCGACACTGATCTCGAAGCGTAGATTACTCGGCATGACCGTCACGCAGATCCGCAACGACAAGATCTACCTCACCGCATCGGTGAAGGTGTTCACTCCGTCATCTGACGAGATAGCGAGCTTCGGGTTCGCGCAGTCCGTTGCGCAGTCAGCGCCCAACGAGAAGATCATCTGGCTGCAAGGCCAGTACGTTGAGGCTGACACGCCGAACAAGAACGGTCAGATGTGGACGCAGGACGAGCTGTCCATCAAGAGCCTCACACCCAAGCTGATGCCAGTCACCATCATGCACGATTTCCGCACAGCTGTCGGAGTCATCGCTGATGTGAAGATGAGGACTCCGGGGCTCGACGGTGAGACCAGCTCGTCCGAGCCGGCCACTATCGAAACAGTGCTTGCGATCTGGGCGCACAGGTTCCCGGAAGCTGCTGCTGAAGTGATGTTGAATCATGATCAGGGAACGCTCATGCAGAGCATGGAGTGCGAGGCTCCGTCGTTCGAGTGCTCCGAGTGTTCAAAGCTGCACATCAAGCCAGTCGAGCGGGCAGAGGATCTCTGCGAGCATCTTCAGCGTGGGGAGGCCGCTCGTATATTACGGGACGTAACCTTCACAGGGACCGGCCTGATCTTCGGATCACGCGGGGCGAAGGGGGCAGATCCTCACGCCCAGCTGGACACGGTACGCGCAGAGGTTGCACAGTGGTCCGATGTCAAGCACGGCGTCGACAACGATAACGAGAGGTCTACAGTGGACGACATCACGATCAAGCGCAGTGATTACGACGCACTCAACTCGCGACCGTCAGCGGATGAGCTGGCAACCGTGAGCGACGAGGTTGCGAACCTGCGCAGTGAGAAGGACGAGCTGGCGAAGCAGCTGGAGAAGGCGGAGGTCGACCTCAAGGGGGCGACAGAGAAGCTGGAAGCTGCGGAGACCAAGATCTCTGGCATGGAGGAGGCCGCGAAGGCTGACGAAATGGCCAAGGAGCGCCTCGCCGAGATGCCCAAGGAGCTTGCTGACAAGCTGCCCGAGTCGATCACGAAGCGCCTTGCCGAGCAGGCACGCTGCATGAACGACGACGAGTGGTCTGATCGCGTCGCAGAGCTCGCGGAGCTCACCAAGGTCAAGACCGATGGCGACACAGCCGGCGAGACGTTCGGAGAGGCCGCCATGGCCAACTTCAACGGCAATGGCAACGTCGAGGGAAACAGCGGCAACCTCTCCACAAGCCAGATTGGCGCCGGCCTCGCAAAGTTCCTCGGGAACAAGGAGTAGCACTCAATGGCAACGTACACCAGCAAGAACAAGCTGACCGGGGTCGGAGCACTTCCCCGCGTGCAGATCGTCAACCCCCCGATCATGATCCTGTCGCACAACGTTGCGTCGGGCACCATTGAGCCGGGAGACCTCGTTGAGCCAGCGGGATCTGGCCACACCAAGGCGGAGTTCACCGTCGGTGGTCAGGTCAAGAAGGTGGCAGGCACGGTTGCTTCGGGCGCTGCGCTCGCGGGATCCAAGTTCTACTCGGTCGCCATGCGCCCGGTGGACGTGGTCAATCCTGACGTGCAGAGCTTCGGCCCAGTCGACATCGTCAATCAGGCGGTGGAGGACGGCGACTTCGTGCGGCAGGTCTTCGACGGGGTGCTGTCAACCACGGTTGTCACCCCTGACGCCGGTGGCTACACCTCTGGCGACCTCCTCGCTTGGGACGGCGCCGGCACACGCCCCGCCGACCTGACTGGCACTGGCGCTTGGAAGGCTGCTGGAACAGACCAGCCGCTTGCACAGGTTGTCGCGGCCCGAGAGATCAACAGCACCACCAATGAGTGGCTGCTCGACATTCGCCTGATGGCGTAAGGAGACCCAGCGATGAGCAAGGCACTCAAGACGATCCAGAAGGTTCTGGCTGCTCCAGAGGAGCTCCGCGACGGCCTGAAGGACAAGACCAACGCCGAACTCTCGGCTCACTATGCTCTGGCACAGAACCAGAACGAGCTGCAAGAGCTGGCGTACGAGATCATCCAGTGGGCTTGGGCCGACGCGATGGCACAGGACATCGTGCCACTCGTGCTCGAAACCAAGACTGTCGGCCTCGACGAGATCGACTACATGGAGGAGGACCTCCGCGGTCTTCGTGCCTACTGGCAGGGCAAGGGCGGCAAGATCCTCTCTGGCATCCTGCGCCACTCCCGTGAGCAGATGCCACGCGAGGAGATGGTTGCTGCGCTCGACCTGCATCAGGACGAGGTTGCCACCAACTTCTGGGGAACGCTCACCAAGCTCCAGAGCCAGTACACGGAACAGCTCGCACAGCTGCCAACCAAGCGGCTCATCGAGCTGATCGCACGGGCTCTGCCTCACCCATCGACCATCGACACCGAGGCGCTCACCGCTTCCGTGGCAGCCGGCTCACTGGCCGACACTGACGTGGATCCGATCATGCGCACCGTGATGAAGCAGTCCAAGGGGAACGTCAGCTTCCTCGGGACGCGTCACGCGCTGTTCAACCTCGCCGACATCGGCCTCACGTACGGAGACAACGTACGGGAGCAGCTGTTCCAGACAGGCCAGATCGGAGCGTACAAGGGCGCCCCGGTCGTGCAGGTCGAGAACTTCGAGGACTTCTACGGCGACGACGTGCTCCCCGACAACGAGATCTGGATCATCGGACGCAACGCAGGTCGCTTGACCTACTACGGGAACACAGCCAAGGCACAGGTGCTTCGGATGGAAGCCTTCTACTGGCGCTGGGAGACCGCTCGCGATGCAGGCATGAGCCTGTTCGGGGCGGAGGACGGCCGCATCGGGCGCATCATCCTGACGTAGCTTGCCCGGACATGGGCACCGGTTTGGGGTGGGCCTTCGGGCTCGCCCCATTCTGTATGTGAGGAGGAAGTGTGGCCCTATCGAGGACAGAGCCAATCATGCAGTCCATGCAGGACTGGGTGAAGGACTATCTCGATGCCCGCGGGTACGCCGGCTCCTACGTGCTGAAGGACTCGCAACCAGACGAGCTCACCAACCCCCTCGACACAACGATCATCGTCTGCACGAAGGGGACATCATTCCCGGCGGTCGATCACGAGATCGGAGGGCCCTTGGTGTGGAAGGAGCGCGGCTTCACGTTCGACGTGCTCGGAGCAACAGAGAAGCTCGGCATGAACATCTCCTCACACATCGAGGAGCGGTTTGAGTCTGGATCACGATTGCCAGTCAAGGACTTTTCCACACCCACGCCAACCGTCGTCGAAAGGCTCTGGATCGAGGATGTGTTCACCAACAGACTCAACTTCTCGGACCCTCGGCCATGGCAACGATTCTGGTACTCGGTAAACGTTGCGGTCATCGACGAGTTCAACATGACCTTCGAGGCGTAGATTAGGACGTAGGTAACGGTATGGACAGGCGAGAGTTCCTCTTTCAGCGGAAGAATCGGTGTGTAGGTCAGCTTCTCGACAGGCTTGAGAGGGAGATCTTCCCGAAGCTCACTGAACAGGAACAGGACCTTGTCCGCAAGCTGGTCAAGATCAAGATTGCGGCATACCACACCGACGTTATCGACCTCGTCGCAGCAAGCGGGGACGAACTAGGAATCAACGCACTGGCGATGAAGGAAAAGGACAAGCGCAGGTAATGACGCTCACCATTCAAGGCATAGGAAGGTTGAATGATCGCGTTCTCAACGTGACCTTCAGCCGCCTTGATCGTGGATTCAAGGCAGCCGAGGTCGAGGCCATCAACGCCGTCATGGGTGGCGTATGGGGATCGCTCTACCGCAAGGGGCTGAAGCGCCCGTCGAACACCAATCGAGGCATGCCTGCATCATCCAACAGGAGCATCGGCCTTCTGAAGGCCTACAGGAACGCCGTCCTCCCACTGTCGCAGACACAGTCGTCAAGGTCGAGGGCCTCCACCAGACTTCTCGGCGGAGGCACATCGTTCGGCGCAGGGAACGCCTTGGGCAACCGCGGCATCGGCATTGGCTACAAGCCATACCTGCGACGCAACGCTTCGCACTGGCGTGCAATCGAGCTCGGGTCAGACCACGTCACAACTGGCGGCGTCTTCCTCGCCGGATTCGGCAAGCGCAGAAGGTCTGGGCGACTGAACCCGTTTCCGCCAAACGCTCCTGATCCAGCAGAGTTCCGCAACGATCCTGACGCCTTGGCCATGAAGCGCAGTCAGGCGCTGCGCTGGATCGGCGCTGGTCAGCCGGCAGCACAGGTGCGCAACGTGATCCAAGAGAAGAACTACCTCTGGGATCTGAAGACGCGCCTGATCAACCAGTATTACATCAAGATTTCATCAGTATTCAACGCCAACGGAATAGTCTAACAGGGAGACACAATGGCAATCCGCGCAGGACAGATCCTCCACCTCGGCGGCGACACGGTTCTCATTGACCGTCTCCAGTCCGCAGGCCTCGGGGACATCAACGTCGGCTCTGACACGATCAGGGAGACAGGCAACTACCTCAACGTAGAGAAGGTGTTGCAAGACCCTGATCTGTCGTTCTCGATGGAGTCATTTGACGTCTCCACAGAGGTCGAGGCACTCCTCACCGGTGACTCCTCCGGTGGCGTTGGCGACCCGGCAGGAACCGCGTACACCTTGAGTGACATGGGTTCGGTGCACATCACCTCTCCATGGAAGGATGAGACGACTGGTTCAGCCGGCACCATCGACGCTGGCGTGCTCATCCCGAACTACTTCGTGACGCGGGCCAGCTACCGGTTCGGCGTCGATGAGAACGCTGGTGAGACCTTCGAGCTCGCCGGGTCAGAGGCCTACATGGCCCAGTTCAACCCGGTGAACGAGATTCAGGTCGCATCAGCCGGCCAGACCACGTTCGTCACGGCCGCACCAGCTGTGCGACACCGAGTCGGCGGGTTCTCGTCCAACGAGTTCAAGTACGTCATGGGTGTCATCACCGACACCACGCAGCAGACTGCTGGGACGAGCAACGACTACGTTGTCACCACGGCAACCACCACAGAGGCCGAGGTTGCGACGGTCGAGTTCAACGACCCTCCCGGCGCCGGCGTAGAGGTGCACATTGCGTACTTCGACGCCACAACGCTGCCGTCGTTCCCGCAGACCATCCACCCAGCCGCCACAACCAAGCCCGGCGCGGTCAGGGGGCGAGACATCAAGGTCTACGCCCACATCCCGTCAGGTGGGGCAGAGGCGTCTGGCCGAGTGGAGATCAAGTGCGTGCAGGCGGTCTCCGTCGAGGGCGCCAAGACCACGGAGCTCGAACGCTGCATGGGCGAGCTGCTCCCGGTCGGCAGAACGGTCACCGAACAGGACGTCACCGGCGACCTCGGCTACCGCGCTGCTGACTCGGACCAGATCTTCCAGTTCCTGCGGCAGATCACCGGCGTTGCATCAGGGGAGTCCATCGGGGTGCTGAACAGCTTCCCGGTCGGACTTGAGATCGAGATCCTCGATCCCACTGATCGAACGGTCACGCTCAAGACGATCTGGGTAGAGGACGCCAAGTTCCAGATCCCAGCAACGCCCGCACAGGCAGGCTCCGTCGTGGACTTCACCCTGAACTGGGAGTCCAACGGCGGTGAGCTGACCGTGTACAAGGGCGCCAAGCCGTAAGGAGCCCCAGTGGCCAAGAACATCCAGATCATCTCGGCCAATGGTCGGCCAGTCAGGGTGGGGGCGCAGGTAGCCCCCGCCGATGGCACGCCGATCACTGTCGACCTCGATGACGTCACGGTTGTTCGCCACCTCGACTCCCGCAGGGGCGAGTGGCTGCAGCTTGATGACGTAGCCTCTGGCGGCGGCGGCGGTGGCGGAGGGTTCGCCGACAAGATGCTGGTCGGACGCTGGAACGCGGACACTCTCCCCGGCGTGCTCAATCAGGTGCACACCATCCTCCCCGATGGAAGCAACCTCGACATAACGCAGCCGAACGCTCATCGGGGCTGCTTCCAGTTGAGCGAAGACGAGATCGCTGGCACGCTGCCGGGGAGTCAGAAGCTGCAGTTCTACGTCGCTGCCAAGGCAACCACAACCACCACCGCCATCGTCTCCACGCCAACCGGAGTGCTGAAGGCTGGGGTTGCCAGAGTATCAGGAGATCTCTGGGCCTCTAATGGTAGCTTCACAGTTTCCACTCCGCTCGTCGTCGCGGATCTCAACGTCAACAACACCATCAACGTCGACTTCACGGCCGACGCTGGCGATGCACTGTTCGTGACAGACGCGACAGCTGACGGTTCGTGGTTCGCCCCGGTGTACTACGTGTCGTCTGGGACGCCGAACGCCGCAACGCTCGGATTCGGAGTGGAGATCGCTCTCTATGCGAAGATCGAGACCGTCTGATGGCAGACATCAGGATCATCTCCGCGAATGGCAGGCCTATTCGTATCGGTGATCAGGTGGCTCCAGTAGATGGGGCGCCGATCACCGTCGACACTGACGACCCTTTGGTCAGGCGTCACCTTGATGCTAGCCGCGACGAGTGGCTGCAGCTCGATGACCTTGGGTCTGGCGGGACCGGTGAGTTCGTCGATAAGGTCCTCGTCGGCAACTGGTTGACGTACACGCTCCCGGGCAATACCGGGACGCGGATCATCGCGGCAGACGGGTTGAACGTCAACCAAGGATCAGTGCAGTGTCGGAACGCGTGCTTTGTCATCAGCACTGACGACATCGCAGGGTCACTGGCTTCCGGCCAAAAGCTGCACTTTTATGAGTACAACACGCTCCAGATCGGCAGCGGCGCACCGATCACGGCCGGTGGAACATTCAACTTTTACTGCGGCATCAGGCCCGCCAGCATAAACGGGCGATGGTCGTCATTCGGAGGCGTTGCCCCGCAGCCGACCACCCTCTATACGTCAACGGCCATAGATGACGGGACCAACAAGAAGTATGAGTGGTCGTCAGAGGCCGATCTATTTGTCGACCAGCCCACGTGGGACGGCTTCTGGTTCGTCCCGACGTTTGCAACGCAGGACGTTGCTGGCGGAACGCTGAATGCGCTCGGCCTCGGCGATGGCGCCCTGCTGGAGATCAGTCTCTACGCGCGAGTCGTCGACATCTGACCTACAACGTAGAATCACGATGCAAACTACATGGTTAGGTGAGCATGGCTGACGATGGGGTAGTTGAAGTGTTGCGCGAGCAGGCCGCGGAGTCGGAGCCTGTCACACAGGAGGAGCAGTCGATCATGCTGTACTCCGCTGATGTTGACTCGCATGGGTTGCGGTGTTGGATACGCATTCCGAACAAGTTCCAGCATCGGAAGATCCAGAAGGCTGCGCAGGCAGCGCGAGCTCGTCGCGTTCTTGAGTACAAGACAGAGGACTCCGACGCGTTCGTCATCGCCCAGTCCGGCGTAGATCAGGTCTTCGAGGATGGGTCTGACAAGGTGAAGGAGTGGCTTGTCTCGCAGCACTACCGCGAGAAGTCGCTGGATGCGATCCTTGAGGTTGAGCGCAGTGACGAGTGGGGAGAGATCGACGAGCAGCGCGAGCGCTACCAGTACCTCATCAGGCAGGGCGACACGGACACGGACGAGTACGCCGCACTGGAGAAGATCCTCCTCAAGTACGTCGATCTTCTGGAGCAGAAGACGAACGAGATGATCGAGCCGTTCAGGCAGAAGTACGAGGCGATGGCGGACGATCAACTGCGCGAGAAGGTTCGCCGGGCCATCATCAAGGCTGACTGTGACGACGAGTTCACCAACGTCTACAACCAGTGGCAGATCTTCTACGGCACGCGCCATCACGGCAACCACAACCGCTACTTCTTCAAGAGCTTCGATGCGGTAATGGAGGCTGACGATGACGTCATTGAGACCCTCACAGACCAGTTTGCCACCCTCGACGTCATGAGGGCCGGTGAGCTAAAAAAAACGCTACTGCAGACGAGTTCGTTGGTTTCGTCAGAAACATCCGAGAGCTCGGAGACTGGTCTGCAGGATGGCCCGAAGGAATCAGCAGCGCAGTAGACCTGCCGTGGACGTACGTCTACGCATGGGATATTTCGATGATGATCCTGTCTTGGTTTGAGAATCTGCCGAAGGACGAGCAGCCGCCGAAAAAGATCTGGCACGATGATCGTGCGATTGAGCGTCACTTCGCGAAGATTAGAGGTAAGAAGGAGCGGTCATCGGCCGGCTATGACGAAGCCGAGGAGAGGTCGCTGAAGGACGCCCAACAGGGGCGTGACGTCACGCTGACCAACAAGCTCGTAGATGAGCTGTTGTCGGCACAGACATCCGTCAACGACGACTTCAGCGAGATCTGATGGCACCAGAAGACAGACTATTTTTCCTGCGGGTTCACCTCTCGGGAATAGCTGCTGCCAAGGCGAAGCTGTCAGAGCTCGGCCGAACGCAGATCGTCGGCGCCAACATCAAGACGCAGGTGAACTCGCTGACGCGCGAGCTGAACGGCGTCAACGCAGCGCTTGGCAAGACGCTGAAGCTCGCCGGCCAGACCACCGGTGCAGTGGCCAGTCGCGCATCAACGGCCGCAGCTGCAACAGTGACTCCTACCCAGTCCCGCATCGAGTCTGGAGGTGTGGCTAGGCAGCAGGCTGTTGCGAGGGCTGCGGAGGTGTCATCGAGGACGCAGGCGCAGGCCATCAAGCGTGTCGGTGACGCATCCAGAACGAGCGGTGGACAGCTCGGAGCGTTCCTCACGGCACAGAACCAGAACACGAGGGCCGGAGTGCCGCTGTCAGCGTCGATGGGTGGCCTCGCGCGTGACATGGGGTCGATGCAGGTCGCATCAACCAAGAGCGCCCAGTCACTCGTGCAGATGCAGTTCTCCATGCGCAGCCTCGGCACGGAAATCCTCCTTGTAGCCGCCAAGCTCTCCCTGTGGACGGCGGCAGCTATCGGGATCGGGAGCGTCATCTCCGTGTTCACCAGTGTGGCGAAGTCCATCAAAGACGTGAACCTCGCCATGATCAACCTCGGCAGGGTGACCGGAGACTTCGACGAGGGCACGGCGCTCAATAACTTCAGCAACACGTTCCGCCGGCTACGTGTCGACACGGAGGATGTGACGACTGCCGTCTTCGAGATGGGCAAGGCGTTTGGCAACGCAAACGAGGCATTTGCTGCAGCGGAGACTGTCCTCCTTGCGACGAAGGTTGCGGAGATCGACGTGGAGTCTGGCTCGCGCAGGCTCATTCAGGTCTCCAACGCATTCGCACTGTCAGGATTCAACCTGACCGAGGTTCTTGACAAGCTGAATGAGCAGCAGAACACGCTCGGCGTTGAGCTCCCAAAGACACTGGAGTCCGTTGCTCGCGCAGCATCCGTGACGACGGCTGCCGGCGGATCCATTGATGAGCTTGTCGGCAGGACTGCCGTTGGCATCAGGTTCTCCGGCTTCGAGCCATCGACGGTGGCGCGCGCGAACGCACGTATCGCACAGAACCTGCTCGCAGAGGCAGGCCAAGAGCGCATCGAGGGCGCGCTCGCCGGAACTGGAATCAACCTGATCGACGAGGAGGGAACACGTCGCAGCATTGACGCCGTCCTGACTGACATCGGTGGCCAGTTCCGGGAGTTCTCTGCAGAGCAACAGCAGGCAGTCGCCGAGTCTCTGTCTGGTGGTCGGAAGGGCAACCTGTCGACAATCATCCTGACGATCCTGCGAAACTTCGAGAGGGTAGAGCAGCAGGCCGACATATCTTCTCGGGCTGCTGGGTCAGGGTTCGCAGAGCTCGCTGATGTTCTCGGATCAGCAGAGGAGCAGGTGAAGGCTGTCAGAGCAGAGCTGAACGTCTTCGCCGTGAACGCGCAGAAGACTGGTCTTGTCGAGGTGTTCGGCGGACTTCTCGCCGTGCTCAAGCAGGTGCTGTCCACCATCAATGACCTCGGGTCGCTGATCACCAGCATCCCGCTGGCGAAGTTCATCCTCCCACTGACACTGCTTGGAAAGCTCTCCTCGGCGAGGGGTGGCCCGCTTGGCGGCATCGGATCATTCCTGCGCGAACCGGGAGGTGCTGGTGGCATCAGGGGGTTGAGGCAGCGGGACAGGGAGGCACCAACCAGAGTCGCTTCATCGGAGGCAGCAACAGCACTGCGCGGCCTATCGCAAGCTGCAGCACAGGCATCAGTGGACGTGAGGGTGTCAGGCGCCGCACAGGCAGACGCAGCAGCGCGCATAAGCCGTCCTGTTGTCGGTCAAGCTGGATCTGATGCGCTTTCTCGGCCGGGCGGCTTCATCGGCCCGCTCACGAGGGAGCAGGACCTCATCAGGTCGGCATCAGGGCCAATCAACACGCTGGGCGAGGGCTTGAATAACGTGCGGCTCCCTCTTGCCAACGCTGCTGATGGGTTCTCAATCGTTGGGCAGACTACGAGGCAGACCAGCGATGCGTTCAACGCCATAGGGGCGACGATGACGCGTGCAAATGGTTCAGTCACGAGCCTCGACATCCAGTTCAGAAACATGACCAACGCCGCAAGGCTGGCCAACATACGCATAACCGAGGAGAACGCTGCTCGCGCGCTAGCTGTTGA
>Ga0307378_10004877_pt1 | contig 18894 bp, 14 predicted proteins | sample UN1MG_FD_202238 | JGI IMG/M metagenome (GOLD analysis project Ga0307378, IMG submission 202238) | Soil microbial communities from Risofladan, Vaasa, Finland - UN-1 | ecosystem: Environmental > Terrestrial > Soil > Coastal area > Acid sulfate soil | place: Finland: Risofladan, Vaasa | collected... | reverse complement strand
AATACCCTTTCGGTATCATTGCAGGAGGCATACCCTACTCTGTTATTCGAGATTTCCTGTCTGAAGAAAAGCGTACCGATATCCCTGTGCTCAAGATAGCTACCCCCTATCCCTTTCCTGAAAGTTTGGCTATAGAATTCATGGCAGTCTGCCAAAAAGTGCTTGTCATCGAGGAGACAGACACCCTCATCGAATACCTTCTAAGAGACAGAGAAAAAGTTATGGGCCGTCTATCTGGGCATGTGCCACCTGAAGGAGAGCTTGTTCCCCACGTAATCCACAAATTGATAAACAATGTGCTTGAGGAACTGAACTTAGATCCTTTTCAGGCAGATGATGATCGTGAAGCAGTGCAATTGGTCAAAGATCTTCAACTGCCTGTGCGAAGACCAACCCTCTGTCCCGGTTGCCCCGAGAGAGCAGCGTTTTTTGCTATAAGGAAGGCCAGGCCAAAGGCAATATTTACCTCGGACATTGGCTGTTATACCTTAGGGCTTAACCTGGGTGCGGTAGACACCTGTCTGGATATGGGCGCAGCAATAACTATGGCATCTGGTTTTTATCATTCCTTTGCCCAGGATTCAGTAGAGCAGCCTATTGTAGCCACCATCGGGGATTCAACCTTTTTTCACTCCGGAGCAGCCGGATTATTGAATGCAGTGTATAACGGTTCACGATTCATCCTGGTAATACTTGACAATCTAACAACAGCTATGACTGGTATGCAGCCAACACCTGCCCTGGGGATAAGGGCAGATGGGAGTGAAGGAAAGGCTATTCCCCTTGAAAGAATTGTAGCTGGCTGTGGGGTTGATTTCATCGAGGTAGTTGATCCCTATAATATTAAAAAAACTATAAGTTTACTCAAAAAGGCAATCAAATACCTAAAAGACCCTAAGGGGGGAATGGCAGTAATTATCGCTCGTCACCCCTGTGTTATTGCGTACCCAGACAAGGCCATCCCCCACAAGAAAAAGGTAACCATAACGGATGATTGCATAGAATGCAATTTTTGCCTTGATCGCTTTGAATGCCCTGCCCTCTTTCATGACACCGAACTCGGAAGGGTAAATATTAACAGGGAAATATGCGTAGATTGTGGAGTATGCATTCAGGTGTGCCCTAAAGGCGCTATTGTTGAAGCGTGAGCAATTGTGATGGAAACCATTAATATTATTTTAAGCGGATTAGGTGGACAAGGAATTCTGTTTATGACCAGAGTGCTGGCACAAGCTGCTCTCAATAAAGGATTCAATGTGATGGGGGCTGAAACCCATGGCATGGCCCAACGGGGTGGATCAGTGGTTTCACATTTACGGCTCGGAGAGGCGAAAAGCTCTTTGGTGAGGACTGGGACGGCCCATTTCCTGCTGTCTTTGGAAGAAAACGAGGGATACCGAAACCTTCCCTTCCTCTCCCAGGGAGCAAGGATGTATGTCAACACAAATTCAAAGTATTTTCCGAGAGAAGAGGTAAAAGAACTTCTGGATAAAAGAAACATCATTTACCGCTCAATTCCTGCTGGAAAAATGGCCCAGGAACTTGGCGCTCCAAGGTCTTCCAATCTGGCGCTGTTAGGTTATTTTTCGGCCTTTAATGAAGGGCCAATTAGGTATGAAGATATAAAAATGACCATTGATACAATCAGTCCAAAGAGATTCAAGGATATAAACCTTAAGGTCTTTGAAGCCGGCTATAAAAAAGGAAACATTTTTGATTGACAAAGGGCTATCAATTATGGTTTTTAAAGCTATGTTATAAGTATATATCAACTGTATGAAATTTTTCAGGAGAGGAGGTGGTTATAAAGGAAGTTCATAGTAATTGGGTATTTCTAAACAGATTTTCATTAACTTATTGAGGAGGTAAATAATGAAAAAGAAAGGTTTGCTGACTATACTATTTGCTTTTTGCTTTTTATTCTCCCTAGCTTTTGTACCATCTACTAAGGCTCAAACCATCAATCTTACCTATAGTAATTTTTTTCCACCCACCCATGGCCATGCAATTCAAGGCGACAACATGATAAAAGAGATCGAGAAGAGGACCAATGGCCGGGTCAAGATCTCTTACTTTCCTGGAGGGACTTTGACCAAACCAACAGTCTGCTATGATGGAGTAGTGAAAGGAATCTCAGATATCGGAATGTCATGCTTTGCATATACCAGGGGAAGGTTTCCCGTCATGGAAGCAGTGGATCTTCCGCTCGGCTACAAAAGTGGAAAAGTTGCCACTAGGGTCGCGTATGAATTTTATAAAAAAATGAATCCCAAGGAACTCCAGGATGTAAAGGTGCTTGTTATTCATGCTCATGGACCTGCAGCTCTTCTTGCGAAGAAGGACGTAAACTCTCTTGAGGAGATAAAGGGAATGAAAATTAGATGTACTGGTCTCGCCTCAAAGCTTGCCAAATATCTTGGAGCTGCACCTGTAGCCATGCCTCAGAATCAGGCCTACGAGGCCCTGCAAAAAGGGGTCGTTGAAGGTTCATTCGCCCCAATCGAGGTTCTCAAGGGGTGGAAGCAGGGAGAAGTCATAGATTACGTGATCGAGACCAAGGCCCTTGGCTACACCACTGCAATGTTTGTGGTTATGAACAAGAAAAAATATGATTCCCTTCCCCCTGATATTAAAAAGGTGTTTGATGAAGTTGGCGAGGAGTGGGTCGATGTGCATGGAAATGTCTGGGACTCTGCTGACAGAGCAGGTTTGAAATTTACGATAGAGCTTGGCAAAACCATCCATGGGCTCTCGCCAGCCGAGGAGGAAAAATGGGTACAGTCTATTAATCCAATCATTATTGACTATCAAACAAAGATGGAAGAGAAGGGTCTTCCGGGGAGGAAGGCGGTCAGCCTGCTGAGAGAATTGGTTGCGAAATATAATAAGTAAAATTTCAAAAGACCAAAATCTAAAGCATATAAAAGGGGTGCCAGAATTCCTGGTACCCCTTTCTTTATCTTTATCACATAAGACCAGGTAAAAAGAGGACTATTTGGGGGAAGATTAACAGAATTACCACACAGGCCAAAAGCGCAAGGACAAAAGGGGCAACCCCCTTAAAGATAGTCTCGAGTGGAACATCCTTGGCAATACCGTGAACCACATATACATTTACCCCTACCGGAGGTGTAATCACCCCCATCTCTGTTACGAGCACAATTGCCACACCAAACCATATAGGGTCAAATCCAAGGGCGGTAGCTACGGGGTAAAAAATAGGAATAGTGAGCATAATCATGGCCAGCGCATCCATGAAACATCCACCAAACAGATATATAAGAACGATTACTCCCATAATGGCATAGTTTGGGAGAGGAAGTACACTCACCCAATTAGCCAAATTAAACGGAATCCTGGTGATAGCCATAAAGTGGCCAAAGACAACTGCCCCTGTGACTATCACCATGACCATACAGCTGATCCTTGTTGAATCCATAAGGGATTGAACAAATGCGTGCCAGCTTAAGCTCCTCCTTAAAAGGGCAACAAGCAAGGTAAAAAAGGCACCCACAGCCGCTGCCTCGGTTGGTGTGAATATTCCAAAAAAAAGACCCCCCATCACAAAGGCAAAAATAATCAGGGCCTCCAAAACCCCTACAAAGGACTTCACCTTCTCTTTCAGTGATGTTTTTGGTCCAGGAGGGGCAAGTCCTGGATTCAGTCGCACCCGTATATAGACAGTGAGCATAAATAAAAGGGCAAGCAGTATGCCTGGAAAGATACCGGCGGCAAAGAGCTTTCCAATAGATTGCTCTGTCATGATCCCGTAAACAATAAATATAACACTCGGAGGTATAAGTATACCGAGGCTTCCCCCTGCTGCAACAGTACCTGTAGCCAAACCCATATCATATTTGTACCGTCTCATCTCAGGCAGTGTTACAGTTGCCATGGTGGCAGCGGTTGCGTTTGTTGAGCCTGATATAGCAGAAAAGCCCGCGCAGGCCCCAATTGTGGCTATGGCCAGGCCTCCTCTAAAATTGCCCATAAATACATACACTGAGTCATATAACCTTCTGCTTATTCCAGAATGGAAGGCAATTTGCCCCATAAACACAAACAGGGGAATCACAGTTAAACTGTAGGAGGAGAAGGTCTCAAACACATCCTTGGCAAGCAGACTGAGACCTGCCTCAACGGTAACTATATAACTGAAACCAAGAAAGCCGAGGAATGCCATGACAAAGCCCACTGGCATCTTGGAGAAAAGAAGGATTATGAGAACGATTAAGCCGATTATACCGATTGTAGTCAGACTCATTTATCTTTCACATTAGATAGAGCGTTTCCTAAATCTACAATAAGGACCAGACAGACAACCGCTGCGCCCAGGGCCACTCCGTATATTATTGGATAAAAAGGCAGCTGCAAGGTCATAGAAACCTCCCCTGACCTTTGACAGTCCACACCATACAAAATACTCTGCCAGGTAATGAGGCCAAATAGTATGATTCCAAAAATTGAGATGAAACTCTCAACGATGCCCTGTAACCTTTTAGGAAACATCTGTACAATAAGGCTTACCGCAACATGACCCTTCTTTGCCAATGTATGGGCCATGGCAAAGGAGACAGCCACCGCCCCTAAAAGGGCGATAATCTCATAGGTTCCAGGGATGGGCTTGCGAAAAAAATAACGCAAGAAAACATCTACACAGGTAAGGGCCATCATGGCAAAAATTGCCACGGCCGCTACCATATCTAATCTTCGAGCCAACAAAATGGAATGTTTCTGAAAAGGAAACATATAAGCCTCTTCGCAGAATATTAAAATAAAGGTAAGCTTCTTAATGGCTGTGAAGTAGGAATAACAGCTGAGTAAAAAAAGGTCAATTTAAAAAGATATCTACAACTTTTCTACAACTTTTATAATTGACTCTTAAACATTCCTTGCCTATACTTCAAAAGAAAGACTTTTAAACTTTTAATCATAATTGCTCAAAATCTTGCTTGCACTGTTAAATGCCGATTCTGGCGGCCCCTTACAGGGATTTAACAGGGTGAAATTTTACACTGCCTGTCCCTTGGGCAGATACCTTACATCAATATTTTAAAAAAATTGAGAAGGGAAAGGAGGTGATGGCATAAGAGGAAAGGATTATATTTAACCTTAAGGTAAAAAAGGAGGCAGCTATGGAAACTAGTACTTATAAGATTATTGAGCTTGTCGGGACCAGCAAGAATTCATGGGAAGAGGCTGCAACAAATGCTATTACTACAGCCTCAAAAAGTCTTAAGGACTTGAGAATTGCAGAAATAACCAAGTTAGATCTGACCATTGAGGATGGTAAGGTCACAGGTTACAGGACCAGGATTAACGTCTCATTTAAATATCATGATTAAACTTGTCCCTCATAAGATGGCCTGGAACAATTATTTTCAGGCCATCTTATTGCAAGTTTATGTGTCTTTCTATCTTCCCTATGATAATACTCGCACCCCGATTGGGTCCACATTACATTCAAGTATCCCCCCTTTTTTAGTGCCTTTCAATATGTGAGCCCATATTTCTCTTAATCTTTGTATCGTATCAATCTCGCCAAGGGCCCATACAGTCCCACCACCTCCTGCACCTGTAAATCTGGCACCACATCCAGCTTTTTCAGACTCCTCAATAAGTCGTGTAATTATTGGCGTGAATGCCTCAGGGGTTAGTTTCTTTCTTATCGCAACCTCTTCTATTAGCTCTTGAGCTCCCTTGTCCCACCTTCTTTCCTTTATGTGCAAGGCAAACCGATTGACAATTTTATTCACTTCAATCCATCCAGACCTTGTCTCTCCTCGTAAAAATTTCTCTATCCATAATCTGTTTATCCTGGCTGACAGATGTCTCCTACCACTATAGGCAACAAGGATCCTTTTTGAGATCTCCCTTTGCCCATTCTCATCAAGAATAGATTCTCTCGTAAATAATCTTTCTCTCTTGGAGTAATTCCAGGACCACTTATTCACGCCACCAAAAACCGCTGCCCCCTGATCCTGCAATCCACACATCCCACCATTTACTGCATCCTCCAAATGATATGCCAGATAGAGAATGTCCTTTTTTTTAATTCCATTTTCGTTCAACAAGCTTTTAACCACAGAAAATGCCTTCACGGTTGCGACAGCAGCAGTACTCGAGCCTCCAAGACCGGCATTAACAGGAGAAGTTGATCGTATTTCTATCTCCAATCCGTGAAACCTAAAGAAAGATGCAATGGCAAAAAAAAGGCCAAATTGTGAATTAAATGGGGCTTTATCAAATGGGTATGCCTCTTGTGCGTCAAAATTATCTGAAGATATTCGGACCCACCCTGATTTGTAAGGCAAGAGAGTCACATACGTTCTTAGGTTTATGGCCAGATTTACCGTTATAGGGTCCACCCCCTCCAAAGGAAGGGCCAAGGCCTTAATATCCCAGGTACCTCCAGAGTCAATCCTGCATGGAGCTGAAGCCGTTATTGGTTTTTCTAAGCTCTTTAGTAATGATTCCAAAGACTTAGGCATTACTCATTACTCCTCCCTTATTATCTATCTCACAATTATCAGATAATACCCATAATTAAACACCTTTTCTACATAAAAAACAAAAATGTCTGAAGATTTATAAGCAACCCCCCACCGCACATGTCACCGTATGAAGTGTCTTTAAGCTAAACCTATTCTCTCTGCAATTTGAGACAATGATGAAAGGAACTAACTGACTCATCAAAAAGGCTACTTAATGCATATTTCCTTTCTGGCCTGAAACCTTCCTCTGACATCTTGCACATAACAGTATACTGCCAAACAAAGATGAGAAAAAAACTGGTTGATATTTTAATTGGCATACGTATGCTGAAATTTGTTCAGATTTCAGTATATGGCACGCTATTGTTGAATTTTACAGATTTGCCAGATACCACAACATACAGGCATTTAAGCTGAATGGTCTATGGTTGAGAAAGAGAAACAATGGGAAATTTGAGTCGATTTAAAAGCCTTTTCCTTGACCTAGCAGGTGAGGGGAGTACTCAGGTCTTTTGAATTTAGTAACCCAATGCGCCTCCGCATCGAACAAATCAGGGAAATGGCCAGCTCATCTTCTATTCAAAAAAAGATTTGATAATCATATAAAGGGCTACATGTACTCACGCAGTGCAGTAAGTACTCGTCAAGCGTGACATTTTCCTTTGGACCGCTTCGCTAAATATCACTACAACCTGACGAGCTTAAAGAAAAAGACACCTCTATTTCCCTGGCAAAAGCTGGTAACATTCATTCAAAAATTTAATGTCTGTTAACCATCATCGAGCCCGTGCACAGAGACCGGACTCCTGGGACTTTCAACTTTAATCTTTACCCAAAAGGAGACTTTATGGAACACTATTATCTACCCATCGATGTGAGCAAAGGTTATGCAGATTTTGTCATTCTCAATGACAAAAAAGAGCCAATAGAAAGCTGGCCTCATTCTTTGGTCTTGATCCGTTTTGCCGGGTTTTCAAAGAACAGCTAAATAAAATTTGAGGCATAACATAGCCACAAATTTTTGGTATCGTTCAAAAGTGTTTGCATGGCCTAAAAATCGGTTGTTTACAACTAATAAATCGATGGCCCTGAAAATGAAAAAACAGATCTAAAAGCCTCCATCATTCAAGATGTCAAGGGTCAAGATGAATGCCTTCGGCACCCTTGACATCTTGAATGATTTCAGCTGCTCATCAATTAAGAGATGATTACCATCATCTCTATTCTGAAGAACAGGCATAAACACAAAATCCATCCAGCGTGATACGAAAATTGGGATTCGATAAATTCTTTGATTCTTCTTCTAAAAATGAAATGTAAAACATTTTGAACGTTACTAAATTTTTACTTGACTTTCCCCGGAATAACTGAGGTAAAATATTGTTGGCAGGGCTAACCAATGAAGAACTTAAAAAAGGTTTAATGAATATCTAACAGAGTCTAGATGCGGTAAGGAACTTTATTGGGGAAGATATGGGAAAAGAAAATTTCGCTCATGACTATGAAACATTTCTCTCTTTAGGGGAACCGGATGAAATGAGAGTGGAGATAGGAGAGAATGACCCCCAGAAGCTACTAAAGAGGCAATCAAGGATGGATGGCTCTACACCGGAGATCTGGCTAATGTAAACGAGGAAGGGTATTTCTATTTTGTAGACCGAAAAAAGGATATGATTATGAGCGGTGGAGAAAATATCTATCCCAGAGAGATTGAAGAGGTTCTCTTCAGGCGCCCAGCGATTGCTGATGTTGCTATAGCCGGTATTCCTGATCCCACTTGGGGAGAGATAGCCAAGGCTTCTATAGTCTCGAGGGAAGGGGAGAAACTGTGATCGATTTCTGCAAGAGTCATCTTGCCAGTTATAAAAAGCCAAAGGCCATCGAATTTATCAGCTCGATCCCTAAAAATCCCTCAGGGAAAGCTCTTAAGCGGATATTGAAATTCAGAACCTAAAAAGATGAAATTCGGAGGGAGGAGGCAGGAGCATCTGGGGATTTTGGTGCTAATGCTTGAGCATAAGGGGAGTTAAGAGGGTTTTGGGTAAGCTGATCAGGACCCATTTCATTGCTGATCTATAGCCGACAAACCTTAAAAATCTCTCTTTTCAGGAGGAAAAAATGGAAAAAATCGACTACCCAAAGATGACCCTGGAGGGAAGGGTTGCCCTAGTTACAGGAGCAGCTCAAGGCCTGGGAAAGTGGATTTCATTTGGACTTGCGCATGCAGGCGCCGATGTCGCAGTGGCAGATCTCAACTTGGAGGGGGTTGAGCAAACGGCGAAGGAAATCGAGGAGATGGGCCGCAAGGCCTTTCCCGTTAAAACCGATGTAGCCAGGATCGAGTCCATTGAGGAAATGGTTCAGAAAACCATTACCACCTTTGGCCGGATCGATTGCCTGGTAAATAACGCAGGGGTGAACGTGCATAAGTCCGTTTTGGAGGTCAGCCCAGAAGAATTCGACTTTGTCTCCAGCGTGAATTTCAGGGGGGTCTATTTTGCCAGCCAAATCGTGTCCAGAGAGATGATTCCTAAAGGAGGAGGCAAAATCATTAACATTGCCTCTGCGGCCGGCCTTCTGCTCAGACCTGGGATCCCCAACTCGGTTTATGCTGGGACCAAAGCGGGGATTATTATGTTTACCAAGGCATTTGCAGAGGAACTGGCTCCCCACAACATTTACGTCAATGCTATCGCGCCTGGATATCTTGCCACCCCACTGGCAAAGGACCGCCTGAGTGATCCGGAAATTCGAGCTAACATACTATCCTTTACACCGCTAAAGAAGATCGGGGAGGCCAGGGATGTAATAGGCCCTGTGGTCTTTCTTGCCTCAGATGCATCGAATTTTATTACCGGACAGACTATCTTTGTAGACGGAGGAAGAACGGTTCTCTGATTGCATACCAACCCAGCCTCAAAGGGAAAGAGAGGGGAGAACATGGCCGAATTTCAACCTACAGTGGGAGATCTATTGGATACCAATGCGGAACGATCTCCACATAAAACCGCTTTGATAGACCCGGACAAGAATATTTCATTGACCTGGTCAGAGTGGAAAGCCAGGGTAATGCGGTTTGCGAATTCCCTGATGGAACATGGGGTAAAGAAAGGCGATAGGGTTGCCGTTATATTGAGAGATGAAATTGAGCTTCCCTCATCCTTCTTCGCAACCTCAAAGATAGGGGGCATCTTTGTGCCATTAAACTATCGTCTCTCGCCTGAAGAGCTCAGGTACGTTCTGGATGACTGTTCCGCAAAAGTAGTGATCTTCGACGAGGATGAGCGTGAAACGATCGACAGGATAAGGGACAAGGTTAGATATGTCGAAACATACATCTATACCGGGGAAGAAAGGCCAGGGTATGCACTGTCATTTACGGAGCTTGCCGAAACGGGTAAAGGGATAGATATCAGGGGACCTGTTTCAGAGGATGATATCGCACTGATCATGTATACGAGCGGAACAACGGGAAAACCCAAAGGCACGGTTCACACCCACAGAGGTGTTCTTTGTGCCACCGAGGCGTGGACTCGTCCCGCAAGAATCACCCCGCTGGATCGGTCTTTAGCGCTGGGCCCTCTCTATCACATAGGTCCTCTGCTCTCAAATTTTATGCCGACCCTGTGCATGGGAGGAAGCAATGTTATTCAAAGACAATTCGATCCCATTAGTACGCTGAGGTGGATCGAGGACTTCGAGATCACGGTAATGTGGGCAACCCCGACACACCTCAACATGATCACTTCGGTCGAGAACATAAAAGAATTTAATACAGGCAACCTACGGGCGATTCAGTATTCCGGCGCCCCACTATCATCGGGGCTCTTTTATAAGGTAAGGGACATTTTTGGCAAGATAGATCTGGTAAATGCCTATGGTATGACGGAGCTCGATTCAGTGTCAGCCATCTATCCGGAGGAACATGATCAGCACCTCGGCTCAGTCGGCAGGGCACTTCCAAAGACCTTTGTTCGAATAGTGGAGCCGAATAGAGGCAATCCGGATGCGGAGGTCAAGGAGGGTGAGATAGGTGAAATTATAGTGCGCTCACCCTGTGTCATGAAAGAATACTGGCATCTGCCCGAGAAGACAAAGGAAGTGATAAAGGGACAGTGGTATCTTACGGGAGATCTGGGCAGGATGGATGAGGATGGGTATCTCTACTTCGTGGAGCGGGAAGATGATATGATTATTTCTGGGGGAGAGAATATCTATCCACTAGAGGTCGAGAATGTCATATCTAGACATGAGAAGGTACGGAGTGTCGCTGTAGTCGGTACCCCCCACGATAAATGGGGGGAAGTCATAACTGCCATCATTGTAAAGGCAGATGAGGCACTTACCGAACAGGAACTTGATGAATACTGCATGCAGAGCGATGAGCTATCGAGATACAAGCGTCCTAAAAGGTATATATTTGTGGATGAACTTCCGACTACCTCAAGTGGGAAGGTAGATAAGAAAGTGCTCCGATCCCGTTGGAAAAATGATATGGAAGCTAATTGATTTTAGAGAAGAAGAGAGGTAGATAAATGGATGTTATGTTATCCGCAGAAGAGAGGAGTTTCAAAGACTACTGCCACCACTTTGCAAGAGAGAAACTCATTCCCATAGCGGAAAAATATGGGGAAACCGACGATATCCCTCTGGAAATGGTAGAGGCCATGGCGGATGCGGGGCTCTTCCAGCTCTTGCTCCCCGAAGAGTTAGGGGGTAAAGGGGTCAAGGCCCTGCCGATATGCCTGGCTAGGGAGGAGTTGGCGGGGGTCTACTGCCCTGCTGATGTCACCATGGCCATGCAGGGGCTGGGCAGTTACCCTATATTTCTGGCCGGCAATCAGGATCAGAAGGATAAATATCTCACCAGAATCGGAGAAGGGCAGTTGCTCACTACCTATGCCTTAACAGAACCGGAGGCCGGCAGCGATGTGAATGGGATGAAAAGCGAGGCCCGGGAGAACCCGGACGGATTTATTCTAAATGGGAGAAAGAGGTTTATCTCCAATGGGTACGCGGCCAATATTATGGTCGCCTTTGCAAAGACCCCCCGTGCAGATAACCCTCGGTCAATATCGGCCTTTATCGTGGAAAAGGGGATGCAGGGCTTTACCATAACGAAAAGGCTTAAGATGCTTGCCCCTCACGACCTTGTGGAATTAAGCTTTGATAACTGCGTTATCCCCAGAGAAAACCTCTTAGGGAAAGTGGGTGAGGGCTTCAAAATTGCCATGATGACCCTGGATGTGTTTCGTATGTCCGTTGGTGCAGCTGCAGTTGGTATTGGGCAGACTGCCTTTGATGTTGCACTGAGTTATGCCAAGCAAAGGACCCAGTTCGGCAGCCCTATTGCTCAATTCCAGGCGGTACAATTGAAACTGGCAGAAATGGCAACCGACTTGGATGCGGCAAGGGCACTGGTGTACAGGGCGGCAATCTTGAAGGACAGGGGCGAGGCCAATGTGTCAAGGCAGGCCTCCATGGCAAAATTCTTTGCCACAGAGGCGGCGTTTCGTGCGGTGGATAAGGGGGTTCAGATTCACGGAGGCATCGGAGTTATGCAGGGATCGGTGATTGAGCGTCTCTATCGTGAAATCAGGGCACTCAGGATCTACGAGGGGACCTCGGAGATCCAGAGGCTAATCATTGCCAACAGTTATCTAAAAGGGTAACAGGGAGAAGAGGACGATTTTTTTCTGAACGGTTTGAGCCAGAACATGGTTCGGCTCATCATTTGCCAAAGAATCTTAAAAGGCTTGTATGCCTGAAACCTTATCGGAGGATCTATCATGCTCAGCAGTTATGCAAATGAATTGTTGAATAAGGGGCGGGTATTTGATCTGGGTCAGGTCATTTTTCCGGGGATGCCACATCATCCCAATCAGCCCCCATTTGGGTACACGCTTCTAAAGAAACATGGTGATATCACCTTGGAGGAGAAAAAGATCAGCTTCTGTAATGACCTATTCATGATGGGAGGCCACACTGGCACCCATCTGGATGCCGTGGCACATGTTGCGTGCAACAACCGGGTGTATAACGATGTAGACATAACCGATTTGCAGGACTATCAGAACGGGCTCAAGGTTATGGGAATAGATACTACCCCGCCCATCGTGAGGAAAGGGGTGCTCCTAGATATACCGCCGCTTTTGGATGTGGAAGTTTTACCCCACGATTTCGGCATCGGCGAAAAGGAGCTACAACGGGCCTCCGAACATGAAGGTATAGATATAGAAAAAGGAGATGTCGTGCTAATTCGAACGGGATGGATGAGATTTTGGGATGACAGAAAAAAGTACCTCTCTGTTGATAAAGGTGTTCCGGGAGTAATAGAGGATGGGGCCAGGTTTTTGGCATCAACAGGGATTTCCTTCACCGGCACTGACACAACAGCATATGATAGGGTCCCCCCGCATTACTTGCCGTGCCACATTATCCTGCTGAAGGAAAATGGTATACAGATAATGGAGATGCTCAATTTAGAGGAATTATCCAAAAATCGTATATATGCCTTTCTATTCATAGCGCTTCCACTAAAGATTAGGGGTGGTGCCGGATCGCCAATAAGACCCATTGCTATTGCATAACCCTTGAAATAACACGTATAAATAGGCCTTACATAGCTTACCGCTTTGGCATGATGGTTGTCTCAAAAGATAACTCCATGAATTGGGAGGAAGAAGTGAGCCGAGTAAAATATTATCGAAGGGGGTGGTGCCTATGATTGCTTCGGCCTGATCCGGTCAATGGATGATAAGTTATTAAGGGGTTAGAAAAGGTATCTCCTCAAACCTTATTACAATTTTAAAAAAACAAGGGAGGGGTCTTGAAAATGAAAAAAAAGAACTTTTTCGAAAAAATAAGAGGGAAGGGTCTTACCAGGCGCGATTTTCTCAAATCTTCGGCTACCGGCATAGCGACGGCTGGACTTTTAACCCAGTTTCCCGGCCTGCTTTCTGCGGCAAAGGTTAAGGAATATACCTTCGGCTCCGCAAGTGCAGCCGGATCCTGGTATCCCCTTGCCGTAGCAATGGCAAAAATTGTCAGTGACAATGTGCCCGGCTATCATGTAACAGGAGTTGTCACACCCGGGGCCTCACGAGAAAACATGCTCCGTATTCACCGTCGAGAAATGGAGCTGGCCTGGTCATCGGCCAATATTCTCGGTAGAGCCTCTCGTGGCCAAAAGCCTTTCAAGGAAAAAAAGGATGTGCTCGGATGGTTCTCGGCTTACCCCGGGCTTTTCACGGTTGTTGCACGAAAGGCAACTGGCATTAAAACAATGGCAGACCTAAAGGGGAAAACCATCGCGACCGGAACCCCAGGATCCCAGACACAAATGGATAATGATAACATCATCTTTCCGACCCATGGACTTATTCCCGGAAAAGATTACAAAGCGGAAAACATTAGATTCCCTGACGCAATAGAAAAGATGATAGACGGTCACATTGATGCCTGCTCCTATTTTATGGGCGCAGGTGTTCCCGGTTTTGCGAGGATGGCAGACTCTATAGGTTTAAATTTTATCCCCATAGAGCAAAGCGCTAAAGAAAAGATACATGAAATGGAGCCGGCCTTTTATTTCGATTATCTTCCGAAAGGGACATACAGAGGGCTAAATGAGCCTGTCGAGGCAGTCCATATGGCGTATACCACTTGCTGTGGTTCCTATCTGGATGATGACTTTATGTATAAGGCCACAAAGGCTGTTTTTGAAAATCTTAACTTTATATCAGCCGCTTCAGCCGTTTTCAAAAAAACAAAGATTGAAGGCGTATTCAAGGGGATGCCGTTACCCACCCATCCAGGCGCAGTGAAATATTTTAAAGAAAAGGGAGTAACAAAATAGCAATAAAGGATATTAAGCCCTCTTTAGGCGGACCCAAAAATAGACAATAACGAACTGAATGGAATAGGTAACTTCCACTTCAGTTCGTTATTGTCATGTTTGACACATATGAAGCCCTCACTGAGGAACATAGAGAATCAGGTTTGCCGGCCTTTCCTCTCGCGATGTAATTATTGGAAACAGAGCTGATATTCCGGAAGGGGCGGTGAGGCTCCAGGGACTTTGGCTACCATCTCAACCTTTGCCAGGGCTATGCCCTGTCGCTCAAACAAGGGAAGACAATTGCGCTATTTAAAGAGGATATGTGGTGTTGCGAACCAGTCTTGGGTTATGGATGGGTGGAGCCCCCGCAGTATTTCCTCGAAAGGAATAACCATTTTCCGCAGGATGCCAAGGACTGAGAAGCGGGCAAAAATTATGCGAGCGATTTCCGTCGTTTAAAAACCGGCAAAAATAGGGGCGTGGTATCGGCCCCGCTGACGAGGACCAATTTTAAGCCCGATTTAGTGATCATCTATTGTGACTCAGAGCAACTGAGCCTTCTCCTCTTAGGCAGAGAATACAAGGATGGCCATGATCTTCGGTGTCATTTGTCCAGCCATCCGGCCTGTGTTTATTCCATGGTACCAGTAATACAGAGTGGAGAATGCCAAGTCGCCATACCCTGTCGTGGTGATCGGTATCATGCCCTGGCAGGAAATGACGAAATTATCTTTTCTGTTCCCACACCGAAAGTCGAGGGCCTGTTAACAGGCCTGAGACACGTTGAGAAATATGGCTCCCGATTGCCCAGAAATCCTCAAATGAGGCGTGAGCCAGAATTTCCGGAGAGCTACAGGAATATTTCAAAAATGTTGGGGTGTGAGTGGAAACAGGGCAATGTGAAACACTTGGCGCTATATATCAAATAGAGGAAACAGGGAGAGAAACTTTCGCCCTCTCTAAACCCAGGAGGAGATTTCCTATGTATGAAAAGATAAATAGATACGTTTCCATCGCTGTAACCATTTTTGCAGTAATGCTTTCTGCCGTCTCTTTATACACCGCTTTTTTTGGAATCTTTGAAACTATCATACAGAGAACCTTCCACCTCACTATGGTTTTTATTATTTCCCTTTTCATATACCGATTAAAGATAGCAAAACGCCACCCATGGATCGATTTAACTATTAATGTATTCCTTGCCGTCTTGTTTGCCCTTGCCAACATTTACCTGATACTCAATTGGAAGGAATTGTACATCTCGCCCTTTCTCACTACTACGGGTTTTATCCTGGGTTTGGCTGCTATCGCGATTATTCTTGAGCTTACCAGACGCACCGTGGGCGTGTCTCTCGCGATAATAGTCCTTATATTTATAGGATACACCTATTATGGAAACTACATACCAGGTTTTATGGCCCACAGGGGGTATAACCTGGAAAGAATTCTGATTCAAGTCTTTGCCGGGACTGAAGGTATCTATGGCATTCCTGTTGGAGTATGTGCGACCATTGTAATCATATTCATCCTTTTTGGAGCCTTTGTTGAAGTTGCCGGGGCTTCTACTGTCTTTTTGGATATTGCTTTTTCCTTGGCGGGTCGGCAGCGTGGAGGCCCTGCAAAGACAGCTATATTCGCAAGTGGTTTAATGGGAATGTTGTCAGGCAGTCCAGCGGCAAATGTCGCCACAACTGGTGCAGTCACCATTCCCATGATGAAGAAATCGGGAGTAGAACCTTACGTGGCTGGTGCTATTGAAGCAGTTGCATCTTCAGGTGGCTATAAGACGCCGCCAATTATGGGAGCAGTGGCCTTTATAATGGCACATATGTTGGGAGTGACTTATTGGGAAGTCTGTATAGCAGCAGCCTTACCTGCCTTCTTTCACTACTTCGGCCTTTTCTTAATGGTGGATTTCCATGCCGGCCAAAGGGGATTTATAGGTTTACCGAGTGAAGAGGTGCCTAAGTTTTTGCCTGCCTTAAAGAAAGGCTCCTTCTTTGTCATACCGATTGGTTTGTTGATAGCACTGCTGGCTGCCAGATATTCCGCCATGTTTGCGTGTGCGTATTCTCTGCTTTCTTTATGGATAATCGCGCTTTTCAGTAAAACCCTGAGTATCTCTAACGTGATTAAAGCCCTAAAAGATGGTGGGGTTCGAATGGTAATGATAACCGTTCCCTGTGCCGCAGCAGGAATTATTCTGGGATTACTCACCTTAACCGGGGTTGGAATGAAACTATCCGAAATAATAGGGTTTTTAGCGGGGGGAAGCCTTTTCTTTACCTTATTCTGGATCATGATTATCTCGATAATATTAGGGATGGGGCTTCCACCTGTGGTATCCTATATTGTGCTCGCGGCTTTAGAAGTGCCGATCTTGGTCGAGTTGGGTGTAAACCCAATTGCCGCTCATCTCTTCATTTTCTATTTTTGTACCCTTTCCCTGATTACGCCTCCCGTCTGCACAACCGCCTTTACCGCGGCCGCAATAGCCGAATCTCCCCCGATGAAAACCGGGCTTGAGGCCGTGAGGTTCGGGATCGTATTGTACACCTTGCCATATCTCTTTGTTTATAACCCTGCAATGATTATGAACGGCACCCCAGTAGAAATACTCTATGTATTCATAATAGCGGGTATAGGTGTATTTTCTCTGGCCGCCGGTGCTCAAGGGTATTTGTTAGATAGCATTGGTTGGTTAAAGAGATTTATGTTCGTTCTTGCCTCGGTCTTAATATTCTGGCCACATTATGCGATAACAATTATAGGTCTGTTACTATTAATAACTCTAGTCGTTATTGAGAAAAAGAAATCAGACAAACATCTTTCGTCGGATAGGATGATGAATTGTCTCATAATGTAAGCTTACGAGTATGAGGTGAATGGTAACCTTAAGGCTATCTAACTTCCATTAAAATTAGCCCTACTGATCGAAATTTGAAAAGGATAGATTGAATTTAGGGTCAGGCCTTGAATCGTGAATTTTAGCTCATGTCTAACTGGAATTTCGAGGCCAAATCTTTTTTATTCTGCAAAATTCAACCACTCGCTTAGTGCTAATGAAGTATGGAAACAGCGCTCAGTATATTTTCATCAGAGGCGAGGATCCGAATTTTCTTTTCGAATGCCTTTGAAACATTGGTGAAATGCATTTTGAAAAGAAGTCGGTAAAAACTACAATTTCACCCCTATAAGCAAAAACGCGACTATCCTGCTTAACGTTTTGATGCCCAAAAGATGAAGAGTTTTGTAGGCGTCATTCGTGTTAGATGGGACAAGAGTGTGAGTTCCTCTATTGAAACGTTTCATAATGATCGGATAATTCCTATTTTGGATCTTTCTACGAGATGGCTCAGACATGACGGAGTGTATAGAATTTGCAAAGAATTCCTCATTGATAGGTATAGTTCGGCAGGCGGGGCTCGCTTGAACCCCACCGGGCTCGGAATGACTTTGCATAGGGATTAATGGCGAGTCCCGGTTGCAAAAATAGGTGCAGCTACTTTTTCTATTAGTGCTCCCCGTGTATTTCAAGTGAGCTTTTGGCAGGAGCACAGTCAACCGCTTACATTTAACAACTTTGACATCTCTGATAACTCTGTTAGAGTTAGAATTACTTGAAATTCTTGTGCAATATCCCTAAAATTATCAGGGGTGTTGGATTATATAATCAAGTCTTGGGATGCAGTTGACCCTACCACTTGATATCAAGCATCAATACCCCTAAAAGACTTAGGGGTAATGATCATAATCATCAAGTCTGGGATTAACAATGAAACTCGTTATATTATCTGCGCCTCTTTCTCCCAAGAGAGAATGACTTACATCCCCGAGGAATCTAAGGTCGTCTACCAGTCCAAGGATGGAAAACAATAGAAGGCCTTTAATGCCCTAGCATGGCTGGCTGCTATGTTTTGTCATATACCTGATACAGGAGAGCAGATGGTCCGCTATTATGGCTACTACAGTAATGTCTGCCGTGGGAGACGGCAAAAGGAAAACCACCATGGGGTGATACCTTATATTATTGAACAAGAAGAGAATTCAAAAGAATATCGGAGGAATTGGGCAAGGCTTATTCGGAAGATATATGAGGTTGATCCTCTCACCTGCCCTAAGTGCCAGGGAACCATGAAGGTTGTCAGCTTTATTGAGGATAAAGATGTCATAGAGAAGATTCTGAAACACTTAGGGATCTGGTTAGTCAAAAAGAAACCCTCAGCCAGGGCCAACGCTCCACCAGTACATATCTGCTTAGATTACTCAGATTCTCAGATCCCACCTAGTGAGGATCAATTATATAAAGATCCTGATTATCCGATTGAGACTTATGCCTTCTGATTTCAAAGACGGCCATGGGAGTCGCCGGAGGCCTTTATCCAGATTTAGCCAAAAAAGACACAAGACCCAATAAATTCCATCGTCGTAAAGATATCCCTGCCTGCCCTTGACACCCCTCACAGGCCCTCTCGCTATAGCCTAACCCAATAACGGCATATGTTGTAGACACTTTTCCGTTGCCATACAATGCCATTCCACCTATACTTTCCCTCCAACAAA
>Ga0307378_10004876_pt1 | contig 18896 bp, 22 predicted proteins | sample UN1MG_FD_202238 | JGI IMG/M metagenome (GOLD analysis project Ga0307378, IMG submission 202238) | Soil microbial communities from Risofladan, Vaasa, Finland - UN-1 | ecosystem: Environmental > Terrestrial > Soil > Coastal area > Acid sulfate soil | place: Finland: Risofladan, Vaasa | collected... | reverse complement strand
TATCAGCTGCTATCTTTAATCCTTCTATATCGTCTATTAAATCAAAGAAGTTTAGAATTTGTTCATTTGCCTGCCAATCTGCTGCTCCTCCTAATTTCATTATATCATGAAGATATGGAAGATATTTCATGTCTTCCTTGGTCATTTCGATAAGCTTAACAGTATTTCTTATGGAGACTCTTCTCTCAGGATGATGAACTGCTTTAAGCACGCTGTCTTCGGTATCCTCTTCTCCTTCTACAAAATAATCAGCAAACTCATCTGCTTTCTTTTTTGTTTCTTGTATTCTATAGTGACTATATTCTACAAGCTCTTTAAGAGTTTGAGGTAAATATGGATGTTTTTTACTAAAACTCTGATAACCAATTTCTCTAACATTAGATGACTCCTTATCATTTAGAAAATCTTGAATAACGGACTCCCAGTATTCTTCGGCTAACTCTACAGATGACTCTCTTCGAAGCTCTTTCAATCTATCTTCCGAATAATTATATTTACCTTTTTCCGTCATTTTCTTATGAAAATCAACATAGGCGTCTAGATTTTTAGGAATATATTTAAGACTTTTAGTTCCATTTCCTTTAATCCAATCTTCCCATCTGTTTATATTCATTTCCCCGGAGAGAGCTTGTACAGGAACAGAGAATCCCCAAGATTTCAGAAGTTTTGCATCGTGATCCATAATCTGTTGTGGCCACATGCCTTTCATACCACCCCTACAACTTCTCCCTATACTATACCAACCTCCCTGCGAACCATTTGGCCCCATCTCAACAGGAACGGTTCCTTGAAGTAAATAAATTACATCATCTAATAAGGCCTTACCTGAGTTAAGTCTATCTTCTATATTTTTTATTTTATTTTTTTCATATTCTCCAGTGAATACACTAACATCATGATTTGTTATCGTTGCTCCGCCTGCCCCTACACCAGTAACAAAAGGATTTGATCCAATAGGATTTAAATAAATTTTATCCTTTTCTATTCGAGAAACCTCCCAGTACGGTGTAAAATTTAATGTATTGTCAGAAAGTGTATCACCTATACTTATTCTACTGCCAGCCGGATTGTCAGATTTTAATATGAAGTATCCATTCTCATCTTTACGAATGCTGGAAAATCTATGAGCCCAAGACCCCTGACGTTTTTCAACCTCTTTTTCTTGTCTTTTTCTAGATAAATCGTCTATTTTGGACTGCTGCAATTGTGATTCTTGTGGAAATTGAGTGCGCAAGTCATTTAATAACTTTTCTTTTTTTTGTTTTTCTTTTAATCTATTGGTTAGATTAATTGGCTCCGGCAATATCTTACTAAAATCCGTTTCTTTATTTTTTGTCCGTACAATCCCAATGTCGTCCTGCAATGTCTCAGAGTCCCAACCACCAATGTCTTGAGGTTTATTCTGCTCTTCTTCATCCTTTTCTGCCCCCGCTATTTTTTCTAAATATATAAATAGAGCTTCTTTTCTTTTCTTTTTTCTAAGCTTCCTATCTTCTTCAATAAATTCTTTTGTGCTCTTATATTTATCCATTTTGCCATGAAAGAGACCTCCGCCCGGGGCGAGCTTAGTTTTTCCCTTCTCAGACTTTTCTTGGTCTACATAATCATAATTTGTATACCACGGGCCAATAGGACGAACATCAAGATCTACTCTTTTATTTTTACTCATAATATATGCCTCTGCATAATTTCCATCAGTCCGGGGGATGCCGGAAGCCTATCCCACAAATCAAGCTCCCGAAGAAGCTCAACAGTCCTCTCCGGGTCAAATGCATAGGACTTTATTATTTTCTTGGAAATATAATCAACATTTACTTTTTCAAATAAATATGTTGGATTATTTAATATCCAATCTCTAAGCTTATCGTCTAGCTCAAACTGAAGCTTGCTCGCCAGATAAATAGCTCGTACAATTCTCTTCGGATCTTTACCAATTGTTATGTCCGGAGTAAGACATGTCTTAATTTTTCTCTGATTTATATCTTCAATGGCCTGATCACTGAGATCTAATATCTTTTTTAAATCTAATGTCATCAATAATGTATTGCATGTAAAATCTCTACTATATAATTCTTCATGCATTGGCCTTATATTCTTAACGCCAGCATTCTCTATTATTTCTTTTACGCCCGGAATTATAAAATTGCTGGAAAAATCCAATTTAATATCATCCCAGGTTAGACTGGCATGCCCATCCCCTTTTAATTCAAAAGACATAAATGGAAATTTTAATGAAACCTCTTTGGCAAGATTAGCAGCATTACCATCTCCCGTTGTCATATCAACATCATTAAATCCGCTCTCTCTTCCTAAGACTTTATCCCTAGGAACACCGCCAACAATAAATGGTTTGGCAATGCCTTGCTTCTTAGCAATATTTTCTACATAAGATAATATTTCACTAAGCTTCATGATTACCTAATTGGTCGCTGGACTTGTGCTGGTTGAGTAAGTTCTTCTGGGATGGGAACCTCTTCTGGGACCATTGGTTCTCTTACCTCCGGTCTTGCTTTTTCGGCCTGGTCCATCTCATGACGTCTTTGCAAGTCTTGCGCTACATCTTCTGGAGTGACTCCCTCCGGAACCTCTGTTACTGGCTCTATTTGTCGTCCAGTAAGATTAATTTCTTGTTCCTTAGGAGTAGATATACTGCCTCGAAGCTTAGATAGAATATCTTCTACACGAGTCAAAGCATATTGATTTGACTCCAAACTCTTAGATGATGCCTCAGCCAGGCTTGGAAAGAATGCCGAAACATTTAATTTATCCATCATAAGATCAATTATTGCTAATTGTCTCGGAATCTCTCGTGTTCTGAACAGATTAGCAAGTACCTCAAGTCTAGAAATAATATCTTGCATTGTTATTTGAGATAATGCACTCTCCAATAGCTCGTCAGTCTTTGAGTGAATATGAGTCTCTGCAACATCTCCTATTTGAGATTTATCTATTTCATTTTCAAGGACCTCAAGATCCTCTGGAACTATTCTCTCTTCCGGGGGTAGCTCAGGCATCCCCTCTTCCGGAGATAATTCGGATAAAGCCTCTTGTGCTGTTACCACAAGATCATTTGCAGATTGATCATCATTTTTTTGATCATCATCCTCATTGTTAAGAACCTCAATCAGCTCGCGCATTGCTTCCTCATCATCCTCAGGAGAGACCGGAGCGGGCAATGCGGACGCGGGCAATGCTGACGCGCCAGTAGGGGCAGGAAGCGCTGCCGCGGCATCCGCGGGAGCCGATGTTACTACTGGAGTCTGGGCAATCTTACGCAGCATCCTGGCCGCTTTAGGCCCTCCCTGAGTCTCAAGAATATTTGCTTGCCGCAAGATTTGGTCCTGAATGCCGGCATGAGCAGCATAATTATGCTTAATAGGAATAAGCTGGATGTGACGCTTGATGCTTTGCAGAGTTTCTAACCACTTAGAAACACCTATATCTAAATACTTTTGAAGCTCTTGCTGAACCCTCCAGTCTGTGGACATTCTTTCAGCAGAATTTAAACGACTTATGATGCCTTTTATCTTCTTTTTAACATCTTCTTTATCTTCTTGCTCCTGAGTCTTTTTAGGAAGATATTCCTGCATCTCCGGCATCCTCATAGGCATTTGAGATCTTAAATGTTCCATGGGAATGAAATTGCCGGAGCCTACTTCCAAATGATTGGCTATCTTATATTTTTTATGAGCCCCCTCTTCATAAAATCTCATCCAATTTCTAAAATCTTTTTGTTCCATAATTTCCCAATTGTTCAAAAGCTCAGTAGACGCCTGATTGTAATTAACTCCCTGATGCACCAATTGATACAGTTGCTGCATGGTACCCATCCATTTCTGAATGTTTCTTGGATTTGTTTTAAGATTATCTCCTATCCCTGATGGATATGCCATTTTCTTAATAGGAATTCCTATTTTATTTATAGCTCGCTCAGCAGCCGTATAAAAATTAAAAATTGTATCTATTGGATAAGCTTCCCTATTATCAAATAATATGCTAGACATCTTGCCAATCTCTTCCGTCAAAACCGCTCGGCCAAGCAATTCATTGGCAATCTTTGGCAAATGAAGATTAATATAATGAAAATATTTATAATCCTCATCAGAAGATATACCAATCTGATCCATAATCTGAGCCTCACGCATCATATTATTTCTTTCTTCCTCAGGATATCCGGAAGACTTATTTAATAAGTTTGATAAATATTGATTCATTTTTTATTCTTTTCAGTAATATCAGAAATAGTATCATTGAGGATCTTTAAGTCTTTATGTCTATCTTTTGGAGAAGACATTACTGGACCCTGTAGCTCCTCTAATTTCTTACCGAGCTTATCCATAAAACTCATAGAGTATACAACATCCATTTCAGCCAACGTCTCCCGAATAGCCTCCTGCAAAATAGCCGTGTGCTGCTCCACAGTCTGGACGGTTATATTATGCTGAATAATTTGATCCGGAGCATTATTTGCATGCTTATCATACTTTTCCATAGCATTAAATAATGTATCGAACCACTTTATTAAAGCATAGTCTGCCTTATATCCTTTGGGATTCTCTTGTATTGTATCAAATACCTGTATTGCTCGGTCCTGCATAATTAAGATATTATTGGCCATTATCTTTTTAAGATTAATCTCCTCCTCTGCTATCTCTTGCAATCGTTCCGCATACGTTTTATTATTGACCAAAGACTCTGCTAATTTTTTATTTAACTTCGATGATTGTCCCTTTTTAACAAGAGCAAGATCATTATTAAACTGATTATAATAATCCATAAATGGGCCATCAGAAAGCTCTTGAAGAAGAGTTGCCGGCAATCTTAGATGACTTTGCTCTTTATCAGGATACTTTAATTTTAACCACTGAACAATATCCTTTGGGGGAACCCCAGTCATAACTTTTGAAACAATCTCATCTTTATCGGGATGCTCCATTATTCTTGAAAAATCTGCCATATATCCTCTAAACAAAAAAAGTTGGGTAGCATTAAATATGCCTCCCAACCTCCATAAATAGGGTGCTGTACCTTATTTTTTAGTAATTTAATCGATTTTCACGGGTGGTAAAATTAACACTCGCGGAGGGTTGCTGTATTGATTGACTTTGATTAGATATGTCTCCACCAGGAATTTTATTGCCCTTCATTGTAGAAAAACCCTCTGTCCAATTATATATCGTCTTATCTAGATCACATTGATAAGTATAATCAGCAATTCTGATTACAGAAGCTCCAGGATGATCCGGACAATATCTAGTGCTCAAAGAACCCTCAAGAGGACGATATTGTTTAATACCTTCCTCCACTGCCTTATCAATCTCAGCCGTCTTCATATCATCATGCTGCTTTTGCCTTTTCTCATTATAAAGCTCCTGAATAGCCTCATCCCTATACTTAGCCCGAAGCCTCGATATCTCATCTTCTTGAGCCTTTTTAATAGCATTCTTGTCGCTAAAGCTGGACCCAATAGACAGCAAGATTTGGTCTAATACAGACGCAATCTTTACCTGATGAGGATCCTCAGATAACTCTAGCTCTTCAGCAGTCTTAGCTAAAAGATCCAAATCCTCCTCAGATAATTTTGAAGAAGATTCCTTGGCCAATGTCTCAAGTGACGCAATCGTCTTATTTAAAGTATTATCTATAGATACAAATGTCTCTGCCAACAGATCGGCTACCTTCTGATCCTTTTCATCAGAAAAATTATCTAATAGATGAGCCCCTCGAAGAGTCTCCACAGATGCATTCTTCTCTAAATAAAAATCTTTAAGACCAACAATTAAGTCAACATAATCCGCTGTTTTCATATATTAATCCCAGTAAATTTTAGAATGAAGGAACGATGCTCCCTCATAAGAGCTATCCATCGCTTTTCTATACGCCGGCTGACAATTTCCATGCTTGTCCTGAAATACCTGATGAGCAGGTAGATTACAATGACTACAATATAAATGCTGACTATAAGATACCTTTATCGGCTGAGAACAAGTTATCTCGGCCGGCTTCTCCAACTTATCAGAAAGACCATGAGAATAAAGATCAAATCCATATTGATAGGCCTTATCATCCCCAGACGTCTTCAATACAGAAAGAGCATCCTCAGCCTTAAGATAGTTCTTATCAAGCATTGCCGTCCTAATAGACTCAATAAGCTCGCTAGGTTTGGTTCCATATAAAGGTGACGTCTTCGCCAAGACATCATGGTCAGTTCCCCTCTTATTCAGAAAATCCTGAATGCCATCATAAGAAAATGCTCCCAATCCTTGAGATGACACAATCATCGAAGGATATAGAGCAGTTCTGTTTTTAACATCAACAGGAACATTAAATCCATTCTTTTGGTCAATGGCTACACTGTATATAATAGTATTATCATCCACATCAGATACCGCAATCCTGGAATTTTTATATCCTAATCTCTTTAGTTCTTGACTAATATGCGCTCTGCCCTGGTCAACAGCAGTTTTACCAAAAGCAAACTCGGCAACACCCGCAGAAGTATCAAGAGCAAGAGATTCAGAAATTCTCTGAACTTCTTCAGGAACATCTACGCTCGGAAGCTCCAAATTGGTGTTCCCAGGCAATACCTCTGAATAAACAGCATTAGTCTGGTCAGGAGAACCATCCATCGCCTGAGCCCGCAGCACAATAAGCTCCACCTCCGAAAGAGTCTCAGGAACCCCGTTCTTGGCCAAAGATATAAGATTCAATATCTTCTCAGTATCTGCCTGCATATTCTTGCCAGCTGTTGCATTTAAATGCCCCTCAACATGCGAAGCCTCCAATGATAGGAATCCCTCCTTTGCTAAGAACATAGACGGCATTAATGCCTTGCTAGACTTAATCTCTATTGGAACTAAGACAGAGCCTAATCCCTTAGGAGTATCATAACTAGCCTTGCATAGAAGCACGTCAGGCCTTCCCGCAACCACATCAACAGTCTTTGGAGCACATCCTATCTTATTTAATCCATGAGCACAGGCCTGTTGGGCCAGCTTGGCTACATCATTAGAATATGATTGGTATGGTATCTCCGGATCAAAATATGAATTCAAAGCACCAGCTAAAGATTTGTCAGCTACCTTGTCATATGCCTCATTCATCAGGCTTTCTCCCTCACGAGGGTCTCTCTTCATGACACGCTCAGAGTCTTCCTTGAGATCTAGCTCCTCAGCAAAGTGCTCCGCAAACTTGTTATTTGAATAGTAAAGGCTTCTATAAGCATCCTTAAATTCAGCCCGAGATATAAATAACTTGTCCGATTCTGCCTTCTTGCGCAGAAAATTGGACATTCCCACAACCGTGGGATCGGTCGGATGCTCCTCTGCTATCCGGTTTGCCCGAACAGCAAGAACCCCAGTGGGAAATTTTTCATTATCCTGAACAGCCGAAGCCGCTTTCTCAAGCATATGTTGTAAACGAAATCGTTCCATAATATCCTTATTTATTCAGCTCTGGGAATCTTATTATAAGATCGTGACGCTCAGAAGTTGATAAATCCTTCATTAGTGAATTGAGTAATTTGTTATTGGTTGCTAATTTGTTGGGCAAAAATTTGCAGACATCTTCGGCATCCATATCTGGTGCAATAGATGCTGTATTAATTCTAGTAACAGGAGTCCCCTTATAAAATAAATTAATATGACCAGATTTGTCAGTCACAGCCTCCCAGCCCGATGCCTCCTTGACAGCAGGACCATCATCAGGATACATAGCTACAATATAATCCCCATCCGGACCAGATTGAACTTGCCAAAGAGTATCTATATTGTCTTTTTCAATGAACCTAACTACGTCGAAGGCTACCTTCTTAATTTTGTCCTGAACATCAGATAATCGATATCTTTTTGGGGCTTTTATGCCAGCATCCAGGTCTTGATAATTCACCGCGAATTTATTCATTTGCTCTCCGAAGAATATTTATTATAGATCATCTCATGATTATATCGAGAAAATAGTAGAAGATTTACACACAATTCAATAACTTGTTGCTTTTTATTAGATTATCCTTGGCAGATATAGGCTGAAGGTTAGATAGAGACCAACACTTCTCAAAATTCGGATGATCCATAGAATTATATAACAATTCAGATTGGGGAATTATATGATCTATCTGCCAAGTTAATTTAGATAAATTATACCAACCATGGTTCTCCCAACTCATCCAATCCTGAAATTGCAATTCTAAATGTTTCTTAAGCTCTTTCAAAGTATAAGAAAATTTTGCCCAGCAAGAACCTCCCTCCTTGCCATTTTTTAAAGATCGATAGACACTATTTGAAATAATTTCCCGAAGACGATATTCAGGATCCTCCTGCCTTCTTTTCTTTTTGTATGTTCTTTTATATTTTTGAATATTCTCTTTATTATCTATATAATAAGTTTGCTTTTGAACCGAGATAGAGTCACGATTATCTAAATAATATTTTGTATTATATTGTTTAATCAGCTCCTTATTTTGTTTTTGATAGTTATCATTATATTTTTTGCTATAAATCTTAGTACAGTCATGGCAGATTGTAGAATGCTTTTGTCTTTTTATTCGGAAATAAAATGAGCTAAGACTCTTTTCTTTACAACATTTAATACACTTCATTGCTTTTTTTTGATTCATACTCTATGCATTTTCTTAATTTAGTACTCATCTTCCAAATCTTCCAATTGCTTTAAGATATCTTGAATATGAAGATCTTTGGCTATTATTTTACGAAGCTTCTTCTTAGCCCCACCGTATACTCTTTTACCATTACGGTAGTCGCAGTTGCCGTTGATGCTTTTTGTGATACTAGATTGGTTAACTTTTAGCTTCTTAGCTATCTCTATCTGAGTATACCCATCAGCGCTTAATCTTAATATTTCTTTCTGTCGGACAGTTAATTGATTTTCTACAATTTCCCAGAAGGCTTCTTTTAATTGCTCCTTTAGAACAAACTTCTCTTCATTATTTTTAGATCGAGTATACCCTGAAACACCTTGATAATCTGCAAACTCCATGAGCATATCTGGAGAACATGGCGTTTCTAATAGTATCCATTGGTATCTGTCGCTGCGGTTTTTTTTAAAGTTACGGGACATCATTTCCTAAAATAAAACGTTTAATTCATTATAATTCTCACGTTCTTGCAGATATTTATCGATATCTTTATATTCAGAAGGTAAGTTTACTACCTCTATATCGATTGAGTCTGCAAATTTATTAATTATTTTTTGAGTCCCGATTCCTCCTGCTTGATCATTATCTAATAGCAGGTATAATTTGCTAGCGAATTTCTTTATTAAATAGATATGATATTTATTTAATGTGGTTCCTCCTAGGGCTATTGTATTATGGATGCCTCTTGCCTGGCAGCTTATGGCATCAAATTGTCCTTCGACAATTACTGCCGCATTTTTTCTACGAATGGCAGGTTTGGCTTGATGTAATCCAAATAAATGGAGTCCTCGGAAGACTGGAGTATATTTATATTTTTGGAGGCCTTGAAGTTTTCTATCTTCTTCATTTAGGAGTGTTCGACCGACCAGGGAGATTATCTCACCATATTCGTCTTTGAAAGGTATTATTAGATTATGTTTATTTAATATGCTGGAAGTGGTTACAGATTGGTTACCTCTCACGAGACATTCTCTTTGATATACTAATCCTGCCTCCATACAAACTTCTATGGGTACATGCTTAAAGAGCATGCCCAGATCTTTATCTTCTGGAAAATATCCTATTTGATATCTTTCCTGGAAGGTTTCGTTTAATCTTCCAGAAATATACTCTCTGGCATATTTGTATTCTGGATGTGAAATAAGCAAATCTCGACAAGCCCGAGAAATTTGAGAGAGTCTCTCATTCTGGTCTTGTCGAGTTTTTGTAAACTCAGTTAGGCTCATAGATTTTTTGAGGCGGCTTGTATAGCTCTCATATAAATTGGAGAAACGTCTAAGCTCTCTCCACAAAGAGCGCATAAAGCCTTGTCTTTCTTTATTTTTGGTGTGGTCATTCTTTTGCAAGACAAGCATTTCATAGAGAAGGCTTGTGCTTTCTTATCATCTCTTTTAATCTGCCCCATGGACTTCATCTGATTAACGGCAAAAGACGTTATATTTGTTATTTTCTTTCCGCATTCTGCGCAGTGAACCTCATTGGAGGCCACATCATATAATGCTTCGTTATCTTTAAAGCATCCTTTGTTATCGCAATAAATTCTAAAACTCATAATTTATCTTTCTAGTAAAATGTAATATTTTCTGAGGTGCCTCCAGTTATGGCATGGCCTAAGGTGTTAGTATTTGAATAAGTAATATTAGAAGCAAATTTCGCACCACTATTAACAATAGCAAAACCAGCGAGAGGGAGATAGGCAGGTGTTATGCAAGATTTGGCAGGTATAAAATCTGATACACACGGTACAGAATAAATTGGCTCGGTCCTAGGATAAAATCCAGTATATTCAAATGTTGGCGCAATATCTATATAAGGCCCCTGCCAATCAAGATCATCAACATCAAAATCAAATTCTAGTTGGGCAGGCCGAAATGGCTGGTTGTATTCTATTAGTAAAAGCATAAGTCCTTGAATTTATAAGTGTAATTTTATTCTAAATTATTCACATGTTTCTAATTTTAGAACATTTTCTTACTTTGGCGATTTTTTGTTTTCTTTGCCGTCTAGTTCTCGGCTTTTTTGCCGGCTGTTTTGTTGAGATATTAGATCTTGTCTTCTCCGGCCTCCGCGAAGGAGGCGGAGGCTCTGGGGCCAGATCGGGTTCTTGCAGGATTTTTATTAATTTTTCAAGCTTATTTTTGGGAGGCGATTCAATATCTAGCAAAAACACATGATCTCCTTTATCTTTAAGGCCTAAACCTTCTAAAGTTACTATATCATGATTCCGAACACCCGGCTCGATTTTTAATTCTTTTTCACCATGAATTGTTTCAACCATCTTTGTTATTCCCAATAATGATTGGAGATAAGTTAATTTAACATTTGATTCGACATTATCTCCATTTCTTTTCATTATGTCATGAGAAAAGACTCTCATAAAGATGTAGGCATCATCATAATCTTCATTAATAGGACTGAAACTTCCCATTCCTGCCATGTTTATTTTTTCATTATTGGAGATTCCTGGCGGCAGATTTACAGAAAGGCTTCGCTCTTTCTGAAGAACTCCCTTCCCTTGACAGGTGGAGCATGTTGTTGTTTCTTTGGGCTCACCGGCGCACTGAGCACAGTATTGCCTGATTATCACGTTGCCCCGTCTTCTGGTGACAAAGCCCTCTCCATCGCATTCTGAGCAAGGATTTCCTTTAATAATCTGCCCTCGTCCTCGACAAGGCTCACATTTATCATAGAATGAATACTTCAAATCTCTTTTAGCGCCAAGCATTGACTCAACAAATGTCAGGCTTTCTTTAATTATAACATCTGGTGGAATGAATAGTTTGCTTGTTCGCCTCTGATGATTGCGAGTTACGTTGTTTATGTGTTCCCAAATATTATTTGGACTAGGCCCCCGGCCTGGTTGGAAACTAGATATCGGTGGCGGTGGGTTCTTTATAACCTGATATGCCTCAGATATTTTTTTGGACATCTCCTCAGAACCAGGGTCTTTGTTAATATCTGGATGATACTTAGCAGCAAGCTTTTTAAATTTCTTGCCAATCTCTTTTTCAGTATCATCCGGAGATACTCCCAGGACAGATCTTGCTTCATCTAAATTCATACTGTTTTTATTTTTCTAGCTTTATGGATCTTGAGCACTCTGCGCTTAGTTTTCTTAAGCACCTTCGGCCTCTCGACCTTCTCTCTATTAAAGGATAAGGCTGCCGCCAAAGCATCGGCCATATCATAATTTTCAACCCGTTTAGTTCCTTTTTTATTCAATTCATACTTAAATGGTATTTTTAACCAATGAGCCACAACCTCTGGCATATCTTCTTTGTTTAAAGGTTCCTTAATTATTAAGGAATCCCTTATATCAAGAACGCTCTTTAGAATAGGGGATTTGCCCAGGGTCTCATATACGGCTAATCCTATTGCTCTATTGAATATGGTTAATAAATAAATAGTATTGGCAGAACTTCTTCGCCTCATATATAAAATGATATCTTCTATTACAACATTATCTGGTTTGTATTTTTTTATTATTGAGACTATATATTTTTTTGTTATGTCTAATCTTTCGAAGATGTCACCGTTTTTGGGTGGTTTATAATATTCTAGTGCTTTTAGTGTCGTTTTTGTTTTATTGATATCTATTACCGCTATTCCAATAGTGGTGGTGGAAATATCTAATCCCAATATTCTCATATATTATGAATATAACAAAGAAAAAGGGGGCCACCACGGTGGCCCCCTTTTAAATTATCAGATCATTGCTGCTCTCAGTGAGCGGCTTTGAACTGATATGCACTTTCATTGTTTGAAGAGTCATCAGAGGCACCCAAGGACTCTGAAGTATCAGACGTCTCATTCTTGCGACCCTTACGCTCTCTAGCGGCTTGCATTCCCTTGAGAACATCCTCCGGAGACGGAGGGGTTACCAGACGTTTGATGGCGTCCAAATCAATGTCATTGACAGTCTGCATGTCCTCTTCAGAGAGGGGACTAAGCATTCTGGGAATTAGATTATAATAATTAGAAGGTCCACCTTTGCGATTTACCTTTATATTGATATCATAACCCTTGGTTTCTCCAAGCTCAGGATCTTCAACAAAGTCCTTAATACTTTGAGCCACATTATGTGTAATATCAAGAATCTTGTAATGATTGCTTGGTCGTGAGATCACTCCAACAATATATCTTGTCTTAGCCCGGTCTCCTCTTTCACAGAGAGGACAAGAGCCATGAGCGGAAGAACACTTAATCTTGTCACCAAATCCAGGCTCGTCTTTATCCTCCTTGTAATTGTGGTGCTTATAAGATGCTGCCTTAGTAACAACTCTTAGTATATTTGGGCCATTCTCCAACTTTAACCAGAGATCACGAGTGCTGGGCCCACTTGTCTGACTTTGAGGTATATTACCCCATTCTACGAAACCGTATTCTTCTACCATATTATTCTCCTATGCTTTTCTTTGTCTATATGAAACGTTTTCGATGCTTATTACCCTATTCCAAGGAATTGTTAATTCTGTTAACAATAGCCCTTTTCCTTCAGCAAATTCTTCCGCATCATTCCATGTTGATAATTGACTTATTTCTTTAGCGTCGACTTGGTATCCCTTAAAGCTTATAACCATTTGTTCTCGATTTTGACGAGAACAAACATAGGCATTTACTTTACGAAATGCTTCAGTCATTACTATATATAACGGCAGATTAGCCGTTTTTACATCTATTTTGTTATTTACTTGCCCTACGGCAACATCTGTATTACTCATATTTTTTTCTTATTCATTTTCGTCTGTTAAGATGAATTCATCGGAATCAGAATCTATGATTAGATTCTCATCTTTTACCTCAGTTAGTGGCTCAATTACTCCGGCCAAGACCTTCAAATCCATCTCTGCCACAGTATCTTCTCCATCAAAAAGATGATTTTTCTTCACCTTCGCTCGTGAAGTGATTCCAATCCTTCGCTTCACCTTGTCTCTTATTCTTGTTAAATCGCCCTTTCTCGTCAATTGAAGTATTAAGCTTGAAAAGTACTCAACTTTTTGCCCGCCGCTTTCCTTCTGACCAACCGACCCAATATTAGCATAAGACTGATTAATCAATAATACGGCCAGCCTGTCCTCATTGGTCTCTTTATTCTTATATTCCTCCATGAGGCTTGTCCAGGCTCTGAGCACCATGCCGTTTTCCTTGGCTGCCATTGCCATCTGACGGCTTTCTCGAAGGTCCTTCTCATCCTCGGACGAGGAGAGAGTCCCACCAACGCTGTCCCATACAATGAGCATCTTCTTCTTAGGATAGGCCTCAAGGAAAGCTTTAGCATTTGCTGTAACCATATCACCACCTGTCAAAATGGTTCTATTCTTAATAGCAAATAGTTTCTTTGAATCACCACCAATATAATGATCAAAACGCTTCGCACTAAACTTGCCCTCGACATCCCAAAGCAAAACAGCATGCCCATCCTTTTGGGCCTGGGCCATGAATTGCATCGCATGCGAAGTCTTCCCAGAATCGGGACGGCCGGCAATCTGCACAGTGTATCCAAATGGCAAACCTTTAATTCCAGTCAATTGTTTCCAATGTTCTCCTGGATACATAATGAAATCCGAATCCTTTTCAGGTCTCGTTATGTCTTTACCCGTGGTAATCTGTAATCCAAGACCTTTTTCCTTGCCGGAAAACATCTTTCTTGTTGTTTCTATAATTGCTGAATAATCAATCTCTTCTGAATTTTTTGCCATCTTGGCTCCTTGTATCATATTTGCCTTAATCGTTAATGTCTAATAGACGTATTTTGATTTTTTATTTTGATTTAAAGTTTGAAATAAATTGTTCCTTCTGGTAAAGCCTTCCTTATAAGTTCTTTGAGTGTGTCAATATCTACACTGTCTTTTTTAATTCTCCAGGCATTAAGCTCTGGAGTTACCCATCCATAATACTCATTATCATTGGCATTATAAATGACCTTTTTTATATTTTTTAGCATGTCTTCTATCATCATAGCTACTTGATCCCATACTAGGGATCTGCTAAGATTATTTATCATATTTGCATTATATTCAAATTTTAAGTTTTCTGACATTGTATTTACAATGTTCTTAGTTGTTGTCTTTTTATCGCCAGCAGACATCTTAGGTCTTTCTATCTTTAGAAGATTTTCGAGATGTAATATTCTTTTTTGGGAAAGATATCTTTGCTGACCTTCCCAGCGCAAGGCATTTTTAATTTCACTTAAAGACATATCATCCATATCACGTCGGTCTTTACCGAAATTAACCATATGAACTTCAGCTTCAACCTCTTCTATATGAGAGGTAAAATCAAAAACTTCTATTTTAGCTCTGGGCACCCAGTCTGTTGCCGAAAGCTCAAATGATACCTTTTGAATTCCGCTAATAGGCTCGTTGGTCTCAGCATCATATACCTTGGCCGTCGTAGATAAAAGAGGCCCCTCGTGCCCTTCTGGGCGTAAATGTTCTATTCTTATTTTCATTGTATTTCTTTCATTTAATAAGACTAAGGAGTTCAGCCGCGGTTATTTTATATTTTAGAGCCGTCGCCTTAAGATGAACGTCGAAATCAAGTTTTGCAGTCTGCATTTTTTTAAGCGCCTCTATTACTTTAATATTTTCAGATACTTGAGTATCTTGATCTTTACCAAACTTTGGAAGTTTAACAAACCCCCTAGGATAGGCGATAGCCCAACCTTCTTTATCAACATTAATTGATACGTTGATAGGGACATTGATCAATGTCGAGATACTAACTACGTTCTTGCAATTAAACATTTCTCTTAATTTAATAATTTCTCCTGAGGGAATCTTCATTTTTAGATTCTCTTCGGCAAGAAGCTTTGCTTTCTCCTTGAAGATCTTGGTCATTTCGCTTTTATGATAATTAAAATCAACTTTTTCATAATAGCTAAGATTAGCCAATACCCGTTCATAACCAGTCATACTTCTTTTTTTAGAAGTTGATTTCTTTTTTTTATTAGAAGCTATCATATTTCTTTTCCTAGAGTCCTAAAGAAGACATGGGCTTCTTTTAGCACATTTGAAATGTGTTGCCATTTCTTAGATTCTTTTTCCGCCAGTGACGCGCTCATGTTGGCCTCTTTAATCCTGGGATCTTTGGGAATCAATCTAGTTATAGCTGCTTCTGCTAGCTTTTGATTGGCCTCTTTAAGCTCGGAAGCAACTTCCGATTCGACACATTTAATTTCTTGTTTGGCATTCCTCGCCCGGAATTCGGCATCAGGCAGAATTTTAGCAAGATCAAGCTGCGCATTCAGCACAGCAGCGGCTACCTTGTTGGCCTTCATGACATTGAAGTTGCCATCATAAACGGCAGTCATTTGATCTTTGAAGTACTCTATTTGCTCATCGAGAGATGAGGCTTTCGTAATTTCTTTACTTTGGTCTGTCATATCGTTATTATGCTTGATTGACTAAAGCCCTCGAAGCTTTTTCATTTCTTCAATTAATACCTTGGCTTCTTCATTAATTCGCCGCCCCTCATGAATGTTTTCTTTTATTTCTTTAATGCTCGCGTCCGCCTCTGCACATGCGGCTCCAATGTGCTGATGGACCATTACGCTAACTAGGAACATAAAAACCTCAATTGAGGTATAATTTGTTGGAGGTCTTAGAAAGACTATAATACCATTCTTATCTGATTCAAATAGATCTTTAAACAGATCCTCTCCTCGAAGATTGGTTTTTTGTTCTGTATAAGATCTACATATCTCTTGATATAAAAGCCATTCAGAATCTGTAAGCTCTACTCTTTTATTATCAATAATTCTTAACATTCATCATCCTTATTAAATTATCTTGATTTGATACTTCTATCAAATCCTTGAGCTTTACGTAATCTTGCCATTCGTTCTTGCTGCAAGATTCTTTCCCCCTCGGTTTGCGGAGGAGGCTCTTCTATTGCGTTCATAATGCTTGCCATATCAATAGGGACGGCTCCTCCTGGGGGAGGGGGCATTGTCATTGTATTATTCTGAAAAGCGCTCTGAGCCATGGGATGGGCCACTAATGGTATTGGCGGCTCATCATCATCATAATCTAATTGGGGCATTTCCTCTAGATCTGGTTCACGGGCCCCTTCTTCTTGGATGCTTGCTACCATTTTTGCCCAGTCCTTTGAGCCCGGGACAGGATTTTTAGCTGGTGCTACTCCTGCTCGCTGAAAGAATGAATTAGCTACCTTAAGTTCTTCTCCTGGTTGAGTCTTGGTTTGGCCAAAAAATTCTGTAGGTTCAAGCTCGGAGTTCTTTTTTCTAATATCATAATTAGATAGGAGCCAGCCGGCTACAGCTTGAGCATCTGCCGTTTGCATTTGCTCCATTGCCGTCTTAAGTTCTTCCATCAGCTCCTGAGACTCCTTTGAGCAAATTGGACCATCGCAAGCCGGACAGCGATTTAAAGCAATGCAGCTAGTCCATTGGGACGGAATATCTGATCTACAACTATAACATAACATTTTTTTCCTTCCAGTCACATTCCCATATTGTGATTAAATTATATCCAGCATTTTTTAATATATGTTCTTTATTTAGGGTTTTTTGATATAATTCACCAAATGTTTTATTCACCGCGGTGTTCATCTCATTTGGACTATATATCATCGGATTGCCATGCCAGAAGTCTCCGTAAAATTCATAAATGGTATTTGTTTTTTTATCAAATCCATCTACCTTAAAAAGGTTATCATCAATTTTTATATTCTTTTGTCTTTCTTTTATATTTAAATAATCGAGCCATCTCATTTCAGATCTAGATATTATGCCATGGCACGTTGGACAGTTTGAGCCCTTCAAATGAGTTCTGGGTGTTGTCAGAAATTCACCATGCTTTTTGCAAATAATTATTATTTTTGTTTCATCATTTACATATATAACTTTTGAATAATTATATCTATTTTTATGAATATGCTTAGCATCAATAATAAATTGATCTTTAGATTTTGCTTGTTTTTTATTGTAACACTTTTGGCAGCCATGGCCTCCCATATGATTGCTTGCAATTTTTATTATTTCCCCATGTTCTGGACAACCAATAATTATTCTATCAGCGACAGATAATAGAGAAACCTTATCATAATTATATTTGTTATTATGAATAAGATTCGATTCTTTAATGAATCTGTTGTATAATTTTTGCCTTCTTTTATCTTCTTTGCAAGTGGGGCAGCCCACTCCATTGATATGAGACCTTATATGTTTAAGGAATGCCCCATGACTCGGACAAATTATCTCAACTTTTTGAGAGATAGAGGTAAAATTTACATTATTATAATTGTATTTTTTGCCATGGGCTTTCTCAAATAATGCCAAAATATGCTCTTTTGTTTTTGGGGAATAGCCCGAACATTTCCGACACTCAGATTTTAAATGAGACCTGGCTGTAACTAAAAACTCTCCATGCTCTTTGCAAATAACAATACCTGGTTCATTCGCATTTTTATATTCAAATTTGCTATAATCATACCTATCTCCTAGTGTGTCTTTAAATCTTTTTAATATAACATTGAGGCTTAATTTTTTAATAAGTTTTTCTTTCGAACATTTTGGGCAGCCCCGTCCTGATTTATGTTTTGAACATTTTAGCCAAAAAGGTCCATGTTTTTTGCATATTATTTCAACATCAGAAGAACTCGTAATATAAATCATATTGCTATAATCATACTGATGATTATGAATCTTTTGGAAGTCTTTTATAACTTGATCTTTTGATTTTCTTTTATTACAGCTGTTTCGACCACACTTAGGACACCCACTTCCGTTTTTATGAGAATGAGCTGTTTGTAAAAAGTCTCCATGAATTCTGCATGTTATTATGCCCTTAGCTGAAACAGTAATGCACTCAAATTTATCGTAATTATATTTATTCTTATGAACTAACTTAAATTCTGATAATATTTGAGATTTGGGCTTTTTTCTTTTTTTCGCTTTTATTATTTTGGCACATTCCGGGCATCCATGATTTTTAATATGCAATAATGGTATTTGATAAGATTTTCCATGTTCTGGACAGATTACAATAATTTTTGTTCTATTATTTTTATACTTTGTTAAACTGTAGTCAAATTTATAGCCATGGGAAATGCGGCATTTTTCTAAAAATTCTTCTTGCGAAAGTTTTCTCATAAATATGCTTCTGATCCGTCCTCTATTAATTCTCCCTCGATGATACCCATTAGTTCTTCTCGATCTTTTACTATTCTCGGGGGGACTTTTTTAATCCGCATGCTCACCTTTCTTCCTTGCAAATCATTC
>Ga0307378_10004874_pt1 | contig 18898 bp, 17 predicted proteins | sample UN1MG_FD_202238 | JGI IMG/M metagenome (GOLD analysis project Ga0307378, IMG submission 202238) | Soil microbial communities from Risofladan, Vaasa, Finland - UN-1 | ecosystem: Environmental > Terrestrial > Soil > Coastal area > Acid sulfate soil | place: Finland: Risofladan, Vaasa | collected... | reverse complement strand
GTTGCCGGTTCGGCCCAACTGTAGGTATATTTTAGGTATGGATAGATGGCAGGGTGATTTTCATAGAGGTGTCCGATATCTTTCCGGGCATGATCCGGCCAGCGCCGTATTGTTTTTATCCCGGGCAGTGCAGAACTGCCCGGTCAGCCGCGGCGGCGAGCTGACACGATCGCTCTACTATCTGGGTATCGCTTTGCGCAGGGTCGGCTACGGCAACTCCGCCATACGCAGCTGGGTGGCCTCCCAGAAGATGAAAAAGAGAAGACACACCCGGGCTCTTTTAGACAGGTTCTGCAACGGCTATGGGATGGCCAGGCAGGGCTGCGAGGCCCAGGATGACTGGCAGGCTTTCTACTCGATCCAGCTGTCCCGCTACCTTCGGGGTTTTGAAAAACGAACTCTCTCCAAGGGCAGCGAGCGATCCATGATTTACGACATCATCCAGGAAGCCTGGAAAGAACTTCAGCGTGCCGGTCGGTTGGACGGATGCAGTTCGGAGGAAAAATACGAGATCTTTCAGAACGCGAAGATCGATTTTCCTCTTTTCTACTCCGGCCGGCTGCGGGACCCCGTAGTCAGGGTAAATTTTTACAAGGGACGAAAGCTCAGGTCGGGAGATCCTTGCCCTTGCGGCAGCGGTCTGCAATACTGCTGCTGCTGTGGGCGCAATCCCGGGGAAGACGAGCTTTCGATTGGGCTATTTTGATACAGCTTTTAGGTTTTTTTGAATAATCGGGGCATTTTGACTCACTTTATACATAACTGAAAAAATCAGATTCAATAGGATATAAATCTTTATACCGTATATATTTATACTCCTATATTTTTTCCGTTTGGCACGTATGTTGCAAGTTAATCTATAAAATGTGTGGAGGATTTTATGCCCGCAGCAACTAAAATGATTCAGACGCAGAAAGACGCTCGAAGCAGCGATGAGAATATTCTCTCAATTTATCTCAAAGAGATCAATAAGGTCCCTCTGCTGACCCGAAAAGAAGAGCAGGACTACGCCCGCAGGGCGGCAAAGGGAGAGACACTTGGCAAGAACAAACTGATTCAGGCGAATCTTCGATTTGTGGTCAACGTAGCCAAGAAATACCAGAATCAGGGACTACCCCTCGCCGATTTGATCAGCGAAGGAAACATCGGCCTGATGAATGCGATCGAACGATTCGATGTTTCCAAGGGGTATCACTTCATCTCCTACGCGGTATGGTGGATCCGCCAGGCCATTCTGAAGGCGATCTGCGAAAAATCAAGAATGATCCGTTTGCCCCTCAACCGGGCCAACGAGCTGGTACAGATCGAAAAGGCGCGGAAGGAGCTGCAGTCGGAATCTCGGGGCGACCCGGAGATTCAGGAGATCGCCAAAGCCCTGGACATGAACGAGGACCACGTAGCAGACCTGGTCAACATATCCAGGGATATGGTTTCCCTCGATACGCCGATCTACGACGAGAAAGATTCCTCGATCCTGAGCGACTTTGTCGAGGACAAGGGGCAGAAAGCCCCGGAGGAATTGGCAATCGACCGCTCCCTTCGCGAGGATATCAACGTTGTGCTTAGTACCTTGAGCAGTAAAGAAGCGGATATCATACAGTACCGCTTTGGATTGAACGGAAAGCGCCCTATGTCGCTCAAAGAGATCGGTAATCGCTACAAGCTCACCAAAGAACGGATCCGTCAGATAGAGAAAAAGGCGTTGAAGCGGCTGCAGCATCCCTCCCGCAGCCATTCCTTACGCTCCTACATTGCTTAGTTCCGCGGACGCTCCGTCGGCGGACAAGCGAATTGACAGAGCCCAGTATTTCAATTAGGTTTGATCACGTTCTTCCAAGACAACAAAATCTATTAAGGTGGTAATTCATGGCTGAAACGGTAAAATACGTTTACTTCTTTGGCGGCGGCAAAGCCGAGGGTGGAGCCGTTATGAAGAACCGGCTCGGCGGCAAAGGTGCGAACCTTGCCGAAATGACCAATCTGGGCATCCCGGTGCCTCCAGGATTTACGATTTCCGCCGATGTCTGTGACCTGTTCTACAAGAAAAACAGAAAATATCCTGCGGGACTGGACAAGCAGGTAGAGACGAACCTGAAAAGGCTCGAATCCCTTATGGGCAAGAAGCTCGGCGACCCTAAAGATCCGCTCCTGGTTTCGGTACGCTCCGGTGCGGCGATCTCCATGCCTGGAATGATGGACACCGTCCTCAACCTCGGCTTGACCGACGAGGCTGTAGAGGGCCTGGCCGCTCTGTCGGGCAACGAGCGCTTTGCCTGGGACGCCTACCGCCGCTTCATCCAGATGTTCGGCGACGTTGTCCGGGAAGTACCCCACCATTCCTTCGAAGATGCTCTGAATGCGGTCAAGAAGAAGAAGGGTGTGGAGGAGGATGTCGACCTGGATGCGGCGGACCTGAAGGAGGTGGTAAAGCGCTACAAGGCGATTTACAAGAAGCACACCAAGGAGAATTTTCCTCAGGACCCGAAGAAGCAGCTCTGGGCATCCATCGATGCTGTTTTCGGTTCCTGGAACAACCCCCGGGCGATCAAGTACCGCCGGATCAACGAAATCAAAGGTCTGCTCGGTACCGCGGTTAACGTTCAGACCATGGTCTTCGGAAACTTCGGAGACGATTCGGGTACCGGCGTGTGCTTCACCCGCGATCCTTCCACCGGAGTCAATGAGTTCTACGGTGAGTACCTGATGAACGCCCAGGGCGAGGACGTGGTGGCCGGTATTCGCACCCCTTTGAACCTCAAACACCTGGCCAAGAGAAATCCCAAGATCTACAAGCAGCTGGACGGCGTACGCCTGCGGCTGGAGAAGCACTATAAAGATATGCAGGACATGGAGTTTACCATCCAACAGGGAAAATTGTTCCTGCTGCAGACCCGCACCGGCAAACGCACCGGGCTGTCCGCCGTGAAGACTGCCGTTGACATGGTAAAGGAAAAGTTGATCACCAAGGAGCAGGCGGTGATGCGGGTTTCTCCCGACCAGCTCGATCAGCTTCTGCACCCGATGATCGATCCCAAGTTCCGTAGGAGCCTGAAGGCATTGGCCAAGGGCTTGAATGCATCTCCGGGTGCGGCCAGCGGGCAGATCGTTTTTACCGCCGATGAGGCGGAGGAATGGGTCAAAGAGGGGAAGAAGGTGCTGTTGGTCCGTAGAGAAACCTCTCCCGAAGACATCGGCGGGATGCACGTCTCCCAGGGCATTCTGACCTCAACAGGGGGAATGACCTCTCACGCCGCTGTGGTTGCGCGCGGCATGGGTACCCCCTGTGTGGCAGGCTGCAAAGATGTTGTGATTACCGGTACCGTCGCCGAAATAGACGGCAAGAAGTACAAGGAAGGGGACTGGTTGACCATCGACGGTTCCTCCGGTGAAGTCTTCGAAGGCGATGTAAAGCTCGTTCGGGCCAAGGTCAGCGGCGAGCTGGGGGTGTTTCTCGGCTGGGCCGACCAGATTCGGCTGGCCGCTGTCCGTTCGGGAATCAAAGAGAAGGGTTTCCGCGTTCGAACCAACGCCGATCTGCCCCGGGATGCCAAGGTGGCCCGGGACTTCGGGGCCGAAGGCATCGGCCTGACCCGTACCGAGCACATGTTTTTTGACGAGGGACGTCTGGAGATCTTCCAGGAGATGATCGTGGCTGAAGACCTGGAGGCTCGGAAGAAAGCCCTGAAGAAGCTTCTTCCCCTCCAGAAGCGCGATTTTAAGGGTATTTTCAAGGCTATGGACGGACTCCCCGTGACGGTTCGGCTGCTCGATCCGCCCCTGCACGAGTTCGTTCCTAAAACCAAAGAAGACACAAAGGCTTTGGCAGACAAGATCGGCGTGTCCGTAAAGAAGCTTCAGGCCAAGATCGACTCCCTCCACGAGCTCAACCCGATGCTCGGACACCGGGGCTGCCGCCTCGGCGTCACCTATCCCGAGATCTACGACATGCAGGTCCAGGCGATCGCCGAAGCCGCCTGCGAAGCGGCCAAGAGTGGGGTGAAGGTACTCCCGGAGATCATGATTCCGCTGATTGGTGTAGATATCGAGCTGGATATGCTCCATCAGAGAGCCAAGCGGATCGTCGAAGAAGTCATAGCCAAGAAGAAGGTCAAGCTGAACTACAAGATCGGCACCATGATCGAGATCCCCCGAGCCGCTCTGACCGCCGACCAGGTTGCTCAAGTAGCGGAGTTTTTCAGCTTCGGGACGAACGACCTGACCCAGATGACCTTCGGCTACTCCCGCGACGACGCAGGGGTGTTCCTGCCGGAGTACGTGGAAAAGGGTATTCTAGAGAAGGATCCTTTCCAGACCCTCGATCAAGGGGGCGTGGGCCAGCTGGTAGAGATGGGGGTTCAAAAAGGCCGCTCGACCCGCTCCGATCTGAAAGTGGGGATCTGCGGCGAGCACGGCGGCGATCCCAGCTCGATCGACTTCTGTTACCGGGTGGGTATGAACTACGTCAGCTGTTCCCCCTACCGCGTACCGATCGCCCGACTGGCGGCGGCCCAGGCCGTGGTGAACAACAGGAAGAAGTAGGACGTCTGCAGCATGAAAACCAAGCTCAAGGTCGGTGTGGTGGGGGCCACCGGTATGGTGGGTCAGCGCTTCGTCAGTCTGCTCGCTGATCATCCCTGGTTCGACGTTGTCTCTGTATCCGCCAGTGCGCGCTCGGCGGGAAAACCCTACGCCGAGGCGGTGAAGGGCCGCTGGGCAATGACTTCAGCGGTGCCTGAACAGATCGGAGCTCTGACAGTGCAGAATGCCTCCGAGGTGGAGCAGATCAGCCAGGAGGTGGACTTCATCTTCAGTGCGGTGGACATGCCCAAAGATCAGATCCGTGAGCTCGAGGAGCGCTACGTCCGGGCAGAGACGCCGGTTGTCTCGAACAACTCGGCTCATCGCTGGACTCCCGACGTCCCGATGGTGATCCCCGAGATCAATCCGGAGCACCTGGCCGTGATCGAGAGCCAAAAGAAACGCCTCGGCGTAAAGAACGGTTTTCTCGCGGTGAAGCCCAACTGTTCGATCCAGAGCTATGTGCCCGCCCTGCATCCCCTGAAGAGCTTTGTGCCGCAAGAAATCTTCGTCTGCACCTACCAGGCTATCTCCGGCGCCGGGAAAACCTTCAAGGACTGGCCCGAGATGGTGGATAATGTCATCCCCTACATCGGCGGGGAAGAGGAGAAGAGCGAGAGGGAGCCGTTGAAGGTGTGGGGCGCCTTGAGTAACGGTGAGATCATCACCGCAGAAGGACCGGCGATCACCAGCCAGTGCATCCGCGTGGCTGCCAGCGACGGTCATCTGGCGGCGGTGTTCGTTTCCTTCCAAAAGAAACCCGTTAAAGAGCAGATCCTGGAGCTGTGGGCTGCATTCAAGGCCCGACCGCAGGAGCTGAATCTACCCAGCGCTCCCCAGCCCTTCCTCAAGTACTTCGAGGAGGACAACCGGCCCCAGACCAAGCTGGACCGGGAGTATGAACGCGGCATGGGTGTCACCATCGGCCGGCTGCGGGAAGACCTGATCCTGGACTGGCGCTTCGTCTGCCTGTCCCACAACACCCTGCGCGGCGCCGCCGGCGGCGGCGTGCTGACCGCCGAGCTGCTCAAAGCTGAAGGGTACCTTCAGGCCAAGTAGGGGGAACGGCCGTTCCGGGGGTTGACCCATTAGGTATGAATTCATACTATATATGTATGAAAACCACGGTTTCTGAAAAAGGTCAGATTACGATTCCCAAAGCGATTCGAGACAGACTCGGTATTGTGCCAGGTACCGTGTTGGATGTTGCCAGTATTGAAGGGAAGCTGGTAGCCGTGAAGAGAGAAGCTATAGACGGTATTGTAAAATGGCGGGGAAAAGGTAAGATCCCGGGAAACATAACTGTTGATGAATATTTAAGAAGGATTCGTGGGTGATCTCCGCCCTCGATACTTCGGTCATCCTCGATGTGCTGACGGGGAATAGTGACTTCTCTGATTCATCGATGCGGGCGCTTAGAAAAGTGCGCGCCGAAGGCAAGCTAATTGTATGTGAGTGTGTAATCGCCGAAATCTTTCCCGCTTTCTCTGATCAAACGGAAGTAGTTGAGTTCATGCTGGACTGGCAGGTCCATTTCGTTCCTTTATCTCAAGAGAGCTCTCTTTTAGCGGGAGAACGCTTCAGTGCTTATCTGAAGAGAGGTGGACCGCAGGGGCGTGTGCTCCCGGATTTCCTGATTGGCGCACATGCAGAGGTTCATGCGGACCGTCTGGTGGCTCGAGATCGGGGCTATCTACGGGATTATTTTACGAATTTAGTATTGATCGACCCGTCCGTCGGCACAGAGTAAGACCTATTCGCTGTCGTCGGCAGGCGCGGCGCAGCATAAGTGTAGCTTCCACAAGAATGAACCCGCTGTCATTGTGCTTTCCTGGAATATTAGAACCAAAACGGATAATTTTCCACGGAACCACAATGCTCGAACCCCACTACCTGGCTGATCGGGTCATATCGCCCAGTGAGTCAGTTTGACCCACTCTACTGCCCCAACTTGCTTCTCATCTCCGCAAACAGACGACTGGCGTCTTCGCTGCTGAGCTCCTCGTCCTCCCGATGGTACTCAAGCAAGTCCGCGGGAAGCTCGTTGAGAAACGGTGAAGGCTCGGCCTCCTGCTGGTTTCCGCGGCGGCGTCGGGTTTTGCAGGAACTCAGGTACAGGCGCTGTTTGGCTCGGGTGATGGCCACGTAGAACAGACGGCGTTCCTCTTCCACACTGTGCTCTCCTTCTTCAAGGGAACGGGCGTGGGGGATCAACCCTTGTTCCAATCCGGCGATGAATACGGTGTGGAACTCCAGACCCTTAGCCGCGTGTATGGTCATCAGGTTGACCCGTTCCTGTCCGCTGAGGTCCTCCAGGTTGTCTCTGGACACCAGAGTGATGCGGTTGAGGTAGTCGTAGAGGTTTGGATCCAGATTGTCCGGATTTTCCTCGTAGGTGGATATCGAATCCATCAACCCTTCGACATTGCCGTACTTCCATCGGACAACCTCAGGCCGGGAATGTTCCTGCACCAGATAGCTCCAGTAGTCCAGCTCCTCCACCAGTTGACCTAGAGTCGAGGCCAACTGCCTGTTCTTCAAGAACCTGGATCGAAAGGACTCGATCAGTTCGCTGAACTCCCCCAGTACTACAGGTGCTTTTTCAGGGAGGGGGGCAATCTCGGCGCCGGAGGCCGCTGAGGTGTGCAGAGCGTTGAGGGCAGAGTACAGGGAGCACTCCCGGCTGCGCGCGGCGGCGACGATCGTCTCCACCGTCTTTTTACCGATCCCTCGTCTGGGCGTGTTTATGATCCGCAGAAGGTTCATGTCGTCGTCCGGGTTGGCCATCACCTTCAGGTAGGCAAGGATGTCCTTGACCTCTTTGCGCTGGAAAAAGCTCATCCCTCCGGAAACCTGATAGGGTAGATTCTGTCGTACAAAGGCCTCTTCTATCGCCCGGGTAAGACCGTTGGTGCGTACCAGTACGCCGAACTGATTCAGGGGAATGCGCTGCTTCAAGGCCAGGCTGCGAATCGTCTCGGCAATGAACTCGCCCTCCTTCTGCTCATTCTCCGGAAAATTAAGTACCACCGATTCTCCGTCGGCCAATCCGGACCACAGATTCTTTCCCTTTCGATTTCGATTGTTGTGGATAAGCCGGTTGGCCGTCAGGAGAATTTTCCGGGTGGATCTGTAGTTCTGTTCGAGCTTGACCTCTCGAAACGTAGGGAAATCTCTCTCGAGCTGGAGGATGTTCTCGAAGTGAGCGCCCCGCCAGGAGTAGATCGACTGATCGTCGTCGCCGACCACGCAGAGATTTTCTGAAGCTCTGGAGAGCAACTTGATGAGATGGTACTGCTGCTGGGAGGTATCCTGGAACTCATCGACCATGAAATATCGAAACCTCTGCTGTAGGGCCGAGCGGACCTCAGGGGACTGCTCCAGCAGCCTGATGGGCAGACGGATCAAGTCGTCGAAGTCAACGGCGTTGAACAGTTTCAGTCGACTCTGATACTCATCGAACAGGGGCCGGAAGTGAGCCGTTTCATCCCCCCATTCAGCGGTTTTGGACTTTATACGGGAGAACAGCGAGGCGATTCTGTGTGGATCAAATCCGTCCCTGTTGTTTCGGATCAGACCCAGATCCCGGGCGCTCTCTTTGATCAGAGCCTGTTTGTCCGTCTGGTCATAGATGCTGAAGTTCCGGCGATAGTCCAGATGATGACCGTGCTCTCTCAGCACCCGCGCCCCGAAGGCGTGGAAGGTTGCCACCGTTAGGTTTTGCAGTTTCTGGGCACAGAGCTCCCGTACCCGGCTCGCCATCTCCTGAGCCGCTTTGTTGGTAAAGGTGACGGCCAATATTGCAGACTGAGGAATACCCTGGCTGAGCATGTAGGCAATCCGGCAGGTGATGACCCTGGTTTTGCCGGAGCCCGCTCCGGCAAGGATCAGCAGCGGACCTTCAATGCTCTTTACGGCATGAAGCTGCTCGGGATTGAGAGATTCGGTCAGGCGGGACATCTACTTGATGAAGAAGTAGAAGGCTCTGAGTCCGAGTGTAAACACGATGGAGACGATGATACCCGCGATGATGACACCGACGAACACGGCCAGAATCGTTTTACGTCGATCCATCCCCAGGATCCAGGCCCCGAGCGTCCCTGTATAGGCGCCTGTTATAGGAAGGGGAATCGCCACAAAAAGAATCAAGCCTGCGTAACCGTACTTTTCCACCTTGGCATGCACTTTACGGCGGGAGCGCTCCACGATGTGGTCGAATAAACGCCGATAGGGCTCCCACCGTTCTAGAAGCTTATGCAGGCTGGAGAGAAAGAGGTAGACCAACGGTGCCACAAGGGCATTGGCCCCCACGCAGATAGGGTAGGCTACAAGCAGGGGAACCTCGCTGGAAAGAGCGAAGGGAAGGCCGCCACGCAACTCCGAGATGGGAAGAAGGCACAGTGTCAGTGTTACCAGGAGCGTGCGTAAGCTCGTTAGGCTATCCTGCCTTAACAGCCTTGCTGCTCTCCCACAGCCCGTGGATATTGCAGAAGCTCAGAGCGTACAGCGTGCCCGAGGTCTTCAGGGTCAGGGTGGCGCTGACCGCCGGTTCTGTAAACGCAGGACCTTCGTTGGCGCCTTTGGCGGATTCGCCGTGGGCACTGAATTCACAGTTTGCCAGTTGATAGCTGAACTTGTCCTCATCCGGTTTGAAAAAAATCTGGATCCAGCGGATGTGATGTTCCGTTGTGTTGGGGTGGGCGATTTCTTTTCCCACGGATACTGTCACCTGGAACTTCTCCCCCGCCTTTACGGAATCGGAACATTCGATAACGGGAGAATGTTTCTCCTGTTTCCAATCGGCGCTTTGAAACTGATCGCCAAGCTTTGGCATGTAGCTCCTCCTGTTTTCTGATATTGACCAAGATAACACCAAACGGGAGGAATGTAAATAAAGTCGCACTTGCAGCGGTGAAGTGGAATTGCTACAATCCAAACCGAAACCCATGCACAGCAGCACTCGGCCCCACAATGCTCACCTTCTTCGTCTTCATGATGAAGAGGAGATTACAAGAAATCTTGCGCAGTTCGACGCGAATGCCTCAAGCTTCCAATACGGTATAGTCAAGCTCAATGCTGTCGATATACGAAGCGCTGCCCTGCTTCGTACACGTATCGAAGCCATTGGTGGCAGCCTGGCTTCAACCGACACCGTTGCGGGGGAGGGCTCTTCTCCGGACCAGCTTGACGTGCTGATAACGGGGAGCTATGCCGTGCTCGGCAAGCTGACCGAACGGCTTGCCGCGGAGGATCCCCGGCTTGTTGAGATAGGTCGGGAAATAAGCCGGTGTCTCCGGCCCGAACGCCGGGTAATGGCCTGGGGGAATCGGGGCTTGGATTTTCGCAGGCGTATCTACGTGATGGGGGTATTAAACTGCTCCCCCGATTCCTTTTATCCAGGATCTCGGGTGCCGGAGATCGGCCAAGCCTTGGAGCAAGCCTGGTCGATGATCGACGCGGGAGCGGATATACTCGATATCGGTGGGGAGTCCACCAGGCCGGGATCGGACCCCGTAGAGACGGCGCAGGAGATCGAACGGGTGGTACCTTTGATTGCGGGAATCCGAAAGAGAGCGGATGTGCTGATCTCCATAGACACGAGGAAGACCGAAGTAGCCGAAAAAGCCCTCGATGCCGGTGCCGATATGGTCAATGATATTTCCGCGCTGCGGGGGAATCGACCCTTGGCCGAGTGTATCGCAGCCCGGGGAGTTCCGGTAATCCTGATGCATATGCGGGGTGAGCCGAAAACTATGCAGGAGAATCCCTACTACGAAGACACAATAGCTGAGGTCATCGAAAGCTTGAGCGGCTCTGTAGAGTTCGCTCTATCATCGGGGATCGGAGAGGATCGGATTATCATCGATCCCGGTATCGGTTTCGGCAAGCGCTGCCAGGACAACCTGGCGATCATCCGCGGACTGAGCTCTCTACGCTCCCTTGGCTATCCCGTATTGATGGGGCTATCCAGGAAATCATTTATCGGCACGGTGCTCGATAAACCCGTGGGAGAGCGGTTGATCGGAACCGTGGCGGCGAATATGCTGGCATTGATGAATGGCGCAGATATCCTTCGGGTCCACGACGTCGCCGAAGCGGTCGACACCGTGAAGATCTTCGAAGCCGTGCGGCGGGGATAGACATGGACTGGGTTTCAGGCAACTGGTTTGCAAGGGATTACTTTATACCCTTTCTCGATATCCTCCTTCTGGCCTATCTGATCTACAAGTCCTACCAGATCCTTGTCCAGACCCGGGCGGTTCAGCTGGTGAAAGGTGCCCTGCTGATGGCACTGATCTACCTGCTTGCGTTTTTTCTCCGTCTCAATACTCTTCTGTGGATCCTCAACCTACTCGTGCCCGGCTTGGTCATCGGCATCGCCATAATCTTCCAGCCGGAATTACGTCGGATTTTCACGCGAATCGGGACTCAGACCTGGTTCCGTCTGCGTCCCCGGGTGCGTCCTTATCACCTCGACGCGGTGTTGAACGCTGTGGAAATGCTCGCGGTCAAGCGTTGCGGCAGCTTGATCGTCTTCACCAGGAACATCGGCCTGAACACGATCATCGAGACGGGGACCCGTCTCAACGCTAAATTGACTTCGAGCCTGATTCTGACGATTTTTACCGAGAATACACCCCTCCACGACGGCGCGGTGGTGATCAACGAGGATCAGATCATAGCAGCGGGTTGCTTCCTGCCGATATCCGAACAGCCGGATATCCGCAGGTCCTTCGGTACACGGCACCGAGCGGCACTGGGTCTGGCCGAAGAGACGGACGCGGTGATCCTTGTGGTCTCGGAAGAGAATGGGGCCATATCTCTGGCCTACGATGCCAATCTGCTCTACGATCTGTCCCTGCAGGAGATCTCTCAACGCTTGAAGCAGCTTATCGAATATCAGGGCGAGGCAATAGAGGAAGGTGAGTTTGAAACCTAGACGATTCCTCGAAAGCATTTTTTCCAACTGGCCGGCAAAGATCATCTCTCTGGCCGCCGCCGCTCTTTTGTTTCTCTTCTACAGGGCCAATACCATGGATGAACGCTTTTTCAGTGTTCCCCTGAGAGTGGATCCCCCTGCCGGCTTGGCGATTTCCAAGCCTTACCCGAAGAGCGCCAGAGTAACGCTGCGGGGCAAGGAGGAAGCCATCTTCTCGGTAATCGAAGAGGAAATAGAGGTCTATGCCGATTTTGGCCGGTTCCAGTCGGAGGGTCAGTATCGAATACCGGTTCGGGTAGCCCGTCAGGGTACTTCGTTGAATATCGAACCTCTCGATATACGTGTGGAGCCGTCTGAGATCTCGATCACCCTGGAGCAGAGAATCGAGAAAACCGTTGCCCTGGAGCCGGTGATCAGCGGGAGTCCCCCGCTCGGCTACGACCTGGTGCAATACACGATCGTTCCTGACAGTGTCCAGATATCCGGACCCCGAAGTATCGTGAACACGGTGGAGGCGGTAGGGCTGGAAGAGATCGACCTGGACGAACGAACCAAGGATTTTACAGAGCAGGTGAGGATTCTGGAAGAAAACTCCCTGATCCAGTACCCCCGCGAGCGAACCGTTGTTTTTCGGGGAATTGTCAGGGAAGCTGTGATTATCAAGACCTTCGAAGATGTCGACATTATCAGCATTGACCTTTCTCTCGATCTGAGACTGGCAGAGCCCCTTCCCAGAGGCAGCATCCGGATCCAGGGGAATCAACGTGCGATTGAGGCGTTGTTGCCGGGACAACTTCGCTTGGTCATCGACTGTGGAGAGATAGAAAAACCGGGGCCTCAAACTCTGTATCCCCAACCGGATATCCCACCTGTGTTTGTGGTTCTGAAATTCGAACCTCAGGAACTGGATCTGACATTTATACTTGCCGGTATGGAGGAAGAGCAGGAATGATCTTGGGAATTGGTATTGATGTCGTACACGTATTCAGGCTAAAGCGCTGGGAAAGGATTCCAGGACTTCTCTATCGTTTCTTTCACGAAGACGAGCTGAGAATCGCCTTGCTCAGAGGCGAGGAAGGGATCCTGAGTTTAGCCGCACGCTTCGCCGCTAAAGAGGCTTTCGGAAAAGCCCTCGGTACCGGGCTGCATGGATTTTCCCTGAAAGAAATAGCGGTGATGAACGACGAGCTCGGCAAACCCCATTTCCATCTGTACGGACGTGCCCAGGAGGCTCTGGAGAAGCTCGGTGGGAAGGAGGTATTTGTCTCGCTGAGCCACGAACGGGACAATGCCCTGGCGATGGTAGTGATCGAGGGGGATTGATGTCGGACGAAGATCGAGATACGAAAAAGACGACCTTTTTCAGCAAAAATCCTATTATGTGTCCTGTATGTGACACGAGCTTTTATAAAGAGGATCTGCTGTCCGGAGGTGGGCGGTTAATCGCCGGTGAACTGACCGAGGAATTGCACCGCACCTATGAACCGTCGAAGAAATACGGCGAGCTGTTCCCGCTGGTGTACACGGTATTAGTCTGCCCCAGCTGCTACTATGCCGCCTACCCGCAGGATTTTCATGAGGTCAATGAGGAGTTCATCGAAGCGCTGAAGGAAGAGACGGACAAGCGGGTGCAGAGTGTATCCCTGGTGTTCAAAGATTTGGATTTCACCAACTACAGAGGCCTTAAGGAGGGCGCGGCCGGCTATTTTCTGGCCATGATGTGCTACGATCTTCTGGATAGACACTACTCGCCGACCTTCAAGCGGGCACTCTCGGCACTGAGGGCAGCCTGGCTGCTGGACTCCCTTCACCGGAAAGCTTTTGGTGAGAATTACGACTATCTGACCCGTCTTTTCTACCGTAAGGCTCGGTTCTTCTACATCCAATCCGTCGAGATGGCTCAGAATGGTCAGGAACCCCTGGAGGCCAAAGTCAACTTCGGCCCGGACCTGGACAAGAACTACGGATATGACGGTCTGCTGTATATCACAGGTCTTCTGGAGTACAGGTACGGTCCCCGGCGGTACAAGGAGAAACGACTCAAGTCCCTCGAGAATGCCAAGCGAATCGTGTCCAAGCTCTTCGGTACGGGAAAGGCATCCAAGAACAAGCCCTCGGCCATCCTGGATAAGGCACGGGAACTGTACGATGAGATGAACAAAGAGATCAGACAGCTCCAGGAACAGGGTTAAGACCATTGCCGGTTCGAAATATCCGAGTAACTCTTGCCTACGACGGGAGTGATTTTTCCGGCTGGCAGGTTCAGAAAAACGCCCGCACCGTTCAGGGAGATATCGAGGAGGCGTTGCAGCGGATGCACGGTCATCCTGTACGTATCCAGGGAGCTGGAAGAACAGATTCGGGGGTGCATGCCGGCGGGCAGGTTGGAAACTTCAAGACAGACCTGGATTCCATAGCCGGACCGCGTTGGCACATTGCCTTGAACTCGTATCTGCCCCCGGATGTCCGAGCTTTGGACAGCCGAGAGGTGGATTCCACCTTCAATGCCAAGAGTTCCGCCAGGCAACGGGTGTATCGCTACTATGTCTATACCGGTACCGTAGGCCTGCCGCACCTGCGCCGCTACTGCTGGAAGCTGAGATGGCGGCCGGATCTTCGAGCGCTCAACGCTTTGGCCTCGGTATTTCTTGGCGAGCACGATTTCACGACCTTCGCTACCGCGGGGGACGTCAGCAAGTCCAAGGTGCGAAGGGTGGACACGGCCTGTTTCTTTCCCGAAGGTCCATTCCTGGTCTTCAAGGTCGCAGCTAGTTCTTTCGTGTGGAAGATGGTGCGGAGTATACTGGGAACGATTCTGGGGTATGAACAGAACGGTTTGAGCCCGGCCCAACTTGCCGGGACTCTGGAGGCTCGAGACCGATCCCGGGCTGGAATGAGCGCACCGGCGCGGGGACTGTTTCTAGAAAGGGTTGTTTACGATGGGGACGAGCGAATCTGAGGTGTATAATCTGCTCAACCTGGCCGAGGACTACGTTCTCGACGGTTTCCGCCACGATCATCCACCTCGGCAGCACTTGACGGAGCGGATTTCTAAGCCCCTTTCTCCGCAGGCAGCCCTGGATAGCATAGCCGAGCAGGTAGCCGCCTGCACGAGCTGCGCCCTGCACCGGGAGCGGAGACGTACCGTCCCCGGAGAAGGGGTAAGCTCTCCCCTGGTCATGGTAATCGGTGAAGGTCCGGGACTGGAGGAGGACAGAACGGGCAGAGCCTTCGTCGGGCGGGCGGGGCGCTACCTGGACCGCTGGCTCCAGTCAATCAATCTAGACCGCAAGTCCAACTGTTTCATCGCCAATATCGTCAAGTGCCGGCCGCCGGGAAACCGGGACCCAAGCCTTGAGGAATCCGCGGCCTGTCTGCCCTACCTGAAGCGGCAGATCGAAATTCTTCGACCCAAGGTGATTTTGACGGTTGGACGGATCTCGACACAGATTCTCTGCGAACGAACAGAGGGAATCGGAAAGCTGAGGGGTGTGGATCTCGAGTATCTGGGGATTCCCCTGGTGGCGACGTACCATCCGAGTGCGGTTCTGCGGAACTCCGATCTGCGGGCTGCGGTGTGGCAGGATTTGAAGCGGTTGCGGGCGCTTCCCGGCTTGAGCGACGGCTTGGACCCGTCCGAGGGCGCCGGTTCACGGTAAGTATGGTCGAGGTCGTATTCAACCTTCCAGTCAACCAGAAATTCACCTATTCCGTTGCCGACGGACTCGATATCGGTCCGGGCTACCGGGTTTTGGCTCCCTTCGGATCCCGCCGGCTTACCGGGTATGTCGTCGCTACAACGGAGACACCTCCCCCGGGGGTCAAGGAAATCAAACAGATCGAACGGGCCGTGGACAAGCGAGCCATCTTTGATTCGAGATTGATCGATCTGGCTGGGTGGCTTTCCGACATGTACCTCTGCTCCCTTGGAGAAGCCCTGGCCATCGTCCTTCCCGGGGGTCGGCGGGAGGTCGAACCGGAGGAGATGGGTGGAGAGTTGGCAATTTCCAAAGAGGTGACCCTCTCCGCCCACCAGAGGAACGCTATCGAGCAGATCGGCAGGGCAAGTCGGGGAGTGTACTACCTGCACGGTGTCACCGGATCGGGAAAAACGGAAGTGTTCCTGCAGGTCAGTCGAGAAATATTGGGCAGGGGCAGGGGAGTGATCTATCTGGTCCCCGAGATCTCCCTCACCCATCAGGTCGTCGATGTTTATCAAACGTTCCTAGATCGACCGGTGGCGGTCCTGCACTCCGGCCTGACCCCCTCGCAGCGGTTGAAAATGTGGCTGGATCTGTTCGACGGAACGGTCGGGCTGGTCATCGGAGCCCGCAGCGCCGTGTTTGCTCCTGTAAAAAACTTAGGTCTAATCATCATCGACGAGGAGCACGAAGGCTCCTACAAATCAGGGACCACCCCCCGCTACCACGCCCGCCAGGTGGCGATGCACCGCTGTCGCACGGAAGATGCGGTCTTGCTGATGGGTAGCGCGACTCCCTCTCTGGAAGCGTATCACTACATGCATTCGGGTAAGCTTCAGCACTTCAGCCTGCCGGAGCGTTTGAGCGGCGGCAGCATGCCCGCCGTGAAGATCCAGGATCTGAACGGAGAATCCGTACCCCTGTCCCGATCGCTGATCCGGGAGATACGCGCGACCCATGAACAGGGGCGTCAGAGCATCCTCTTTCTCAACCGCCGCGGCTTCAGTTACTTCTTTCACTGCCACAGCTGCGGCTACGAGATGAAGTGCAGAAATTGCTCGGTCAATCTCACCTATCACAAACAGAACAACAGCATGGTCTGTCATTACTGCGGGTACCGAAGCCCCCCTGTCGATGTCTGCCCCGAGTGCGGTTCCATAGATGTGGGTTATTCAGGATTCGGTACGGAGCGAATCGAAGAGGAGATCGAACGGCTGTTCCCCGATCTGACCGTACGCCGGGTCGATACCGATTCTGTACGGAAAAAGCACGTTCTCAAAGAGATTCTGAATGAATTCCACGCCGGCAAGATCGACATCCTCCTGGGAACCCAGATGGTGGCCAAGGGTTTGAATTTTCCGGGAGTCAAGCTGGTGGGCATCATCTCCGCAGATACGGGTCTGCAGCTTCCCGACTTTCGAGCCGCCGAGCGCACCTTCAACCTGATCGTACAGGTCTCCGGTCGGGCCGGACGTTTTCACCCCGATGGCAAGGTGATCGTGCAGACCTACCTTCCTAAAAACGAAACGATACGACTCGCGGCTCGGGGTGATTTGGAAACGTTTTACAATAAGGAGTTGGAGGCCCGAAAGATGTTGGGGTTTCCCCCTTTCACACGCCTGATTCGGCTTGTGTTCCGTGCCCGGAGTTCCGCAAAATCCCGCAGCGCTGCGGCAGGCTTTGCGCAGATCCTCTCGGAGCAAGAGGAAGCCGGAACCGATGTTGAAATCCTCGGTCCCGTAGAATGCCCCCTTTCGGTGATTGCGGGAAATCACAGGAATCATCTTATTTTCCGTTCTAGGAATTTCAAACATGTTCACGCTCTGGTCCGGCAGAGCCTGCAGCGATTCCAGACACCCTCCGGGGTATATGTGGAAGTCGATGTGGACCCGGTTTCGCTGTTGTGAACCGATTTGTTGACTTTCCACCATTGCTTTAGTAATGTTTAGCCAGGACATAGGAAATGTTGAATATAGTCACTCTTGGCGACGAACGCTTGAAAAAACATTCGATTCTCGTCCCTGATTTCGACGGCGAGATCGAAAGCCTGATCGAGCAGATGTTCGAAACGATGCATGCAAACAAGGGCATCGGGCTGGCGGCTGTCCAGGTGGGCAAGCTGATCCGACTATTCATCACTGACGTGCCGAAAGACGCCCCCAGGGTGTTTATAAACCCGGAGGTGATAGAAACCTCTGTCGATCAGGGATCCTTCGAGGAAGGCTGCCTCAGTATCCCCGAGGTCAACACGGATGTTATCCGTCCTATACAGGTGCAGTTGCAGGCTTGGAATGTCAAAGGCCGGCCTTTTCCCATGGATGCCGACGATTTACTCGCTCGGGTCATCCAACACGAGCTCGACCACATCAATGGAGTGTTGTTCATAGACCGGATCGATCCGAAGAAACGGGAGCGGCTGGTCAAACAGTACGAGAACATCAGTACCGGCTGATGCGCATTCTGTTTGCCGGCAGTCCGATATTTGCTGTGCCCTCTCTTGTGTCGCTGCACGAGGACCACCAGATCACGGCCGTGCTTACCAATCCTGACAAACCCGCAGGCCGCGGCAAGCAGCCCGAAGCTACTCCGGTAAAAACGCAGGCCCTGGCTCTATGCCTACCCGTTCTCCAACCACAGAGCTTCGACCCCCCTGTTCTTGAAAGGGTCGGCGCCCTTGGCGCTGAGCTGTTGGTGGTGGTCGCCTTTGGCAGGATTCTAAAAAAAGACTTCCTCGATCTCTTCTCTCGTGGAGGAGTCAATGTCCATGCCTCACTCCTGCCCAAAAACAGGGGACCCTCGCCGATTACAGCGGCCATCCTGTCCGGGGAGCGGGAGACCGGTGTGACGGTTCAGAAGTTGGCCGTGAAGATGGACGCCGGTGACATTCTTGGTGTACGCATCCTGAGATTGACCGGGAGGGAAACCACAGGATCGCTGTCGGACACCCTTGCCCGTACGGGGGCGGAGCTTCTCGCCGCTGCGGTGAAAGAGATTGAGCAGGGCAGGTCGAATCCGCTTCGTCAGAACGAGGAGGAGGCGACCTACTGTCGCCTGGTGAGCAAGAAGGACGGCAGGATCGATTGGACCGCGGATGTGCGCGCCATCGAGCGCATGATCCGTGCCTACGATCCCTGGCCGCGGGCTTACTCCTTCTACAACGGCAGGCGTCTGAATCTGCTCTCCGGCGGCGTGTATCCCGAATCCATCGACACAATGGGAAAGAAGCAAGGACTTGTGCTTGCCACCGACAATCGGTATGGTATTCTGGTGAACGCAGGAGGGGGTGTGTTGTACGTTTCCGGTCTGCAGCTTCAGGCAAAGAAGCCGCTGGACTGGCGCTCCTTTCTCAACGGGCAAAAAGATTTTGTCGGCGCACAGCTGGGAGAATAAAGATGAGCAGCACAACAAAGGGTCCATCCTGGACCGAAAAGGTTTTCCCGAGCCGGAAAGATCCTCCCGACAAACGCAACTTTAAGTTGGTGATACTCCTGATCGTAGCGATGTTTCTGCTCATGGTCTTGATCGGACTCGTTACGTTTTGGCTTTCCGTGCGCGGGGCCGAGGAAGTCCTGGTACCGAATGTGGAGAACAAAGAGCTGATATCTGCATTGATCGAGATGCAGGAAAAGGAGCTGTACCCCCGGATCCAGGTCCGTTATTCCTCAGATTACCAAAAGGG